>VAPL010451082.1_pt1 | contig 11208 bp, 14 predicted proteins | sample 3395061 | NCBI WGS metagenome assembly VAPL01 (sample SAMN08290444, study PRJNA428436) | hydrothermal vent metagenome | isolation source: Deep-sea hydrothermal vent chimney 2 | place: Pacific Ocean: Juan De Fuca Ridge | depth 2182 m m
ATACACCATCAGTCCATGATAGGCAGACACGACCTGAACGTAGGCTGCTTCGTCGTGTGCAAGCAGCTTTGGGATCAGTTCATCGTCGCTGGGGAGCTTCCGATTCAAGGTAACATTTGTCCGTTTGGCGCGTCGTAATGGGTGCCGGTGACGCGGTGGTGTATTCTGCCCGTCACGACAGACGGCTTCAAGCAGCCCCTGTGTGGATGGCGATGACTTGTTAAGACGCATCGCGCGGGGAAATTAATCCCTGCTGCTAAAGCCTTGTACCGGGCGCTGCCCATTTTTTTGCCGCTTTGAGATAACACCATGCTGGAAACACTGCCTCTACTGGAACAAACAAAATTCCCCCCACTGACTCGGGATGGGGTAACAACATTACAGGTTAATCTGGGTTATTTGTGCAATCAGCAGTGTCTGCACTGTCATGTCAACGCCGGGCCAAAGCGCACGGAGTTGATGGATCTGGTGACCATTGATGTGGTGCTGGATTACCTGCGTGACGCGAAAATTGCCACACTGGATCTCACCGGCGGTGCGCCGGAAATGAATCCGCATTTCCGCTATCTGGTTACCGGGGCCCGCAAGCTGGGCGTGCATGTGATGGACCGTTGCAACCTGACCATACTCGAAGAGCCCGGCTTTGACGGTCTGGCAGAATTTCTGGCTGGGCAGCGGGTGGAGGTGGTGGCCTCCATGCCCTGCTACCAGAAGGAAAACGTGGACGGGCAACGCGGCAAGGGCGTGTTCGAATCCAGCATCCGTGGTCTGCAATGCTTGAACCAGCTCGGCTACGGGCAGCCGGACAGCGGCCTGAAGCTCAGCCTTGTCTACAATCCGGGCGGCCCTTTTTTACCGCCGGAACAGCATGCGCTGGAAGCCGATTACAAGCAAAAACTGCGCAGTGCGCACGGCATAGAATTCAATCAATTGCTGACCCTGGCTAATATGCCGATTCAGCGCTTCGGCAGCACGCTGATTTCACGCGGCCAGTTTAATGAATACATGACCTTACTGGTAGATTCGTACAGTGATGCCAATCTGGCCACGGTGATGTGCCGCAGTCTGCTTAGCGTTGACTGGCAGGGGTATGTTTACGACTGTGATTTCAATCAGATGCTGGGTTTACCATTGACGCGAGGAGATGCAGAAGCCCGCACGGTGGCTGCAGCCAAAAAGACACACCTGTCCGAACTCATTGGTGTTGACCTCGCCGGCGAACCCATTGTTGTCAGAGGTCATTGCTACGGTTGTACCGCAGGACAGGGCAGTAGTTGCGGCGGGGCGCTTTCTTGAGCCTGCAGCCCGTGCCGGTTTCCATTGTTATTCCCGTTTTAAATGAGGCGACGAACATCGTAGCCTCGCTGGATGTCCTGCAGGTCTACCGGACGCAGGGCCATGAAATTATTGTCGTCGATGGCGGCAGCCGGGACGATTCCGTCGCGCTGGCTGAGCCACTGGCAGACCGGGTACTGACCTCCGAGCCGGGCCGGGCACGGCAAATGAATGCGGGTGCCAGTGTCGCGCGGGGCGATGCGCTACTGTTTTTGCACGCCGATACGCAACTGCCGCACGGCGCCTGCGATGTGATCCATGCCTGTTTACAGGCGGGCGCGCAGTGGGGGCGTTTTGATGTGCGTCTTTCCGGCGCAGCCGCGGGTTTGCGCATTATCGAATTCATGATGAACCTGCGTTCGCGGCTGACAAAAATAGCTACCGGCGACCAGGCCATGTTCGTAGAAAAATCGTTGTTTCTGCACGTCGGTGGTTTTGACGATATTCCGCTGATGGAAGACATTGCGCTGAGCCGCCGTCTCAAAAAACAGGGCACGTGTGCCTGCCTGCGTCAGTGCGTCACCACATCCAGTCGGCGCTGGGAAGAACAGGGCATCGTCAAAACGGTGCGGCTGATGTGGCGGCTGCGTTTTTCATACTGGCTCGGTGCTGACCCGGCACGGCTGGTTCGCCAGTACTATCGTGGAGAATGGCTGAGAGCATGACGCATGCCATAGCGTTCCCCGACGCCCGTATTCTGTTGTTTTGTCGCGCGCCGGTTTGCGGCCAGGTCAAGACGCGATTGGCGCGATCCATTGGCAACGCTGCCGCGACCCGCTGTCACCAGGCGCTGGCGTCGCATTGTCTTGAAACAATCACATCCGCAACGCTGGCACCGCTGCAGCTGTGGTGCAGCCCCGACGCCCGCAGTGATTTTTTTACCCGGCAGACGAACCGCTTCAGCCTGAGTTTGCACACGCAGGCCGATGGCGACCTGGGTGAAAAGATGTATCGTGCCTTTGATGTCGCGTTGGCCGATGCCGCGTATGCCCTGGTGATTGGCACGGACTGCCCGGCACTCGACGCGGACTATCTTCGTCAGGCGCTGCTCGCCTTGCAAAAAGGGGCACCGGCGGTGATTGGCCCGGCGGAGGATGGCGGCTACGTGCTACTGGGGCTGCGCAGAAATGAACCGCGGTTGTTCGAGGACATTCCCTGGGGCACTGATGCCGTGTTTGACATGACGCGGCAGCGACTGCCGGAAGATGCACAGGTTTTGCCCGTGCTGTGGGATATCGACGTCGTCGAGGATTTGCAGCGATTGAAACGAGAAGCGGGCGACCTGTGTCTCGGCGAGGAATTGCGAGATTACCTTTCCGGTGTACTTTCAGCCCCGCGTTCCGCTGCACTGTCCACCGCGCCTTCCACCGCAACATCCACTATAGCCCAGACCTCCGCCGAAACAGACCGGTAACACCGGCGCGCCTGCGTCACGCGCGAAAGCTCTCCCCGCCGTGTTGTCATATTTCAAGCGGCTCTGTCATATACTGGTAACATTGCTGCGATTTAATCAGCCGACATGATGACTGACTGGCAACGAGCATGGCGAGCCCCCTGATATTGGTAGTGGAAGATGAACCGGCCGTCCGCGACATGATTGGCCTTACGCTGGAGAAAGCAGGTTATGAATGGACAGAGGCGGGGGATGTACCGGAGGCGCGCTGCAAACTGGCGGATGCACTGCCGGATCTCGTGTTGCTGGACTGGATGTTGCCGGGACAGCAGAGCGGACTGGATTTTGCCCGCCAGATGCGCGGTGATGAGCTGACCCGTAATCTGCCGGTCATATTGCTGACTGCCCGCGATGCCGAAGACGACAAAATCCGCGGGCTGGATGTGGGCGCGGATGATTACGTCACCAAGCCCTTTTCACCGCGCGAATTGCTGGCGCGCATCAAGGCGCTGCTGCGGCGTTCCGGGCAGAGCGACGATGAAGATGTCGTCAAGATTGGTAGTCTGACGCTGGACGCTGCATCCCACCGCGTACAGGCCGGGGACGAAACCATTTCCCTCGGGCCGACAGAATTCAAGTTGCTCAGCTTTTTCATTCGTCACCCGGATCGGGTCTACAGCCGCGACCAGCTACTGGATCGCGTCTGGGGCGGCAATGTCTACATCGATGACCGCACCGTAGACGTGCATGTGCGGCGCCTGCGCAAGGCACTGGCGCCACATGACTGTGACGGCCTGATTCAGACCGTGCGCGGTGTGGGCTACCGTTTCTCGGAACAGCAATGAACATTTGCCTGATGTCACGGCAGCACAGTCTTTCTGCCATGAATGGCCGGGATTCCGCGGATGGCCTTGCATAACCCCTGGGTCAACGAAGCCTGGCGGGCAGGGTTCCTGTTCGTTGGCGCCCTGTTTTTTGGCTGGCTGATCGGCTATCCGGGGCTGCTGCTGTTTCTTGCCGTGCTGGGTTATCTGGCCTGGCACTTGCGCAATCTCTACCGGCTTGAACGCTGGTATCACAAGCGCAAAAGTTTTCATCCGCCCGAGGCCTCGGGCATCTGGGGTGAAGTCTTTCACGACATTTATCAGTTGCAGCAGCGCAACCGAAAGCGCAAACGCAAACTGTCGCGCATGCTGGCGCGTTTCAACGAGTCCACGTCGGCCATGCCGGATGCCACCGTGGTATTGACTCAAGACGACCGGATCGAATGGTTCAACAAGGCCGCCCGGCAATACCTCGGCCTGAATCCGAAACAAGACATTGGCCAGCGCATCGACAACCTGCTGCGCAATCCCAGATTCGCCACCTTTCTTGAGCACGGCGATTTCAGCAATACCCTCGAATTGCTATCGCCCATCGGCAATCAGCAAACACTGTCGATTCGTGTCGTACCTTATGGCAACAAACGCCGCCTGATGGTTGTGCGCGATATTTCACGCATGAAACATCTCGAGCGGGTGCGGCAGGACTTTGTCGCCAATGTGTCACATGAGTTGCGCACGCCGTTGACAGTTATTGCCGGCTATCTGGAAAACATGGCAGATGCCGAAGATGAATGTCTGAAAGACTGGAGCAAGGGCGTCGATCAGATGCAGGAACAGTCGCGCCGCATGATTCGCATCGTCGAAGACCTACTGTCGCTATCGCGACTGGAAGCCGACAATGCGCTGCCGCTGAAAGACCCGGTTGCCGTACCCGCAATACTGGCGGCGATTCGCGAAGAAGCCGTTGCCCTGAGTGGTGAAAAGGCCCACAAGATCAGTCTGCACGCCGACCGTGATTTGTGGATGAGTGGGGGCGAAAAGCAGCTTTACGGCACGTTTGCGAATATCATTTTCAATGCGGTTCAATACACGCCAGCGGGTAGCGAGATTCACATTCGCTGGTATCAGAAAGGCGATAATTTGTATCTGGATGTGCAGGACACCGGCATTGGTATCAGTGCACAACACCTACCGCGTTTGACCGAACGGTTTTACCGCGTCGATCCGGGTCGCTCACGCGAATACGGTGGCACCGGACTGGGACTCGCCATCGTCAAGCACAGTCTGGAGCGTCATGGCGGACGGCTGGAAATCGAGAGCCGCATCGGTGAGGGGAGTCTGTTCCGCTGCGTATTTCCGGGTCATTTGCGGATCAAGCAAAAGATCAAGACGTAGAACCACGCTGCTAACATAAAGCCGCAGCAATGGTTGTCACAAAACTGTCACATATCTTTCATGCTTCTGTCATATTGACGTCCCATACTTCTTCGCACTGAAGTATCAAAAAACCGAAACCTTCAGGTTTGGGTCACTATTTACAGTTCGAGAATAAACGGAGATGCCCATGTTCAATTCCAAGCTTTTCGCACCGGCCATCCTGGCTGGCCTGACATTTGCTGGTTGTGTACAAGCTGCACAACAGGTTGACCCAGCGTTGCCTGACTACCATTCTGCCAGCGGCGTGTCCGGCAACCTGTCCAGCGTTGGTTCAGACACTCTCGCCAACCTCATGACCCTGTGGGCCGAAGAATTCAAGCGCGAGTATCCCAACGTCAACATCCAGATTCAGGCCGCCGGTTCTTCAACGGCGCCGCCCGCCCTGACCGAAGGCACCTCCAACGTCGGCCCCATGAGTCGCAAGATGAAAAGCAAGGAAGTGCAGGCGTTTGAAAACAAGTACGGTTACAAGCCGACCGCCATTCCTGTTGCCATCGACGCCCTGGCCGTTTACGTCCACAAAGACAACCCGATCAAAGGCATGACCATCCCTGAAGTGGACGCCATATTCTCAAGCACGCGCAAGTGTCACGGCAAAAAAGACATCAACCGCTGGGGTGATCTCGGCATGACCGGCAGCTGGAAGGGGCGCTCCATTCAGATTTACGGCCGTAACTCCGTGTCAGGTACTTATGGTTATTTCAAGAAAAAGGCACTGTGCAAAGGCGATTACAAGAATAGTGTGAATGAACAACCGGGTTCTGCCTCTGTCGTGCAATCTGTTTCCAGCTCGCTGAACGGTATTGGCTATTCCGGAATCGGTTATAAAACTTCTGGCGTGAAGGCCGTGCCTCTGGCCAAGAAAGCTGGCAAGCCCTTTGTGGCAGCCACCCCGGAAAATGCCATCAACAAAAAATACCCGCTGTCACGTTTTCTGTATGTCTACGTAAACAAGCACCCGAACAAGCCGCTGCCACCGTTGGAGCGTGAGTTCATCAAGCTGGTGCTGTCCAAGGCTGGTCAGCAAGTCGTCATCAAGGATGGCTACATTCCTCTGCCGAGCAAAGTGGTCGAGAAGACACTGGCCCGTTTGAAGTAATTAAAGCCTCGCATGGCGGGGTGATATAGACGGAAAAGGCCTGCTGGTTCACAGCAGGCCTTTTTTATTTCCGGCGTTTTATATCAGCGGATGTCAGAATAGATAACGCAGACCGATGCCGGCATCAAGACCAAACTTGCTATCGTTGCCGAGTTTCAGATTCGGGGTCAGCTGCCCGTAAATGTCCCAGTGTTTGGCGAAGGAGGGCTCTGTTGTTTTGGCGAAAGACAGCTCCACACCAAACGGCACACGAATGCCCGCACCGTCACCCCACTCGCCAAAGCCGCCACCACCCACGTACCAGTTAACCGGATCGGTCTTGTTGAAGCGGCCCCGGGCGAAGATATAGTCCACGGCAATGCCGTCGTTGCCGATGAAGCCATTGAATTTGTCAATGGAACCTGCGACGCCAAAGCCCTGATCAAAGCCAAAGCCGAGTTTGACGCCTTTCAGGGCACTTTCTTCCGCATGGCCAGCGCCGACCAATGTCAGCCCCAGCAATGCGGCAAGTAGCGTTTTCCTACTGATTTTCATGGTGTTGATCGCAGTCGTTTTCACGTTTCATTGTTTCAATAAGTGTGGAATGAGGAAAAGGGCGGACTGTTCTTGCCCCGGTCTTTCTTTATAAACAGGCCGTTACAGACAGACCGTTACAGACAGACGGTTTCCGAGATCTTAATGACCTTGTACGTGTCTGCCGTTTCCGTATTGTACGTCAGGTTTTTCTCAAGCTTCGCATTTGTGGTTTTATAGGTGCGGCCCGAGTTTAGCGTCAGGTCATTCCCGTTGACTGACCAGGTTCCCAGCACGGTATTATTGGTATCCTTCCAGACACCAGACGGGCAGTAGCGCTCGATGTGTGTGGAGCCATCGGCCGTCTTCTCATACGTAATGTCGTGTTGATCAAGGTTACTCAGAAAGACGGAATTCTTGTTCAACACGTCTTCCAGCACCAGGCGGGGATCATCGCCGTTACTACAAGCGGTCAGAAAAGACAGTGTGGCAACAACTGCCAGCAGGGTTTTGTGGTTTGTAAGCATGTTTCTTTCCTCCAGTAGGCCCGGGCTTTTGTCGGCTGATGGCCTTTAGCGCAGCAATCAGATATTTCGGATTGTGTGCAGAATCATACATGGGCTGTATTTTTTTCCCAGTCTCGAACAAGCCGTAAATGGCCATCTGTGCGGTGCGCACGAATAATCAACGGTGAATACACAGTCCTTTGGCACTTCGGTGAATTGCCCGAGGAATGTAAAATTTATCACACCTTCCGGGATGACATCGGGCCTGTCGCCGATTTCCCGTGGCATGAAAAGGCCATCGATGAAGGGCATGGCGACAGGAATACAGTTGACCTTTCCGGCCCCGTAACAGGCTTCATCAGATCCTGTATCTTCAAGTGGTAATAAAGCGTAATCTCCCCCGTCAAGTAGACAGTCCTAAAATAGAGTTTTTAGCAGTTTGTGCTGCATAAACAGTGGGCGGAAGTCCGCCCAAAGCATCATGTGGGCGCAGGTCGTTGTACTCATCCATCCAGCGGCTGGTTATTTTCCGCACCTCGTACAGACTGCGGAATAAATACAGGTTCAACACCTCGTTCCGGTAGGTGCGGTTAAAGCGTTCGATGTAGGCATTCGGGACCTCCCCCAGTTTTGCACACATGATTTAGTTATATCACATGACCGCTCAGGCCATCCCTGCTTCAAACTCGTCTGGCGTCAGGTAGCCCAGCGATGAATGCAGCCTTCGCTGATTATAGAAGCCAATGTATTCACTGATCACGGCCCGTAGTCCTTTTTCAGTCGTGTAGCTATTTCTGTGTATTCGCTCGGCTTTGAATTGATGGAAAAAGGATTCCATCACCGCGTTGTCATTCATTACGCCCTTGCGGTTCATACTTTGTATGACACCCTTGGCTTTTAACCAGTTTTGGTATTTGAATGCGACATACTCGGCTCCACGGTCAGAGTGAAAGTAAAGTCCTGCTTGTACCAGACGCCGCTTGGCAGCCTGTTTAAAGGCGGCTAGTGAAAGCGCTACATTCCGTTTTTTTGAAAGTGACCAGCCGACTATCCGGCGAGAGAACTTATCCAGTATCACGGCTAGGTAGTGCCATTCATCATTCACGCGTAAATAGGTTGAAGTGGACCCCATCCCTGACACAGTGAATCATCTTTTATAAGTGATATCCCTGAGCCTGTTTTATGCTGCTAAAGGCAGTTCCGAAGGTAAGTCATAATAGACTTGGTCGGGTGTCATTCTGCTTAGGCTGGCGTGCCGTCTGTCTTGATTATAAAAGCTCATCCATTCTCCAATACTTTGTTGTGCCTGGGCAGCGGTGTCATAGGCCTTAAGATACACCTCCTCGTATTTCAGGCTGCGCCACAGTCGCTCGATGAAGACATTGTCCATCCAGCGGCCTTTACCGTCCATGCTGATTTGAATGCCGTGGGCCTTGAGCACATCGGTAAACCCCTCGCTGGTAAATTGACAGCCTTGGTCACTGTTAAAGATGTCAGGTGCGCCATGCGCGGACAGCGCCTCTTCCAACGCTTCAATGCAGGGTGCCGTATCCAGGCTGTTTGACAACCGCCAGCTCAGCACCTTCCTCGAATGCCAGTCCATGACCGCAACCAAATACAGGAAGCCTTTGCGCATGGGAATGTAGGTGATGTCCGTGCACTAAACCTGATTCACCCGGTCAATGTCCAGATTCCGCAGCAAATAAGGATACACCTTGTGTTGCTTGTTGCGCCGGGTGGTTTTGGCGCCCGGGTAGAGTGCGCGTATCCCCATCAGTCTCATTAAGCGTTGCACACGCTTGCGATTAACATGCAGGCTATGGTGATCCCATAGATCGTCCCGCAGTCGCCGCGAGCCTTTGAACGGATGCCGGAGGTGCAATTCATCCAGCTTTCGCATCAGCTCAATGTCAGCACTATTTTCGCCACTCGGCAGCCGGTAGGCAGATGATCGGCTAATGGCCAATACTGTGCATTGCCGACTGATTGGGAGATCATGACACCGATCCACCTTTGCTTTGCGCTCGGCCATACTCAACGCCCGAGCGCTTTGGCAAAAAAATCATTTTCCAGCGCCAGCTCACCAATCTTGGCGTGCAGGTCTTTCAAGTGTGATTCATCGGCGACCTTTCGTTCCTGACTGCTGCCAAACACCGTATCTGCCTGCTCAAGCAATTGTTTTTTCCACTCATGAATTTGATTCTGGTGGATATCAAACTGTTCTTCGAGCTCAGCTAACGTCTTGTCGCCTTTGATGGCTGCTAAGGCAACCTTGGCCTTGAATCCCGGTAAATGGTTGCGTCTTTTGCGTCTCATCTGCTTCTCCTGTGGTGATCTAAATTACCTCAGGAATTTCACTTAAGCTACTGCCTCAGATCCGGGGTCCACTTCAAAGTGAGGGAATCCAATTGAGAAAGGAAGTCTTTGCGTAACATGCATGCATTCCTGTCACTGGTTAATATACTGTTCATAATATCAGTACCAACAGTTAACGTAAACATAGCCGTATGGAAACAGTATATGGAGGGGTGATGCAGGGATCGCGACTCATGGATCAGGTCAAGGCTGCCGTCAGGCTGCGACATTACAGTCGCAAGACTGAAAAGGCCTATTGTTAAGGGCTCCTGTCATACATTTCGACATTCTTTTGCCACGCATCTTCTGGAGGATGGCTACGACATTCGTACGGTGCAGGATTTGCTCGGACACAAGGATATTAAAACGACGCAGATTTATACGCATGTTCTCCAGAGGGGAGGGAATGCCGTACGCAGCCCATTGTCGCACTTGGCGGGGGCGATGCTGGAAAGAAGTAATGAGTCTGGACTTGTCGGTTTTCAGGCTCAGACTTGATGCGGTGTCTGTGGCGTGTGTATTGGGCGGTTTGTGGCTTTGTATCGGGGAAAAGCGCCTGTCATAAAACTGTCATGCTTCCCGGTTTCTGCTGTTGCCTATTGGCAGGTCTGGGATTGCCTAATACTGAAAGCGCAGACCAAAGCCTGTGACGAGATCGGTTTCTTCGGGGCGGGACATGCGCACATTGGGGATGAGTTGGACGTAGATATTCCAGCTTTTGGCGAAGGCGTATTCGACGCCGAGCGGCAGGCGATTGTAGAAGATGTTGTGTTTCGTAACAATGATGCCGCCACCAACATAGCCATTTACCGGCCAGGATTTTTTGAAGCGGCCTTTGAGCAGGATGAAGTCCAGCGCCATGCCCTGATTGCTGGCAAAGCTGTTGAATCTTCCGAAGCTTCCGACAAGGCTTACGTCGCCCTGGTCGAAACCGAAACCAAAATTCACGTGTTTGAAGGGGGCTTCTTCGGCACCGGCGGTGCCGGTGAGGGAGAGGGCGCAGATAGCGCTTAACGCCGTTGTTTTACCGATGTTCATTATTGTTTGTCGTCACGTGAAATTTCGAAGGTGGGGATTATATGGGGCTTTTCCCTGACGTGAATAGTCGTGGTGTGAAATAGTCATTTTTGGCATCATGGCTAAGTCCCCGTTTTACGGTGTTTGATCTCTCTGAGTTGAATTTTCCAGCAGCTCGTCTCCAGCGTCTGCTTTCGTCTAAGAGCGTTTACTTTTGGTGGTGTTGCGTTGGTTTGTTGTTTAGCGGCGCAGTAACTTGCACTGTAGGAGCGGCGCCATTGGTAGCGATGCTTTTTCCGCATTCGGTATCGCGGCCCAAGGGATCCGCTCCTACAGGGCAATGCTCCGGCAGCTTGTTGCGGGGTGGTCTATTGGCGTTGTCACACGTTTGTCACAAAACTGTCATATTCCTTGGCTAAAATACGCCGTATGTCTGATACCCCCCTCTCATCTGCGTTTTCCGAATCCAATTCGCCCACTGCTGTGCGTCGCCGCCGCTGGCGCATGTTCAAGGATGGGATGGCGCGTTATGGCGTGGCCATTGGTGGCCTCAGTGTCATTATGGCCATCGTGCTGATTTTCTTTTATCTGCTGTTGGTGGTGTTTCCGCTGTTTGAACCGGCTGAGGCTGAGGTGGTGGCGGATTATGCGCGCCCGGGCGGAGATGCCCCGACTTTGCATTTGGCCATGGAGGAACAGGCTGAGATTGCGGTGCGTTTTAGTGCCGAT
>VAPL010004229.1_pt1 | contig 11207 bp, 10 predicted proteins | sample 3395061 | NCBI WGS metagenome assembly VAPL01 (sample SAMN08290444, study PRJNA428436) | hydrothermal vent metagenome | isolation source: Deep-sea hydrothermal vent chimney 2 | place: Pacific Ocean: Juan De Fuca Ridge | depth 2182 m m
ATGCCGGAGGTATAATCAAGCACCAGGCCGGTCTCGGTTGGATGGGTCATTCCCAGCCCGGAGACAAAGGGAGCGGTCAATTCCGCGTGCAGAACAAATAAAGTCCACCCCGCTTTTTCCATGGCCCGGCAATATTCAGCCTGCCGGACATGATGCTGTTTGAGGACCTCGGCAGCCGGTGTTTTAACAGCCTTAAATTTCGTGATCAGAGTGCCAGGATTCTGGGAAGCTTCCGGCTCAAATTTCCCTTTATTTTGACGATATGAAAGCCACTTGTTGAATATCAGACCAAAGTTGGCACGCGTCCCCGGATCATGATCAAGGCAACTGTTTATTTCCTGAGATACAAATCGCATATCGCTTCCTTTTTTATTGAAAGAGACCGGCATTGGCATAACGCTTCAGCCATTCCAGCATTGCCAGGGTTTCCCGCTGAGCATGGAGATAATCTGCCTGTTCCAGCGAACTGACCTGGTTCAAGATATCTCCAGGAACCGCAGTTGTCAGAATATTTCTATTGACGAGCCAGGCGGCAATTATTGAAAACCCGGCAAGATGTTTATCCGTTCCTTTTGCAGCCAGAAAAGCCAGGGCCTGACCAAAACCGTTCTGCAGAATCATGGCCGGTAAACCGGCAGAAAAATTCTTGAACTCCTCACGGTTGCAGGAAAGATTTTCCAGTTGTTCCAGACAGAATTTAGCCCGCTGTTGTCCCAGTGTTCTCATGCAGCACCTCCCGCCTTGTTCTCTTTCCATTCAATACTGAAAATACCCCGTCCCAGGGTTATGTCCCCACCTATCTGGATATGAGTTGAAGCTGCGTCCTGGACAGACCTGCGTAATGTTTCAAGCACGATCATATTTTCCTTGTCAGCTCGTTCATCGCCGAAAAAAACCACTGTGTACAGCACTGTATCAGCAGGCAGCAGTTCCTGGTAACGCAGGGATCCGTCTTGAGTGGTCCCTGTTTCCGTTTTTATTTTTATCTGTGCCTGGATCTCGGTGGCGGTTTCCATGAGAAAGGAGAAATGATCATCCGGAATAAGCAGCAGCCGTTCAACAGCAGGGACAAAATCCTCGTAAAATTTCGCAAGATCCGGGCAACCGCTTTCCTGGGGAGCAAGACATACATCTTCCAGGATGACCTGGCCCTGTGCATTACCTGTCAGCACGCAGTACGAATCTTTTTGGACGGCAGCCTCTGCCAGGGCGGCATTCTCCTGCCCGGCCAGGGCAATGTCCCTTGCCAGCCGTTTCAGCAACGCAGGGCAGACCACCCAGACAAAGGGCGCGACATTGGAACGAACTGGAAAGGCAAGCAGGCGGGCATCGGAAAATGCTACAGCGCCGGCCTGGGAATTATTCCCTTCGGACTGGCCGAAAATACGGTTGGCAAGCTCAATGGCCCGCCTTTCTTTTTCCCCGGTAACCAGATTATCCACTTCGATATCCCTGTACATCCAGACCCGTTCGCAATGGTCGCGAAAGGCCCCCTTGACGCCGGAGGCCTGGATATGGGGCCAGCCGGTGTGCCGCTCCCGCTGAATGGGAAGGTCCACGGCTCCCGTTGCCGACCCGGCCCCGGCATGTACCGGTGAAATGGCGTGAAGCAGACAGATGGTGGTATTTTTCTGCAGATACATTGTTCCCTCCAGTTAAATGGATATACACTCCGGCAACTGTACGCCGAGTTCGTTCTTGATGATAACCGTGCCGGCCGGAAGCCAGGCCCTCAATGGTTTATGAAATTGCTTTTTCATATCCCAGCCGCCGATTCTAAGCAATTTCCCGGATGAGCGTGGCTGGGCCTGCAACACCTCAGGCAGCCTGGCAGGAAGCGGTGACAGGGCAAAGAGCAGTGTGCCGTCCTTTTTGTCGGGCAGATCCGGCGCCTTAACAAACGTATACCTGCACATGCGCTGCTCGCCGCCCAACTGCAGTACACCAACAGGATCCAGACAACTGGGATGTTCGCTATGCAGACCTGCCAGAATTCGGACGCCGGGCTGTAACCGCACATGAACGCTTGCGTAGAGGTGGCCCTCTTTTGCGGTTCGCATGCGGGTAAGGGCTATCCCCACCCGCTCTTCCCGCTGAAAAAGATCACTCACGGATATAAAAGCCGCCTCTTCCTTTCTCAATTCTGCACATTTTTTACGCAAAACAAGCGATCCTTCACCGGATAACATTTCCTTGAAGGAAGGAGTGGTCACCCAGTAGCCGGTGAGTGATTTCATATCGGAAGAGACAGGCTGATGCGTCCAGAACGGTGAAGGAACGGAACCAGTCAAACCCAGGCCCCTGTCATCAAAGGGTTGGCCGGCCTGAATACTTACTTTCTTGCCATCAATATCATCGTCGTTCAGGTCAGCCATCCAATGGGCGGGGGCGGGATACAGTGTTGTGTCACCGGACCGGAACAACGGCCCGACAATGGTAAATCCCGGCTTTTCCGGTAGACCAAGCAGGGGATACCGAGCCACCCATTGTTCAGGTTCATCACAATATTCAGCCGGAAGGATTCCTTTCTGGCCCAGAATAGCAGTGCGGACCGCCCCGGTCAACGTGGCAGGCATTGGCGGAAACATGGTATCCGCCTCGTGGTTTTCACCCGCCACCATGGATTCCGTTCCTCTGAAAAACAGAGTATCCAGAGGATCAATTTCAATCCAGTCGATGTGCTGCATAATTTTGCTCCTGTCAAACAACAGACACTGACCGGTCTGCTGCTTTTCTTTTCACCAAAAAAGAATTATAGTAAACACATGATTCAAAGCTTTCTTCACAAAGGCCTGGAACGATTTTATCGTGCCGGCAGCAAAGCGGGCATACAGGCCAGACACGCCAAAAAACTGGCCCATATCCTGGCGCGGCTTGAAGTGGCGGCATGCCCCGATGACATGGATATTCCAGGTTTTCGTCTGCACTCGCTGAAAGGCCGTCGACATGACACCTGGTCTGTCACGGTGCAAGCCAACTGGCGGGTGACCTTTCGATTTATCGAAGCTGATGTGGAGATAGTGAACTATGAAGATTACCATTGAGAGGCACATCTTGTGACTATGCATAATCCACCGCATCCTGGAATCGTTATCCAGGAAGAAATCCTGAACCCCCTTGGCCTTTCCATCAGTGAAGCGGCCCGCAGGCTCGATATCAATCGAAAGCGGCTGGCCAAGGTGTTGAAGGGACAGGGACCCGTCACCCCGGAACTTGCAATCCGGCTGGAAATGATGTTCAAACCGTCGGCCGACTCCTGGATGCGCCAGCAGGCCGCCTATGACCTCTGGCAGGCTCGCCGGAAAACCCCCGGCCTGCAGATCAAGCCCTTTGATACGCAATCGGTTGCCCCTGCTCATTGAGCCGCCTCCCGTTCCCCTCGGCAGTGACCGATAAAATTGGCTATCACCAGGGATTCCGCCCGCAGTCTGTTCTGCCCGCTGTTCTGATGGGCAAGGAGTTCAGCTACGTGGACAGCGGTTTGCTTCAATTTTTCCATCCGCTCTTCTTTTGGCAATTGTCTTTCCGGAGATGAACGCTCCAATTGTTTGACAATAAAGCGTCTGAGCAACTCCGGCTTATCAATAATCGGCAGCAGACCGTTTTCAAACATGGCCAGCCGATAGGCAAGCGATGTGCTCATGGCGTTCTGTTCACTTGTCTGCAGCGCGGCAGCGGTTTCGTTAAAATGTTCCAGGATCGTTTTCTTTTTTTCACTCCCCATATCATTCCATCGCGCCATAAATACCCTGCCGCCACCTGACCGTTTATCAAGTTCCAAGGCAAAGCTGTTACGCCCCCCTTCCTGTTTTGCCATGTCAAGGAGCTGATGGGTACGGTCGATCACCTTGGACAACGGTTTTTTATGGTGGGCAATCATGATGCCGGCTGAGATGGTTATTTTTTCCCCCCTGCCAAGATACACAGCCAGCTTGCCTGGCATCGGAGTCCATGTATCGGTCAGGAAATGGACTTCGCCATTCTCGTCCCGAAAGACAAAGCCCTGTCCATATGCACAGGCAATCTCCCTGGCGGTATCCAGCACAGTTGAAACCGGCATGATTGCGCACACATCATCGCCACCCGCATAGATCAGACGGCCATTTTTTCGTTTAATGACCTCCGGCACGGAGAACAGAGAAAAATCACCCAGGGACTCGGAAATAGCGGCATGGACGGCAGGGGATATCTGGCGGATTTCAGCAAAATTTTTCCACCAGAACTGTTGATAATTCTTTTCAAAACCGCCTTGCATATTCCTGACAAGATGGGGATGAATCACGTTTCCCCAGGTTGCGCCCAAGGTCTCACCATTGACTAGGCTGCCCATCCTGTCGCCATCCATCATCAGCACGGCATAATATTTATGGATATCCCCGACTTTGTGTTTTTTGAATATACGCCTTGCAGCCGGCCTTTGTTCCGCATCAATTTCAATGATCTCCCGCCCCTGCCGTCCGGTCTGCTCAGATTCGTTCAATTCATGAAACCACTGGGCAAGCTGCTGAAGCGCCCGATCACTACGGATTGATCCGCTTTTATCAAACTCGGCCAGGTCGGCGGCAAACTCTTGATCTTCCTTTGCTCTATTACACGCCTGTCCCCACCAGTCATGAAGTGCTATCTCGGTGGTAGAGGGAAAGACCTCTGCATAGGCGAACAAGTCTCGTAGCGGATGATTGTCCATTTTCCTGCACACCCGGTAAGCAAGCCGTTTGACCAAGCCAATGGCACACAGCCTCTCGGACTTGCCGAAATCCGATTCCGGTTTCCAGTGCTGTTTGAGCTTCTGCCAAAAAAGATCCTCCGAAGGTTTAGGATTCTGATCATCGTCGGCCTTGAAAGGAAAATGGATGATTTCAAACTCGCCAAACATGTCGCATTTCACGCCTTCTTCTTCCGGCCGCCTGTTCTGACGAAATGATTTTCCCGCTGTCAGCATGGTCTGGGCCAGGCGATGCGTCACACTGTATAACTGCCCCTCACCGCTGCCACTGCGGATATTCTGCCCGGCAAGGAGGGCATCCGAATCTTTTACAAACCGAAACAGGGCATCAATACTCTCCCGGTTCAGAAGTTCTTCCACCTTGTTCCAATCCTGTTTTCGTACAAGGGGCGAAGCCGCCCAGTGGTATTCCCAATAAGACCCCAGCTGATGCTGAAACTGCTTTTCGATAAAATCGAACTGTTTTTCGATGCTGGTATCCCTATCATCAAAGGTCTTCTTCACCATGGCCACGGTGTTACGGCCAAGTTCAAGCCACTTCTTCTGAATAGCATCTTCAATCAACGCTGCAAATTCAGCTTCCTTTCCACGGGGGACCAAGCAAACAAACTTGTTGGGAAACGAGGCTACGCCGGATGTGCTTGAACGCGTTTGCAGCAGATCATCCATCTGCCATTCCCGGAGCAAACCATCAATGAGCGGCTGACCGTGGAGGCTGGGATAAATGATATGATCTGCGCCCAGTTCATAAATCACGGCCTTTATTCCTTCAAAGGCAAGCCAGGAAAGCAAAATGGAACCGGACCAGTAATCCCGTAGTTTGCGTGCCCGGCCGACAAAATCCTGCACAGGGGTCAAGGCAAAGACCATGAGACTGGCCTGGTTCTGTTCGGACAGCCTGAAACAGGAGGCAAGGGCCGATACCAAGCCGTTGTGTTGCCAGATGGAATGGTCCGGAATTCTGGTATCTGCCGGAAGCCGATGCCACAGGCCCCCTAGACCACCAATATTTTTTGCTGCCAGCCGCTGTTTGAGCAGAAAAAAAAGATAATTGAACCGGGCTGAGGCAAAGGCCTGTTCATCACCCTTGTACAAGGGTTTTTCCGAAAGCCCCTTGCCGTCGGTGAACTCTCCCACGTCGTTTTTCAGTAATCCCTGCATTTCAGAAGAAATCTGATCAACCAGCGTTTTCCTGTCAGAAACCGGCAGGGTAATACACAACGGCGCATCATTCCCGCTCGGGTGCGTAATGGCTGAGTGTTCACAAAAATCAATTGCGCCGTTTTTTTGCGGGTCCCTTGAAAAGCCCGGAAGTACTGCCCGATCCATACCTGATGCAATAATATCCGCCTGCTTGTATTCTGCCGGATCAAGGGAGGATTGAATACCGAGCGCGTCAAGGAGAAGGTTGGCGCGCATTTCATGGCCTGGTATCTGGATGGCCTTATCAGGCGGATCATGAAGAAAGGCCTTAACCTTATGATTCCAGTAATCAATATCTTGGGAAAATTTCATTTTCATTGATCCGTCTCCTTATAGGATGCCCGCTCGCAGAGGGTGTCCAGATTTGCGTGAACCGACTGCCATATCTTGATCTGCCGTTCTTTCTCGTTCGGCCACATTTTTTCACTGAACAGGTGCGGCAGGTGGAGAATATATCCGCGATAATTTTCCGCCTCTTTCCGGACAAGCAGACGAAGAGCAGAGCCGTGTCGGCCATTTCCCCAACTATCAACCTGATGTTTTCTCCCCGAAGGATAGCCCAAAATATGGCGTTCCTGTAGGTTCCTATGCGGTCCACCTCCCCTAAATTTATGCCCCATACGAATCCGCATATATATCTCTGCAAGTGCATTCATTGCCCCTTCCCAATCATCATGGTTTTCATAACATCGCCACAACAGCAAGTTATGCCCGCTCAAACCCAGTCTGTGCGGATAATCATGTGTGAAACAATCTTCCCAAAATTTACCAAGCGTTTGGAACAAAACCTGATCTGAAATTGAAGTTGGTTGCGCTCCTGTGAGTAAAAAACATCCCCAGCCATTCCTACTTCTTCCACCTACAGCACCAAACTGCCGACAACATTGCAATGTAGTTTGTAATTGTTGCATTATTTCCGAAGTAGCGGTCAAACTGAGGCAAAAACTCTGGCCGGTAACAAAGGCGCCTTTCCCTTCAGTCTCTTTCTTCAAAGAACCATGACCAGCGATAGGGCCATAACCCAAATAGAGAAATCTATCGATATTCATTGGCTTGCCATTCCTATTCCGTACTTCAGGATGAGTGATATACTCTCCTTTAGGGAAACCATTCTCAGGGTAACAGCATAAATCCCCTTTAACTTCAACCGTCACGTGGCTTTTCCCGCCGGTGTCCGCATCCGCGCTGCCGAATATTTGATTTTCCGCCGCCAACAGCGCGCCAGGGGTTTCATGCAAGCCGCCATTGGCAACCCTCCACCAGTACCGAAGCAGTCCCTTAAACGGCGCTGCCCGCAGTTCCGCTTCCTGACTTGCATTGCCAAGAAACATGGGAGTGATGATTTTACAGTCCAGTTCCAATCGCTCCCGTTTATAAAATCGGGCAATGTTTATTGTCATATCCACCTCCATAACCACAGGCCCGCCGCAGGCAAAATCAGCAGAAAGGCGATCCCGCCCAGGCAGCCGGATTTGTTATTGTTGTTTTTCTGGTCCTCTTTTTCGCACTCCTCGTATATCACATAATCGAGGGCGTTATCTTCATCATCGAACAAGTTATTATCATCCATGAATCTCCCCTCCCGTACCTGTTTTCACATTAATCCTCCCAAGCCCGAACACGGTCTGTTTTCCGATGTTGACCTGCTCACAGTAACGCAGGATAGGCATGAACTCGTCCAGGCAGCCCCTGTAGCTGATTGTGCCGCCAAGGCCGCTGAGCGAGACCTTTTTCCTCTGCCGGTTCGACCAGCGGAAGAGCGGCTGCCAATGGATGTTTGACTCGGTGATTTTCACCTCTTGCGCCCGTTGCACCAGTCCCCGGTAGTCAAGATTCGGTTCTCCGCCGCCATAGGCCTCTTCCAGGGCGGCGATCCGGCGCAGTCCCGCCCGGACCAGGACATGAAACGGCAAATCAAGGTTGAGCCTGTTTTCTTTTTTCAGCCGGAGCGGGGTATGCAGAAGCACCTGCACTGATTCGATGTCATTATCATGCCCGTTTTCCAGCTGGATCATTTTTGTTTCGTTCGGCGTATGCAGCACGCCGTCATCCCCGGAGTACACGGTCTGTCCTTCGGCAGTGACCCTGTCCAGATGAAACCTGCCCAGGCCGTGCCTGCGGGCTGCGCCGATACCTGATTCACCCATCATCTGGACCGAATAGACAATCCGGGGCAGAAGATCGACAGCCCGATCGATCAGCAGCAGGGAAAAATCAAAATGTTCTTCCGGCTGCCGTTCTCCTTCCGTGTCCTCACCCGGCTGCAGGACAAAGGGATGAGGCCGGGCATTGACCATGCGGCCGTCCCCTGCCTTATAACGCTGGGTTTCAAAGATCCAGGCATAGGCGCACTGCTCCCTGAGCAGACACTCGGCGCACTGCTGCCGCCTGAGGGCGCAGCTTGTTTTTTTCAAGGCCCAGCCCAGGCTGCCTCGAAGGGTGGACCCCAGGTATCCCGGAAGCCGGGCCTCAGTTTCAAACCGGCAGTGAAATGTGGTTTTTTGTGCTTTGATCGTCATTATATCCCGCAATCTGTCGATTCAATCTTCAGATTGCAATGTTTTGAGAAATGAAAGACTCAAACGTGTCAAGATAGTCTTTTAACTTCGTCTCAAATTTATCCGCTGACATCGGATTACTATTCATCCCCGCATGATTGATGTCATTTCGGTTACTTGTCAAATTTCTCATACAATCCAGCAGGTCTTTCTGAGGACGCAACCAATCTCGCACCTGCTTAATCAACTGCTTATTCTCTTTTGCGACTTCATCCCATTTCTCAAAATGAATATCGTTCAACTCTATGTTCACCGCTTTATTAACTATATTTCTTTTGTTGATATCCAGAGGGTCCTCATCCCTATCCGTCGCCTGTGTTAACACATGGGTCAACATGGTTTCCTGGAGTATGGTAAAACCCTGTTGCAAGAGATTATGTTCTAAACACCACCTGCTCGCAGCAATCCCATCCTGAACTTCGTTGCCGGAAAAATCCCCAACCGCCTTTGCCAATCTGGAAAGGAGAGGCGTCAGAGGTTTAACAAGCTTTTGATCTTGAACCAGGGTAATAGCCTGTTTTAATGCGGCAGCATTTTCTACAATACTTTTTCCCCTGCAGGTGGACAGCGTTTTAGAAAATTGTCCCAGGTACTTGGCCATATCCCTTAAGCTCGAAGCCTCTTGGTCCTGTCCTTTGCTTTTGCTCAATATCGGAGTAATATTCCTTGCAGTCAATCGTTGGATAGCTCCAGCATCACCCGCCCCGATAAAACGATCAATCGCTGTTGACCAGTCCAGAAGCTGATCAAAAGGTAATAGATTGAAGACCGGAACATTTTTCGACTCGATATCCATCTGTTCCACTTGCCAAAAGGTCCCAATTGCTTCCATTGCTCCATATTCTATGGCGTTGACCTGGATTTTTTTTATTACCTTTGTATAATTAATGATAACCATCGCCAACAGGGGAAGAGAGCGAAAGGCATGGGTAATATCAAAATACAATTCATCACCTTCCTTGATTTTTTCAAATACTGTGAAAAAAATATCCCATATTTCCTGCTCATTCTTTCCGGAGGGAATATGGACTTCCGACACCCTCGCGCTTATATTTATTTTTGAAATTCGGCGGTCTAAGCCTGCACATACGACTACATTACCATCCTTTGTCTGGTGTCCATCATCAACCCAGTTTTTTTTGTGCGCCTCTTCCGTTGAAAAAATGAAAATTTCATCGTGTTCATTCCAGTCAGCGCAATGCCAGGAAAGAGTCGCCTCTTGAACAAACCGAACATTTTTTACCGGATCCCGACCCGCGCAAACATAGTTGCACAGGATATAATTATTGGTCCCCAGAAAACTCAAATACACCTTCCGCATCGTGTCCTCCTTTATTGCCCATAGGTTCTGAACCTGACATGGCGGAATGTGTGAGTCAGGTTGACGGTGTTGTCGTCCAACCGGTTTTCACTTGCCTGGCGCATGGTGGTTGAATAAACCGGGATGATGCCGCTTGAGCTGATATGTTGCAGGACCAGGTAGCAGGCCCCGAAATCACCCTGAACGAGCAGAAAATCACCTTCCGAAATATTGTTGTCTATCCAGGTAAAAACCGGCTCCAGGATATCACTGATGCTTTCCGGCTCAGGCGGGATATCGGCCCAGATCCTCGAAAGAGCAGCCGGGGGTTTGATAATCTTATCCACCCCCAGCTCCCGCCTTGCCTCTGCGGCCTGTGCCTCGGTCAGCAGATGATTAAACAGTAAAAATAAATCAGCCATTATGAAGGCTCCTTCGCAAAACACGATCCTTTTTTTGTTCTTCTGCCTTTTCTTACGGTCACGAAAACAAGTTTTTCGTTTTTTTTTTTAATGATCTCGTCAAAAGTCGTTTTTGTTCGCCCCATGAGCATTTTGGGCGCCCAGGAGAAGTTCATCTAAAATGCCGAAACTCGGGCTAACGCCTTCAAACAGTTGGCATTTTTTGACGATAAACTTCTCTTTAGCTTGTTTCCAAAAATATTCAATTTCGCTCGAAAAAAAATTTTTACGAGCCTGTTAAAAAAACCGGAAAATATTTTTTCAACCGCCGGGTTTCTATCTGTAACTGAAGCGGAACAGAGCGCCGCGCTCTTTCATAATACAGTCCAACAGGACTTCGGGATCAGTCAATGAAAGAATTGGGCTGAAATGACTGCTGTTCAAAGCGGTTGTCGCGGCAAGCCATGCCCTGATTTCCTCAGTCTGTCTATAATCCTGTTTTTTCGCCCGGCCAGCCGCATGGAGTTCAGCCAGGGGCAACAACCCCATGGGCCGCAGGGTATCTCCCTCGGAAAAGCAGATCCGCAGGCCATGACGCAGCAGCTCTTCCGCTTCTTCCCGCTGGTTTCCATCCGCTATGATTCTGCCGAGATTCAGGGCAATGAGCTGCCAGGGGTGGAATATTTTTCTCTGGATGACCGAAATGAGCGCAAGGACATCCATCCTGTTGGGATCATACCCAATATCGTCCAGAAGCCTCAGAATAAGAGCCGCTTTGAACGGGGCATTGACGTTCTTTGACTTGAGCAGATTTCCGACTTTCAGGAACCAATCATCCGGATCGGAAGATTCCCCGAGACCGAGATACCTGTTCATAAGCGACATGGCCTCCCCTGTTTTGCCGCTGTCAAGAAAGGCGTACATTCGGTAGTTGAGAAGTCGTTCTTTTTCCCGATGATATTTACGGCCAAAGGCATCCTCTGCCTTGCGGGTCATCTCAAGCAGTGAGGACAGCCTGA
>VAPL010047911.1_pt1 | contig 11204 bp, 8 predicted proteins | sample 3395061 | NCBI WGS metagenome assembly VAPL01 (sample SAMN08290444, study PRJNA428436) | hydrothermal vent metagenome | isolation source: Deep-sea hydrothermal vent chimney 2 | place: Pacific Ocean: Juan De Fuca Ridge | depth 2182 m m
AAGTATGTATTGGTAGATGAGTTTCAAGATACCAACTTGTCACAATATTTGATAACAAAAAAACTATCAGCAGTAAATCGAAACGTATGCGTGGTAGGCGACGATGCTCAAAGCATCTATGCATTTCGAGGAGCAGATATAAAGAATATATTGAATTTTGAAAAGGACTATCCCGATCTCAAAGTTGTAAAACTCGAACAGAATTATCGATCTACAAAAGTTATTGTAAATGCAGCCAATTCTGTTATTGAAAAAAATTCTAAACAGCTGTCTAAAGACGTTTGGACTGCAAATGATGATGGTGAATTAATAGAATTGCTCCAGGCAAATTCTGACAATGAAGAAGGGAAGTTGGTTGCCGCCTCAATATTTGAAGAGAAATTAAATCATCAAATAAAAAACAGTCAGATAGCAGTACTATACCGGACGAATTCACAATCCCGTGCAATCGAAGAGTCACTTCGTCGGGCAAGTATCAAATACAAAATAGTTGGTGGGTTATCATTTTATCAAAGAAAAGAGATCAAAGACATATTATCATACCTGCGGTTTGTAGTCAATCAAAATGATGAACAGGCCCTTCGCAGGATCATAAATCTACCCAAACGCGGAATTGGCTCTGGGAGCATGGATAAAATTATTGTCGCTGCCAATGAAAATAATATAGGAATCTGGCAAGTGGTAAGTAATATTTTTCAGTATCTGCCTGGTAGAATCACCAATGCCATAGATCAATTTGCATCCATGATTAAGAGTTTTATTGTGGAAATTGGCAAACGAGATGCGTATGAAGCCACCAGTTTTATTGCCAAGCAATCTGGTCTTTTGAGAACTCTCTATGAAGACAAGACTATTGAAGGGTTGGGCAGATATGAAAATTTGCAGGAATTGCTAAATGCTATAAAAGAATTTGTTGATAATGAAGAAAACAAAGACAAAAGTCTTGGGGCTTTTCTTCAAGAGGTTGCATTGCTAACTAATTTGGATGATGATAAAGATGATGACAATGATAAGGTCACACTTATGACCATCCATATGGCTAAAGGGCTTGAATTCAAAAATGTATATCTTGTAGGTATGGAGGAAGACCTTTTTCCTTCGCAAATGATGCTTTCAAGTCGCGCTGATTTAGAAGAAGAAAGGAGGCTTTTTTATGTCGCTATCACAAGGGCAGAGCGCAAATTGGTACTTGCTTTTGCAAGGTCAAGATATCGGTTTGGGCAATTGAAAAGTTGTGAACCAAGCAGATTTTTGGAAGATATTGATGCGAAATTTATAAAATTGAACAGAAAGTTTCGTAAAGAATCTGAAGCAGTTGCTTCGCCGCAAACATCGCATTATGCTAAATCACTTGTAACAAGTGTAAAAAATAATGTACAAAGACCAATAAACCATATCTACTCACATAAACCATCAAGTGATTTTAGCCCGAGCGATACGAGCAATCTCGCACAAGGAATGAAGGTAGAGCATCCAAAGTTTGGTTATGGCAATGTAATGGTGGTTGATATTGAAGGATCCAATAGAAAAGCCAAGGTTCTGTTTGATAATTTTGGAGAGAAAACATTATTGCTTAGCTTTGCAAAACTTAAAATTCACAAGTAAATCTTATCTGAGCAATCCTCAACATCTACCCCAATTAGAAAATATTAATTTAATGATGGAAAAGAATAATTATAATACCCAAAGGTCAGCCCTTATTCTTAAAGAGTATGGAAGAAATATGCAAATGTTAGTAGAGCATATAAAAACCTTTGATGACAAAGAAAAGAGAAGCGAATCTGCCCATACGCTAATCGAACTAATGAAATTGATAAATCCTAACACAAAAAATATCCAGGAGAGCAGCCAAAAAATTTGGGATGATTTATTTATCATGTCAGATTTTAATTTAGATATTGATAGCCCATACCCTATACCGGAAAGAGAAATTCTAAATAAAAAACCAGATAGGATGAGCTATAAATCTACCGAGATTAAATATAAACATTACGGTAGAAATATTCAATTGCTCATTAAAAAGGCCATGGAGCTTGAAGATGAGGAAGACAAAGAAACTGCAGTGATACATATTGGCAGATTGATGAAAAGTTTTCAGAATACCTGGAATAGAGACAATGTAGAGGACACAACAATTCTTAAAAATATTGAGAATATGTCCAATAGAATATTGACAATAGATATTGAGAAAGTTAGGGCAGAAAACTTATTTGATTCTATGGTAAAAGAAAGACGACCCAGACCAATAAGCAACAGACCCGCTAATAAGGGTAGAAGAAATAATAATAATAATAATAATAACGGAGGCCGAGGTAGAAGAAGAAATTAATGACCACTTTTAGAGTTGTAGGCGGCAATTCACTCAAAGGCAACATCACACCTCAAGGGGCAAAAAATGAGGCGCTACAGGTTTTGTGTGCTACCCTTTTAACTTCTGATTCTATTGTAATTCATAATGTTCCAGACATTCGGGATGTCAACAAGTTAATAGAACTTTTATCGGAACTTGGAGTAAAAGTTGAGAAACTAATAAATTCTTCCTGGAGGCTAACTGCATCTCAAATTAATATGGATTTCTTGCAATCAGCCACCTACGAGAAAATGGCTGCTTCTTTACGTGGATCCATAATGATACTTGGCCCATTGTTGGCCAGATTTGGAAAAGCAAAAATCCCCAAGCCAGGCGGAGACAAAATAGGAAGAAGGAGGCTTGATACTCATTTTATCGGGTTTCGGAAATTGGGAGCTGTACTGGATTTTGACAGTCATCATCATTATTATAAAATTGATGCTTCTAAACTAGTAGGGACTTATATGTTGCTTGATGAGGCTTCTGTAACTGGTACTGCCAATATCTTGATGGCCGCAGTTCTTGCCAAAGGGACTACTACCATTTACAATGCGGCTTGTGAACCATATATCCAACAGCTTTGCAGAATGCTTAATAATATGGGCGCAAATATTAGTGGAATTGGCTCAAACTTATTGACGATCCAAGGGGTAATTGAATTATCTGGTACTACTCATACTTTGCTTCCGGATATGATTGAAGTAGGCTCATTTATCGGACTGGCAGCTATTACCAATTCAGAGATAACGATAAAATCTGCAGGAATTCAACATCTCGGAATGATTCCAGATGCATTTGCAAAGCTTGGGATAGCAATGAAAATACAGGGAGATGATATTTTTATTCCAAAGCAAGGGTCTTATAAAGTGGATACTTTTATAGATGACTCAATTATGACCATTTCAGATGCCATTTGGCCTGGTTTGACACCTGATTTACTCAGTGTTCTTTTGGTTGTCGCCACTCAGGCAAAAGGAACAGTATTGATCCACCAAAAAATGTTTGAAAGCCGTTTATTTTTTGTTGATAAGCTTATAGACATGGGCGCACAAATTATTCTTTGTGATCCGCATCGGGCAACCGTAATAGGTTTAGATAGAAAATTTCCATTACGTGGAATAAAAATGACTTCACCTGACATTAGAGCAGGGGTAGCATTATTATTGGCAGCATTGAGCGCTAAAGGTACAAGTGAAATTTTAAATGTGGAGCAGATCGATCGAGGTTATCAGCAAATTGATGCAAGACTAAGAAATTTAGGTGCAGATATCCAAAGAATTGATTAATAACTTCTTCTCATTTCAATAATTTAAATCCACAATATTATGTTTGGAAATGCAAATTAAATTTGAATTTAATATAGAAGACATTTTTACCACACCATTCAATTATTAATATGAAAGCATTGAAATATTGCTATTTTTGTTTGAAATGAATGGAGATTATTGTATCAATTAAATATTTATGGCATCCATAAAAATGAATCCTGTTCAAGAATTAAAATCATATGGTGTTTCTGTTGATGATATTCTTAATGATTATAAAATTGGATATGCAAGCAGGCAAGCAAGCTTAATTGGGAGAAAAGAAGTTTTTCTGGGAAGAGCAAAATTTGGAGTATTTGGTGATGGTAAAGAACTGGCACAATTAGCAATGGCCAGATTTTTTAAGAAAGGGGATCATCGATCAGGTTATTACAGAGATCAAACTTTTATGTTTGCAGCAGGGATGTTAACTATCCAGCAATTTTTTGCTCAATTATATGCCCATACAGATCTTAATGCTGAACCTGCCTCCGGAGGCAGGCTGATGAATGGACATTTTGCTACTCGTATGCTGGATGATCGAGGTAATTGGAAAGATCAGACTAAAATGAAAAACAGTAGTGCTGATGTTTCTCCTACTGCAGCTCAAATGCCTAGATTGATAGGTTTGGCATGGGCATCAAAATTATACCGAGAAAATAAGCAACTCAATGGAATGGCACAGTTCTCTGTCAACGGCAATGAAATTGCATTCGGTACCATTGGAAATGCATCTACTTCCGAAGGTGTTTTTTTTGAATCAATAAATGCAGCAGCAGTATTGCAAATCCCAATGTTGCTTTCTGTTTGGGATGATGGTTATGGGATATCTGTGCCAAATGAATATCATACTCCAAAACTTGATTTGTCAAAAGTTCTTGAGGGGTTTAGGCGATCAGAAAATGAGAAAGGGCTCGAGTTGATCAAAGTGAAAGGTTGGGATTATCTTGAGCTAATAAATGCATATAAATATGCTACAGAATTGATACGAGAAAAGCATGTACCTGTGTTGATTCATGTTGACGAAATGACGCAACCGCTTGGTCATTCTACAAGTGGTTCACATGAAAGATACAAATCAAAAGAGAGGTTAGATTGGGAAGATGAAAATGATTGCCTAAAAAAAATGAAGGAGTGGATTCTGGAAAATGAAATTGCACACCAGGGTCAACTTAAGGGAATTGAAGCTGAAGCAACTAAAATTGCAAAGGAAAGTAAGGACAATGCATGGCAAGAACACATTAAGGTATTACATCAGGATAAAGTTGAAGCACTTGAATTATTGGATCAATTAAATGCAGATTTAGGCCCATATACTGAGATTTCTAAGTATCGGGATACACTGGACGAAATACAAAATCCGTTGAAGTTGGACACTATAAAGGCTTTGAAGTATGCTTTGAGATATACAAGAAATCAGTATTCTAGATATAGAAATGGTATTAGAGATTGGCTAAAAATAAAGGATGAAAGAAATCAAAGAAATTACAGTTCGCATATTTACAGTGAATCTGTAGATTCTGCATTAAAAGTAAATGCCATACCTCCAATATACCATGCTGATTCAAAATTGGTTGATGGGCGAGAAGTGTTGCTTGCATGTTTTGATGCAGCCCTCAAAAGAGATCCTCGAATTGTGGCCTTTGGAGAGGACTTGGGTAAAATTGGAGATGTGAATCAGGCATTTGCCGGCTTACAGGAAAAATATGGAGAATTGCGGGTAATGGATACCAGCATTCGTGAATCAACAATCTTGGGTCAAGGTATCGGAGTTGCAATGCGTGGATTGCGTCCGATTGCTGAAATTCAATATCTTGACTATCTGATTTACACACTTCAGATTATGTCAGACGATCTGTCCTGTTTGCAATACCGTAGCGTCGGTGGTCAAAAAGCACCGGTAATTATCAGGACAAGAGGACATCGATTGGAAGGTGTTTGGCATTCAGGTTCACCTCTGGGCATGATTTTAAATAGCCTTAGAGGAATATATGTGATGGTGCCACGAAATATGACGCAAGCATCAGGTTTTTACAATACTATATTAAAGTCAGATGATCCTGCCTTGATCATTGAAACACTCAATGCCTATAGACTAAAGGAACGTATCCCTGAAAATATTGGAGAGTTTACACTCCCTCTGGGTATACCGGAAATACTTAACGAAGGAACAGATTGCACAATAGTAACCTATGGAGCTATGTGTAGGATTGCTCTTGATGCCGCAAAGCAGTTGGCAGATGTTGGTATATCATTAGAAGTAATCGACGTACAATCTTTGCAGCCATTTGATATTAATCATAGTATTGTTGAATCTCTCAAAAAGACAAATCGAATAATATTTGCAGATGAAGATGTATCAGGAGGAGCTTCTGCATACATGATGCAACATGTGCTCGAAACCCAGAATGGGTATAATTATTTGGATTCTAAGCCTATCACGTTAAATTCAAAGGACCATCGACCAGCCTATTCTTCTGACGGAGATTATTTTTCTAAAGTTAATGCGGAAGATATTTACGATACTGTTTATCAAATGCTCAATGAAATTAATCCAATTGATTTCCCGGAAATATATTAATCCGGAGGTCTGATAATATCATTGATATTAAATTTATCAGTTTCAATGATATTACTCTTATTCAAAGATCTGTCCTGAATTTGAATCCGAAGTTTTATGGTTTCATTTCTAAAGAGTAACCTAAAACCTGATAATAATGAGTATTGAAGTTCACCTGTCAAAGGGCGAATGTCTCGTGCTGTATTTAATACAAAATATCTACCGTGATAGGGTGGCGCACAGTTTCTCTCCAAAGCAGGATTAAACTCTCTAAAACTACCATCGTCTTCTTCAATAAGGAAAGTCAAATAAAAATTAAAATGGTCTGGATTACGAATTACATAAATCGTATCGGCAGTAACAATCAATGAATCACCCACTGTTGATTCTTTTCTAACAATTTCATAATCAATACAATTGTATTCGAGGGGAGCTCCTACATCACCAAATTGTATTGTATCACCTGTTATTGGGTCTGTAACAACATCCAGTAAATGATACGGAGGATATGTTTCATTAGCGTCAAGTCCTAAATCTCCATCTCCATCTTCGAATTGAATTTTTATTATCAACGAGTCTAAGGAAAAATCTTTAATTTGCTTAAAATAAAACTCATTCAAATTAATAGAAGGTGTCAATGGAAATGTTGGCCGATCTTTGCAGGCGACAAGGCTAAAAAATATTAATAAAAACCACCATGGATTTTTTGCCATTTAATTTGAATTTTATCTTTGAAGATTAATTTATGAAAGTATAACGAGTGCAAACCTTTAATAGTTTTAAAACTAATATATTTCGCATCAACAATCAAAACTTTGAGCGTCATGCTATAGATTTATTTCAATTTCAAAGTAAATACAATAAGACTTACAGAGAGTATATTAAGGAATTAGGTATTAATCCAGCAGAAATAACTCATCTTGTCGATATACCCTTTATGCCAATTCAATTTTTCAAACATTTTGAAATAAAGACAAGAAATTTTGAAACGCAAAAGGTATTTGAAAGTAGTGGGACAACTGGGTTTCGTGGGAAGCATTTCATCCAAGATCTGGATTTTTATAATAAAATAAGCCAAAAAATTTTTATTTCATTTTTTGAAGATATCAATAAATCAATCATTATTGGATTGTTGCCCTCATATTTGGAAAGAGGAAATTCTTCTTTGGTTTTTATGGTCAAACATTTTATTGATAAATCAAATAACCGAAATTCCGGGTTTTATCTCAATGATCATGAAAGCTTGATAGATAAACTCAAAACATTATCTAACAGTAAATTCAATATATATCTATTCGGTGTAACTTTTGCTTTACTTGATTTAGCTAAAAAGGTAAATTTTAAGATGGATAATTTGGTGGTTTTAGAAACTGGAGGTATGAAAGGACGTGGGGTCGAACTTGTCAGGGAAGAGTTGCATGAGAAATTGAGAACGGCATTCAAAACAAATAAAATATTTTCTGAATATGGTATGACGGAGCTATTATCTCAGGCATATCTTCAGCAAGATGGTTTTTTTTATACACCGCCTTGGATGCATATTTTAATAAGAGAGATGCAGGATCCTTTTTCTCAAGCCAAGAATGGTAAAACAGGGGTTGTTAAAATAGTTGATTTGGCAAATGTTCATTCATGCAGTTTTATCGAAACAGAAGATATAGGCTGGAGCAATGGCAAAGGGTTTAAAATTCTTGGACGACTTGATAATTCCGATCTGCGAGGTTGTAATCTAATGTTATCTTTAGAATAGTCTTGTGTAAAATATTACATCAACTTTTATTATGATTTGATAGACTATATATTTGTAAATCAAGTTATTAATAAAACAGGTGTGAAATGAAAGTTAAATTAGCAATCGTAATACTTTTTTTAGTTGGTATGTTTTCTTGTACGCAAAGAACCTGCCCAACATATACAAAAGATAATTTACAGAAAATAGAAAAGGCAGAAGAAGGAGTTTAGCAATTAATATTGCCTTAATATCAGTTGGTTATCATGTAGCAAGAGTGATGGTCAGCTATACTTTTTTACATCATCTATGGTGATTTGATTCCCGCACATAATCACCAATCGCTCAATAACATTTCTTAATTCTCTTACATTTCCTGTCCATTCCAATGTTTGAAGAAACTCAATTGCTGCATTATCGATAGAACTTATCTTAGTTCCATTTTCATTAGATATGTCATCAAGAAACCTGTATGCCAATAATGGTATATCTTCTTTCCTTGAATTGAGAGGAGGCACATGTATCAATATAACACCAATTCGATGGTAGAGATCTTCCCGAAATGTTTTTTGTTGAATTTCATTTTTAAGGTCTTTGTTGGTTGCAGCAACTATTCTGACATTTACTGGGATATCTTTTTCTCCACCTACCCTTGTGATTTTATTCTCTTGCAAAGCTCTCAAAACTTTCGCCTGTGCCGACAAACTCATGTCTCCAATTTCATCTAAAAATAGTGTGCCGTTATTTGCCTGTTCAAATTTTCCAATCCGTTGTTTCACAGCCGAAGTAAAAGATCCTTTTTCATGACCGAACAATTCACTTTCTATCAATTCAGAAGGAATGGATGCGCAATTAACTTCAATGAACGGATTTTTGGATCTTTTGCTTTGCATATGTAGCCATCTGGCGACAAGTTCTTTTCCCGTTCCATTATCACCCGTAATCATCACTCGAGCTTCAGTAGGGGCCACCTTAGCAATAGTTTCTTTCACATCTGTTATTGCTGGTGATTCGCCAATAATATCAAATGTTTTAGAAATTTTCTTTTTGAGTACTTTTGTTTCAGAAACCAGTGATGATTTGTCAAGCGCATTTCTAAGCGTTATCAACAATCTATTTAGATCTGGAGGTTTCTGAATAAAATCATATGCGCCTTTTTTAACAGCCTCTACTGCGGTTTCGATTGACCCATGGGCAGATACCATTATAAATTGAACATTAGGGTTAATTTCTTGCGCTTTTTCCAGCACTTCAATCCCATCCATTTTTGGCATTTTGATATCGCAAAGGGCAATATCATATTTTTTCTGAGCCAGCTTATTTATACCATCTTTTCCATCTACAGCTTCATCTACCTCATATTTCTCGTATTCGAGAATTTCTCTCAGTGCTGTGCGAATGCTGGCTTCGTCATCTATTATTAGGATTTTTACCATAATATCAATTTTAAAAAAAAATACAAAAGGTGTAAGCCGGGTTCTGTATCCCCACTTGTTGGGGTTCTTATCATTTATCTGGTCCTGATGTTACCATCAAGATCTATCGATCTACCCATTTTGTTAGTCGATTCGGACCATAGGCGAGCAGCCTACTTTCATAAAGAAAAACAAAACCTATTTGATCTTTCAACCCGTAAGGTTTACCAATCCACTATTGTCACCAATAGTGCGGTGAGCTCTTACCCCACCATTTCACCCTTACCTCGAATAACCGAGGCGGTATATTTTCTGTTGCACTATCTGTCCCTGACAAACTAACCTTTCGGCAAGCAGGCCAAAGCCTTCCTGTTAGGAAGTACGGTGCTCTTTGTTGCCCGGACTTTCCTCCCCAAAAACCTGTCTTATGTCAGGTTTATTGAGGCGATAAGACCTTTTGTACTTTTTATAAATTAATAATGAATTCAATTAATTTCTTTTGGAAGAGTATTACGCATCGTTTAGTTAACATCAAGTCCTGTTAGTTTAAGTTCCCACTCATCCGCCAATTGGGCTACTTCTTTAATGATTTCCTTTAGGCCATCAATTCTGGCATTTTCTAAAAATGTTGAGCCTTCAACTTTTATAAAATCATCAACTATAACAAATTTTGCATAGCAAGTTTTTGCATTTTCTACCACTAATTGTTTGCAATCGATATCATCTGAATATGGACAAACCTTCGACGAAAATTCAAGGCCAGTTTTTTTGAATTGTTCATTAAATTTCAATACGCCCAGCACAGCCTGGAATCTATTTTCATTTAATGGAACTATGATAACTGACTTACTCTTGTCATATTCAGAAAACTGACCGCCGATTTCTTCAGCAAATTGCTCCATGAAATCGCTAAAAATAAACTCCATTTTACTAATTGATTAGATTAAATATTTGACATCTCAACTTAAAAGCAAAATAATTATAAAAGTACCTAAAATAAAAATTGAATTGCACCATTCTGAAACGAATTGATTTAGAAATAGACTATTGTTGATCCGAAACCAAATTTTTCTTTATCGGCATCTTCATAAAATTTGATTTCTGCTCTTGAACTGAGGCGTTTATGAATTTCACTTCTCAAGATTCCGGCACCAATACCATGGATAATTTTCAATTTTTCTGCACTTACTAAAAGAGCATTATCATAAGCTTTCTCAAATTCATTTAATTGATGCGTTAAAATTTCATGGCTCTTCATATTTGAAGATAAACTGTCAACGTGCAAATCAATTGTTTGCTCAGTTGATTGAAGATTGGGCTCTCCTGAAATATTGGATTGATAATTACCTTCAAACATTTTTTCTTTAAGCAGTTTGGCGTCAATTTTTTTCGGGAGTTTTTCTTCGATTTTTATTAGGTAAATTTCTTTGTCAATAGATTCGATGTATTTTTTAGCGGATAGCATCCCTTTATCTATATCCAACTCAATACTTTGTGGGGGTTTATTTCTTTGAGTTTGTTCTGAATAAGTAATCAAGTACACTATTAACTTTTTTGATGAATTGAATATACTTGATGTAAGCACACCAATTTCTTTCGAATCAAAACTATCGCAAATCCCATATGCTTTTCCAATGGTGCCATTTTTTTCATTTTGACATATGGAAAATAAAATTGTGTCGTTTAGTTGGTTGATAAAAAAAGTCTGATATTGATTTCCGCTTACTTCCTTTAGTCCCAAATACAATCCTGGAGGAATTTGGTCATATATCTTTTCAGAATGGGGGGATGGTGATTCGTTTTGAGAAGTTGGAAATTTTTCATGCTCATTTTTATCAATTATCAC
>VAPL010087545.1_pt1 | contig 11194 bp, 10 predicted proteins | sample 3395061 | NCBI WGS metagenome assembly VAPL01 (sample SAMN08290444, study PRJNA428436) | hydrothermal vent metagenome | isolation source: Deep-sea hydrothermal vent chimney 2 | place: Pacific Ocean: Juan De Fuca Ridge | depth 2182 m m
ACTTAAAAAAGAAGTGAAAATCGGACGATACATCTTGCGTTTCACCCTTGCCGACCGAATAACTCATCTATTTGTCGTTACAAGCTTCCTTCTTTTGGCGTTAACCGGTATGGTTCTGAAATTTTCCTCAATGCCATGGGCTTTGTGGCTCTCCGATATTATGGGCGGCCCTGCTGTAGCCAGAATCATTCATAGAATATGCGCGGTTATTACTTTCGGTTACTTTTTTTATCATCTTTGGGGTCTTGCTAAAAAGAAACGTGACAAAGGGACAACCTGGGCGAAATTTATTTTTGGTGAAAACTCTATTTTCCCCAACCTGCATGATGTCAAAGAATTCTGGGGTACAATCAAATGGTTCGTTGGAGCTGGGCCAAGACCTTTGTATGGACATTGGACATACTGGGAAAAATTTGACTACTTTGCCGTATTCTGGGGTGTGGCTATTATTGGGCTAAGTGGATTGATGCTCTGGTTTCCCGAACAGTTTACTATTCTGTTCCCCGGTTGGGTAATCAACGTCGCTACAATAATACATAGCGAAGAGGCCTTACTTGCGACAGGTTTTATTTTTGTTGTCCATTTTTTCAACACGCACTTAAGGCCAGAGTCTTTTCCTATGGATAAAATCATTTTCACTGGAGCCATTCCTGAGGAGAGGCTTGCGCTTGAGCGACCTTCCGAATACGAAGAGCTCAAGAAAAGTGGAGAAATAGATAAACTTGTTGTCGAGGCGCCATCGGAGAAGTGGGATAAATACATTTATATTATAGGCGGGGCGTTTCTGGTAATCGGCATTGCGCTGGCTCTTCTAATAATTTATTCCACACTTGCGGACTGATAAAAAGCTCTCCGATAGTTAATGCGAAAACGGTGGATTATTTGAACATCCCCTTATGTATCGCCTCGAGAATCACCAGAGCCACCCAGAACAGAAACCCGCCCAACAACAACAGGCCGCCAACATTCAGGGTCACCACAAGTTTGAACGGTGTGTTGGAGACAAGAGACAGGCTAAGCGCAATTGTACCCACGATATTGAAAGCTATAGCCATCTTCATTAGAAACGGTATTTTTTCTTTCATCTTACCAATCCTCCTCTGAAGCCAGCAAATGCCCCATGTCGTGACAACCGCTGGACAAACATGAGCGCCTGCCGTCCATTATCTGATCGGACAGACCATCACCCAGCATATGAGGCAGGGCTTCAATAAAATTCCGCGCAACACCATGACATCGCAGGCAATTCCTGTTTTCATATTTTTCATAGAGCTTAATTTTTTCAGGGGCGCCTTTTACGTAATAAACATAAAGATGTTTTACCCCTCTTAACTTGGCTTGCACAGGGCCGAACATGGTGTATTGAGTATGGCACGCATAACATGCTTCCTCCTGCGGCACCCAGTTGTTCTGGAAATGAATAGCCGATAGCGGCTCATCGTCGTCTACATTGAGACTTTCAACGTATTTGGTCATAACGTGGCATTTTGCGCAGAAGCTTACCTTTTTCACCCTTTCAAGGTCTTGCGACACAACTCCCAAACCCCAGAAAAGAGGGAAAACGCCCAAAGTGAAAAAAGCCAGGAACTTTTTTGCCCTTACGGTGAGACGCCGCCATTCTCCTATGAGCATGAATGAGATGAAAACGATGTTGCCCAGCGCAAAAAATATCAGGATTATAGTCATTATTTTACTCCTTCCAAAAAGAAGGATTGGTTTTAATAACCATCTTAGCTAATAATTTGCAGGATATAATCTCAACATTAAGCCAATATTATTGCGCTGGCGGTGTCTTGAGGCTCAAAAGCCACATCTCCAGTTTTTTATACTCTTCCTTGCTTCCTTTAAAACGTTTAAGGTGTTTTTTCCCATTCAATTTGATTTTCTTTCGTAAATACTTTACGAGAAAATCACTATCATGCTTTAGGCCAATATCTGAAAGGTCAGGGGATTCCATTAACTTTTTTTCCCCATTTATACCATGCGCCTTGACGGTATGACATTTGACGCACCCTTTCTCATGGAAAATCTTTTCACCGGAAGTGTCGGCAAATACGGAAGACGGTAAAACAAACAAGGAATAAAATACTATAGACACTGCAAGAGTTGCCACTTTCATGCCATTTCCCTCCTTTGAAAAGGAAATCAAATAGAAGAGACTTTTCTACTTATAAATATAAGCCCTTAATTTTAAAAATGGCGAAAATTAGTCCTGCAAAGCTTCGGTGGACTCAACGACGGTAAACCGAAATTTCATATCTGAATAGTCGACCCTGACCGTGTTTCCTTCTTTGAGCTTCCCTTCGATGATCCGATAGGAAAGCTCGTCGAGTATATCGGTCTGGATAAGCCGCTTGACAGGCCTGGCGCCAAAAACTTCATCATAACCAGCTTCCGCGAGATGGGCGAGCGCGGCGTCGGTCACGTCGATAGCGATGCCTTTACCCTGCAATCTATCCGCCACTCGTTTGAGCTGCAATCTGACAATTTCCTTAAGTTCGTCATGCGTCAGTTTTTGGAAAATAATGATATCATCGATCCTGTTTATAAATTCTGGTCGGAATGCCTGACCTATAATAGTTCGCACCGCAGACTCCTGCGCCTTCCGGTCATCATGATATTCAGCGATTTCTCGTGAACCCAGGTTGCTGGTCATGATGACGACGGTATTGGTGAAATCAATGGTTCTACCTTTGCCGTCGGTCAAACGGCCATCATCGAGCGCCTGCAACAATGTATTAAATATTTCAGGATGCGCCTTTTCCACTTCGTCCAGCAGGATCACACTATACGGATGACGGCGAACCGCTTCTGTAAGCTGTCCACCCTCTTCATAACCTACGTATCCGGGAGGAGAGCCGATAAGCCTTGCCACAGAATGTTTCTCCTGATATTCACTCATATCGATACGGATCATCGATTTTTCAGTATCAAAAAGAAATTCCGCCAACGTCTTTGCCAGCTCCGTTTTACCAACACCTGTGGGCCCAAGGAAAAGAAACGAGCCTATGGGCCGGTTTTCGTCCTGTATACCGGCTCGGCTTCTTCGCACAGCTCGCGACACGGCGGATATCGCCTCTTTTTGGCCGATAACACGTTCTCCCAGTTTCTCTTCCATTTTTATCAGCCTGTCGCTCTCTTCGGCCAACATTTTTGATACGGGAATACCGGTCCACGAGGATACTACCGCGGCGATATCTTCTTCTGTCACCTCCTCACGAAGTATTTTTTGGTCGGATTGAATAGACGCGAGCTTTTCCTGCGCCTCTCCAATCTCTTTTTCTCTTGCCGGAATTTCTCCATATTGTATTTCGGCCACTCTTTGAAGGGCGCCTTCGCGCTCGGCCCGCTCCGCTTCCTGTTTTAAGCGGTCTATCTCCTTAGTCGAATTTTTTATCGTGTCGATTATCTTTTTTTCATTTTGCCAATGCGCCTCGATTTCAGAAAAATTTTCACGCATATCCGCCAGTTCTTTTTCCAGTTCATGTAATCTTTTTCGGGCGTCGACGTCATCATCACTCTCCTGCTTGAGCGCTTCCCGTTCTATTTCCAGTTGTCGGATTTTGCGTAATATACGGTCGATCTGTTCGGGGTTGGAGTCTATCTCGATCTTAAGCCTGCTGGCGGACTCGTCCATAAGATCGATGGCCTTGTCCGGTAAGAATCTGTCGGCGATATATCGATCTGAAAGTGTGACTGCCGCGACAATGGCGTTATCACGAATACGAACCCCGTGATGCGCCTCGTATTTGTCCTTAATACCACGCAAAATGGATATGGCGTCTTTTACCGATGGCTCTTCGACATTCACAGGCTGAAACCTGCGCTCCAGCGCGGCGTCTTTTTCTATCTGCTGACGATATTCCTTTATCGTAGTGGCTCCTATACATCGCAACGATCCTCTGGCAAGAGCCGGTTTTAACAGGTTTCCAGCGTCCATCGCGCCTTCCGCGGCCCCTGCGCCGACTATAGTGTGCAACTCGTCTATAAAAAGAATTATCTCTCCATTGGAGTTCTCAACCTCGTTTAATACCGCTTTCAGGCGCTCCTCGAACTCGCCACGGTATTTTGAGCCGGCCAGCAATTGCCCAAGGTCCAGCGAGAGAAGCTTTTTGTTCTTTAAAACGTCAGGAACATCCTGGTCGACGATTTTTTTCGCCAACCCTTCGGCTATGGCGGTTTTGCCTACGCCAGGCTCACCTACCAGCACAGGGTTGTTTTTCGTCCGGCGCGATAGTATCTGCATGACGCGGCGAATCTCGTCGTCACGGCCGATTACCGGGTCGATTTTGCCGTCAGCGGCCATTTTTGTAAAATCGTGTGTATATTTTTCGAGCGCCTGATACGTTCCTTCGGGGTCCTGGTTTACCACCCTCTGGCCCCCCCGGATTTCAGCAAGATGAGACATAACGCTGTCACGGTCTACGGCCACTATTTTTTGTATCTCATCTCGCGCAATAAGAGCGAGAAAAAGATGTTCGACCGAAACATATTCATCGTGCAATTTCCCGGCTTCAGCAAAAGCGTCGTCGAAAACTGTTTTTAATCCATGCGAAATATACGCTTTATCCGCTCCACCGGAAACGGATGGTAAATCGCGCAAAACTTTTTCAATATCTGTGGAAACTTTCCGTGGATCGATCTCATTCTTGCTCAGGAGCGATGGAACCACACCCCCAGCCTGTCCGACCAGAGCATGCAGAAGATGAGCCGGCGTGATCTCCTGATGGTTCATGGCGGAAGCCAGGTTCATCGAATCCTGAACCGCCTCAGCCGCTTTATTTGTGAATTTGTTAAAATCCATGTCAATCAATCCGCTTTCTTTAATGGTAAATACGTATCACCGTCTCTGGCGTTTGTATAAGATTGATTCCAGGAATGTCAAGCCAGACCAAAGCTAGGTGGCCAGGCTTTGGTTCTTGTGATTGCGGGAAAAGAGGCTTTATTTCTTTACGACTGTCGGGATGGTTATGATATCGCCAGGCATGAGGTTGTTTAGCCTGGCGTCCGGGTTGTAGAGACGGACAAGCCATATCGGCGCTTCGTTCTCTTTTACGCACAGGTCCCACAAGGACTGGCCGCGTTTTATGGAGACTTCTTTTTCACCGTCCACTTTATACGCGTCATAAAAATCTTCTCTAAGGCTCATGTGATATTCAAGCCGTTTTTGTTCGAACTGTTCCGCCGATACTCTCGATAAAGGCACCTTGATAGGAGAGCCGCTCCTGATATGCCGCATCCGTTTTTTCCTATTGAGGCTTAACACCCTTTTTACAGGAACTCTGCTCCATTCCGCATAGTGGCCTATGGTCTCTTCAGGCCGAACGACAACCTTGCCGGTATTATCAGAAATCATCTTTATAGCGTAGTCAGAGCGCTTGAGCTGAAATCCGCGATTATCATTTTTTGCAGGCTCAGTGGTTATTTTGACAAGTTCGGTTTCCATGGAGGCGGCCGTTCCTGTCTTGACTTTTGCCGGCGTATGCGCTTTCACCGCCACCACAGGCGCTATTGAAGCCACTTTTGGAGCCGGCGCCGGTTTTTTCAGTTTAAGAATCTGGCCAGGATGTATCTTGTCGCGAATCCTCATCCCGTTGATACGGGCAAGCTTGTACATGTTCATGCCATATCTTTCGGATATTACAAACAAACTTTCGCCAGGCATAACATAATGTTCGCCGGAATCCGGTTTTTTATAAACTACTACAGTGGCTGTTTTTCTTTTGGCTACACGCTTATTCGCTCTTCCCGGTATAACAAGCTTCTGTCCTTTGAAGATTGTATTAGAGGAAAGATTATTAGCGCTTTTAAGAGACCTTAACGAAACACGATAGCGTTTGGCGATCAGGCTCAAAGCGTCTCCCCTGCGCACGATATGCCACTTACTCATTTTTTGCGTTGAAAACCTGGAGCTTCTCGGGATAGAGGCGATGGCGGTTCTCGCAATATCTCCCAACCCGGCAGGCACCCTCAACTTATACCCTTTAGGCACATGACGCCTTCCGCTCCACACGCTTTTCCTTAACGCAGGGTTATACCCACGCAAGGTATCAAGTGGAAGACCCATTTTTTTTGCCAATGTTCTCGCCGGGATGTAGTTTCTGACAAGTTGCATGTCATATCTGAACTTGGGCTCAAAATTTATTCTCCCAAAGTACCGCTTGTAATTTCTGGTAACTTCCAGAGCGGCCAGAAACTCCGCATAGAAATTTTTCGACGCAAACCCGAACGATCTGCTTCGGTAGTTTTTTATAATCTTACCTATATTGTCTCCATATTTACGCTTGGCTCTTTTCATTCCATTCGTGCCATGGTTATATGCGGTGATAGCAAGTGGCCATGAACGTAGCGCCCGGAAATTACTCTTTAAAAGACGGGCGGCGGAATCTGTGGCCACAATAGGGTCTCTTCTTTCGTCGACAGTGTAATTAAGTTTCATAAAGAGCCTGCCGGTGCCTCGTGTAAACTGCCATATCCCCGCGGCGCCAGCGCTGGAATATGCTTTATAGTTAAAAGAAGATTCGACATGCGGCAAAACCGTGAGCTCTTCCGGCAAGCCATGGGAACGGAATATCTTGCGCATTTCCCGTATGTACTTTCCCGAACGTTTCAGACCGGCCTTGAACCTGTCCGCCTGTCCAAGTTGCGCGCGCACCCTTCGGGCCGCTGATTTGAACTTTTTATATCCGGGTATATGGGCAAATTTGCCCGCTATCGCTTTTTCTTCAGCTGTGGTTGCCTTGCCCCTGTTTCTGTAAAGTTTTTTGAGGATCGCCACAATATGCCTTTTACGATTCTTTTTATATCGACGCACCTTGCGCGAACTTGCTTTATGTTTTCTATGGCTTTTATTCAGATCCACCACCTCGTAAATGACATTCAGGTGGTCGCGATCATGTATAACGATATTCCTGGTACTGTATTTGGAATAGATTTTTTTCCAGAACTCCACCTTGGAACGCAAATCCCACGGAGTAGGAAAATTGGAATGTTTCGGAAAGTCGCGGTATGGATCCGAGCCGCGATACGATTTATCAATATTAGCAGGGGAAGAGGCGCCGGCGCTTATAGCCTCGGAAATATCAGCCCAAAATAATGAGCAAAACAAAAGCGAGACCAAGAAAGCGGGAAAAAGATTTCTCCAGTTATTTGATATCACAATTACACGTAATTAAATAAAATATGCATTAAATTAACAGTAAAAACATGGTAGCACAATCAGCTTTATTTTAGTGGGATTGTTAAGGCCAAATCGATAGAAAAAAAAACGGAATCAGCCAACGTTTAATTATTAATCAGAAAGGAAAAGCAACGCGATAGCAAAGAGGCCCGCTGGCGTTTTAAAAGATTTTATCTTTCTCTTCAACCTTAAGGTCAAGAGCTTCAAGAATTTTTCGTTGAGTATCGACACGGCAAACTTCGCCTCGCTCAATTCTGTTCAATGTCTGGACAGATATCCTCGCCTTACGCGCAAGCTCCGCTTTAGACATCATCAGGTTCTCACGAAATATTTTCACTTTATTCGGAGACTTCATCTCTTCAATACTTTTAGCCATCGTAATTTTTTAATGCCGTTTTGATACTAAATTGTTGGATACAATTAGCCGCCTATCAAGTTATTATGGTTATCCAAACAAGGTAACAATGTCAATAAATAATAATCCATAAACATCTAACTTAATGACAATTATACCCAATTAGCTAACATAAATGAAAATATATTCTAAATTTTCAGCGAAAAATCACAATAATTCTAGACAATACATTAAATGAAATGTTTTATCTCTCTGTATAATCAGGAGTTATTAATTAATCGTAAATATATACAATAGTAATTGCAACACTTTTTCCGCCCTGTTAGACTGTTAAATTTTTGGAGCCAACCCATAAAAATGGTAAAAATTGCGATATTGCCCGGTGACGGGATCGGAGTGGAAGTTATTGAAGAAGCAGAGAAAGTTCTCGCCTTACTGGACAAAAAATACACTTTAGGCTTTGAAACCGAGAAAGCTTTGGTGGGCGGGAGCGCCTATGATAAATTCGGAACTCCATTGCCGGAATCTACTTTAACTCTTGCAAAAGAGGCGGACGCGGTTCTGCTTGGAGCCGTCGGTGGCCCGAAATGGGAGTCTCTCGACTATGGTGTTCGGCCAGAGCGCGCCTTGCTGGGTTTGAGAGCGGAGCTTGATCTCTACGCTAACCTTCGTCCCGCAAAGGTATATCCCGCGCTTGTAGACGCTTCATCGTTAAAGCGCGAAATTATTGAGGGAACAGACATCATGGTTGTCCGCGAGCTTGTGGGCGGCATATATTTCGGAGAGCCGAAAGGTGTGGAACAGCTTCCTGATGGAACCGAACGCGGAGTGAACACTCTTGTATATACGACTCCGGAGATAGAGAGAATAGCAAAAGTGGCTTTCGATGTGGCGCGTAAGCGCGGCAAAAAAGTTTGTTCTGTTGATAAAGCCAATGTGCTTGAATGTACGGAACTATGGCGGCGTGTCGTTTCAGGGATACATCAGGATTATCAGGATGTGGAGTTGTCCCATATGTATGTCGATAATTGCGCTATGCAGCTTGTCCGTTGGCCGAAACAGTTCGACGTAATCGTTACAACGAATATGTTTGGCGATATTTTGTCCGATGAAGCGGCAATGTTGACCGGCAGTATAGGAATGTTGCCGTCAGCGTCGTTGTCTGGGAAAAAAGGTATGTATGAGCCTGTTCACGGCTCCGCGCCTGATATAATGGGCCAAAATAAGGCGAATCCGATCGCTACGATTCTTTCCGTCGCTATGATGCTGCGATATTCATTCGACCTGGCGGACGCCGCCGAGGATATCGAGCAGGCTGTGACAAAAGTTTTGGAGGACGGTATCAGAACGCCCGATATTCATACGGAAGGCTATACTCTTGTCGGGACTAAAGAGATGGGCGACAAGATAGTGGAAGCGATAGGGTAGGGCTTAGAAAAAATGGCAAAAGGATTATATAACATCGCCGTCGTCGGGGCCACTGGGGCCGTCGGCGAGGAAATGATAAAAATACTTGAGGAGCGTCAATTTCCGGTAAGCGTGTTTCGCCCGTTGGCGTCTTCCCGATCCGCTGGCATGGAAGTGAGCTTCCGTGGTGAATCTTATATCGTGGAAGAGCTTACTCACGACTCTTTTGAAGGAATAAACATAGCGATTTTTTCGGCGGGAGCGGCGCGTAGCATAGAGTTTGCCCCATCCGCCGTGGACGCCGGAGCCGTGGTGGTTGATAACTCGAGCGCGTTTCGTATGGACCCGGATATCCCCCTTGTCGTTCCGGAAGTGAACCGCAACGCAATAGCAAGGCATAAAGGGATAATAGCCAACCCGAACTGCTCCACCATACAATTGGTAACCGCGTTAAAGCCTCTGCACGACGCGGCAAGAATAAAAAGGATCGTAATTTCAACATATCAGTCCGTCTCCGGAGCCGGGAAAGAGGCTATGGACGAGCTTTCGCAACAAACGAAGGATATGTTCAGTTTCCAGGATATTGAGCCGAAAATATTCCCTGCGCAAATCGCTTTCAACTGTATTCCGCAAATCGATATATTTTTAGATAGCGGGTATACGAAGGAAGAGGAGAAAATGGTCAACGAGACGAAAAAGATCATGGAGGACGAATCGATACAGGTTACCGCCACATGTGTGCGTGTGCCGGTTTTCTATTCACATGGCGAATCTGTGAACCTTGAGTTTGCGGTTCCGATAGCTCCTGAGTTCGCCCGTGAAATATTGATGAACGCGCCTGGAGTTGAGGTGGTAGACACCCCTGAAGAACAGAAATATCCATTGGCGACCGAAGCCGCTGGCAAAGACCCTGTGTATGTCGGGCGTATACGGCGTGACGATACAGTGAAACATGGGCTTAATATGTGGATAGTGTCGGATAATATCAGGAAAGGCGCGGCTTTGAACGCTATTCAGATCGCCGAAGAACTACTGGATCTTTAACGGAGAGGTTCGGCATCGGCGCCAAACAATGTCGCCAACACCATCCCTTTCCCAAACGTAAAGCGGGGCATGATAAATCACACCCCGCAAAACGGGTTTACCTCAAGCTTTTTATACCGACCTTGATCTTTTTAAGACGGGAAATCTGCTTTTCAAGCTTGCCTATCTGTACATCAACCTGTGACATAAGCGATTTGGTGGTATAAGCCATATCTTCTATCCGGTCAGGAAATGGCTCTCCATCGCCTGTCATAAGCCAGTCCAGGGAACATCCCGTATAGTTCCGGATTTTTATCAGGTTATCATATTTAGGTATTTTTTCTTTTTGCCAGTAGTATTGAAACAGGCCTTTTTCAATACCAACCTTTTTGCACCATGCATAAGGCTTGTTTTCGCCGATCAAAAACTCTAGCCTGTTTTTGAAAGACACAAGCTTTTGATTTCTTGTTGTTTTCTGCTTTACGCTATTCATTTTTTTTCCCTCGAAAAAATAAGTTGTTAATATTGTTTACTACTACAGATATACATATATTCTAGCAAAAGAAACCATGATTTTCGTCATGTTTTTTTACAGTTTGAAGTAAGCGCATAATATATAGACACTTACTACATATATTATTTTCGACTCTATAAGTAAAAATAATCAATAAATGAAAACGGCGTCAAACACAAACTCCGAAGCGTCCCCCTCTCCCCCTAAGTCCTTGTTTCAACAGTGGTTAAGGGCCCAATATCAAGCTTACAAGATCAGTCTATAATGATCCTGTTGCCTTCCTTGATACTTTTTCGCTTATCATCCTGATACGCGTCCACCTTCTTCAAAATACGTTCCGCTTCGGCCTCGGTAGTTGTAAATACGCGATAGGTAAGACCCGATCCAGGCTCGCCTGTCACAAGCACCTGGTAAACTTCTTTAAACTTTTCCCCATTTTCACATTTTATGCTTTCGACCTTAACTATAGTGTCGGCGTCTATTGAAGCAAGTCCCTTTGTCCCGTCACAAGCTATGGTTTTAAAGGAAATTTTATATGTCGAAAGAGCTCCGGCATATGCCAACCCGCTAAAAACCGTAACAACAATGAACAGGTTTAATAAAAATTTTCGATACATGCGAATAATACCTTAAAAATTGTGAATCGAGTCTACCACGAGGATGCGTGGTGACGCCAGAAAGTTTTTTTACCTGATACGTAAAAGTTGGTTATACG
>VAPL010724431.1_pt1 | contig 11190 bp, 9 predicted proteins | sample 3395061 | NCBI WGS metagenome assembly VAPL01 (sample SAMN08290444, study PRJNA428436) | hydrothermal vent metagenome | isolation source: Deep-sea hydrothermal vent chimney 2 | place: Pacific Ocean: Juan De Fuca Ridge | depth 2182 m m
ATAATATAGATATTTTTTCTCTCACCAAAAATGTATTTTTTCATTTTTGGATTCCATCTTCTAGTTTGGTGTCCAAAGTGTACACCACATTCTAACAAGTCTTTCATGGCTACCATGAAGCTCTCCTTATGTTAATTTTTTGGTTTAGCCTCCACACCCATCAACAGTTTTAACTGCAACCTTTTAGGATTGGTGTGTGAGAAATATTAAACGAACGATGATTATATAAAAATTTTGTTTAAAACTTGCTTCAAACCTATATCTGTAAAGATTTAAGAGTTCTTTAACACATTTTTGATAAAGTTTCATACTAACTAGGATAGTTGGCATGAAATTAAAGGGCATAACTAAAAATGAATAGAAATATAAAGATATATCTCAATATTTTAATGATACTTTTATCCATATCTTTACTTTTTACTATATTTTATAATTTATTGCTTCTGTCTTATATCATTTTGTTTTTAATTATTTTTATACTTTTTTTAAATATTTTAAGACTTTCAAAAATTAAACCACCCCAAGAAAAACAAAGAGATACGATACAACCCTACATCAATGCATTTGAAAATAGTGCTTCTATAGCAAAATTAGGATTAAATTTTAAAATAAAATATGTAAATAGATCATTTTGCCAACTCTCTTTTTGTACAAAAGAGGAGTGTTTCACTAAAGAGTTAAATAATATTTTTGATGATACAGATAATGTTTTGGATGAGATTTATGAAACTCTTAAAAATCTTCAAACTTGGGATGGAACTTTATCTCTAAGGAGTAAAAGTCTTAATCAAGCATTTATAAAATGCTCCATCGTTCCTATTTTTGACAACAGAAATCTACCCCAAGAGTATCTACTTATCGCACATGATTTAACAGAACTTATGATTAGTAAAAGAGTAATTAGAGATAATTTCTACATGGATTTGCAAACAAAACTACCAAATAGAATACAACTTATAAAAGATAAATTAAAATTTTCGCTAAAGAGTGAATTAACCTTGATTATATTAAACATTGACTCTTTTCAAGCAATAAACACAATATATGGAAATGAGTTTGGAGATGAAGTTCTAAAAGTATTTTCTGCTTGGTTAAAAAATAATCTCCCCAACCAAAATGCAAAACTTTATAAATTTGAAGCTGATGTTTATGCGATACTTATACCTTTTGAATATAATAAAAAGGAGCTAGAAGATTATCTAAAAAATCTTATCTATAAAATTTCAAAAGAGGGGATAAAATGCGATGATATAGATATAAACATAGCTTTTACTCTTGGTATTGCACAAGGTAGAAAAGATTTATTAAAACTAGCTTCAATTGCATATAAAGATGCAAAGAAGAAACAGAAATTCTACACCATACATGACTCTAGTAGCACAAAAAAACAAGAGTATATAGACAATACTAAAATGGTAGCAATTTTAAAAAAATCTCTTGAAAATGACTCAATGGTACCATATTTTCAACCCATTATGGACACTAAAACAAAAAAGATAAATAAATACGAAGTTCTCATGCGAATAAAAAAAGATGGTGGTGGCGTGCTTTCACCCTATGAGTTTTTAGATATCGCCAAACACTCAAAGCTCTACTCATCACTTTCAAGAAATATTATAAAAAAAGCATTTGAAACATTTAAACTCACTTCAAATGAATTTTCTGTAAACCTCTCCTTTTTGGATATCTCTAATAAAACAACAAATAAATTTATATTTGACATACTAAATGAGTATGACATAGGTTCTTGGGTGGTTTTTGAAATACTTGAGAGTGAGGGTATATATAATTATGATATGATTTTGAAATTTGTTGAAGCTGTAAAATCATTTGGTGCAAAAATTGCTATAGATGATTTTGGAAGTGGCTATTCTAACTTTGAGAGAATCTTAAAACTACAGCCAGATTATATAAAGATAGATGGAAGCTTAATAAAAAATATAGATAAAAATGACGACATGAAGATTCTAACACAAACAATTATAAGCTTTGCAAACAAGCTTGATATCAAAACTATAGCTGAATATGTTCATTCTAAAGAAGTTTTAGATACAATAACAAAAATGGGGATTGATTTTGCACAAGGATACTATATAGGGGAGCCTTTGGCTAAGCCAACTGATATTTTAAATATATAAGGTACTTAATGTTTGATGTAAAAAGCGGAATTATCACACTACAATATAATGGAAAATTTAGTGCAAATAAAAATCAGGAGATATACAACTCAATAAAAAAACAGATATCTTCTATCGGTAAAGATAGGGCAAAAGGGGTATTTATATCCTTTAAAAATCTTCTATATACTGACCCAAAAGAGTTAGCGCTATTTATAAAATATTTAAATGAAAATACAAAAACCTTAGAAACAACAATCGGTATATATGATTATGATGCACAAACTTATAAGATATTAAAAGCAATTACTCAAAAAACAGAGATAGTGTTATTTCGCAATATAAATACAATAAAACTTTTTTTGGACCCAAAATCTTTTAAAAAAGGTTTATCTATATTGATATTTGATGAAAACAGAGAAAATGTTGAAAAACTAGCATATGATTTATCTGAGCTAGGCTATGCGGTAGTAAAATCTAGCAGTAAAGAGGAGTTTGAAAGACTTTTGCAAAGTGAAAAATATGAATTTAGTGTCACACAAAGTTTTTTAAATAGAGATTCAAAAAAAGAATCAAGCAAGAAACCCACTCTACTTCTTTCAAGACAACTTATCTCAAACTTGCCAATCTTTATGGATACCGCTGTTGAAACACTTGTAACTTATACGGGTCTAAAAGCCCAGAAAATTTCACACACAATTACTGGCTTCAATAATAACTTAATAAGCGATATGGTTTGTGCTTTGATGAAATTTAAAGGTGATTTAGCAGGTTCATTTGTCTTAGTTTTTCCAAAAGAGACTGCGATAAAAGCCCTTGAAGAGATGCTTGGGGAAAAGATAAGCCCAAAAGATAGTGAAGCAATTATGGATGGGGTTGGTGAATTTTGTAATGCTATCACAGGAAGTACAAAAACCTATCTATCGAAAAAACATATAAAAGTTCTTTTTGAACTGCCCAGAACCTACAATTCAATCAAGCAAATATACAGTGCAATAGGTGATGGTAATGGTATATGGATAGATATGCAATTAGATCAAAAACCTTTTTATATGTTTATTACTAACTGATGTGATATAATAGAAATCTACCATATCACATAAATAAAGATTGATAAGCGAACTTAGCAGTATCAATTAAAAAGTCAATGCCAGGAAAATACGATATAAGGGTATTTCCAATTCCTCCCCAAATAACAAGTAGCGCCATTATCCCTATGATAAGTGGTGGCATTCCTTTTAGTGAAGGGATATTTGTCATCTCTGAACTTGGATAAAAGTACATCAATGCTATAAGTTTAAAATAGTAATAAACAGATATAAATGTTGCTAATATTCCAACTAATGCCAAAACAGTATAACCAGATTCAATGGCTCCTACAAAGATATAAAACTTTCCGATAAAACCTATGGTGGAAGGAATTCCAGCTAAAGAGAGCATAAATATACTCATCATAGCTGCCATATAAGGTCGTATATGAGCAAAACCTCTAAAGTCTTCATATGTAACTCTTACATGGTCATCTGATGCTATATATGAAAGCATTCCAAATGCTCCCATCGAAGATAAAAAATATGCAATTAGATAGAATATTATGGAAGTAGCGGCACTCTCGCCGATACTTCCTATTGAGACAAATGCTATAAGAAGATATCCTGTATGTACGATACTTGAAGCTGCTAACATTCTTTTTAAACCTGTTTGAAAAACTGCCAGAAAACTGCCATAAAGCATGGTCAAAATTGCGATATAAAATAGTATATCATTCCATATATTTTTGAGTTCATGAAAATCTACTAAAACAAATCTTAATATAAAACCAAAAATTGCCACTTTAAATGTTGAAGCCATAAATGCAGTTATAGGAAGTGGAGCACCATCATAGGCATCCATAGACCAATTCTGAAAAGGAAAAGCTGCAATTTTAAATAAAAAAGTTATCAGAATTAAAGTTCCGCCAGTCATCACCAAAATCATATTTGAACCAGCGTGTGAAGTTATATATTTAGCAATTTCTAGCATATTTGTACTCTTTGTTCCTGCATACATAAGAGTAGTTCCTAACAAAAGCATTATCCCTGCAATTGAACCCAATATCAAATATCTAAAACTTCCCTCTACTCGTCTAATATTATTTTTTTGAAATCCTATAAGTGAATACAGAGAAATTGATGCTATCTCTAAGCCTATAAATGCAGTTAAAAGTTCCGTTGTTTGAATCAAAATCATCATACCAAAAACTGAAAAAAGAAGCAGAGAAAACACCTCTCCTCTTAGCATATTTATTTTTTCAAAATAGTGAGTACCGACAAGCACTGTAACTATTCCACCTGCAATAATGATAGAGTTAAAATAACCAGAAAAAGTATCCGCGATAATCATAGAGGAAAAAATCTCTTTAAAAGGTAAGACAGAAAATACTTTGCCAAAATTTAGGGCATTACTAAAAAATGCAAAAACAAGAAAAAACAGAGTCACCCAAGATAGTTTATTGATGCTAAAACTCTTAAATGGGCTTAGAAGCATAAGAACAACTGCTCCAACACCAATTGACAAAATTGGTAATAAATATACTATATCATCATATTTCATGAACCCACCCCAACTTTTAGGATATCGACCAAATAGTGATGGATGGTCGGCTCAATCTTATATAAAAACCAGTGCGGATATAATCCCATAGCTATAATAACAGCTGCTAGACTAAATATACCCACTATTTCTTTAATATCCAAATCTTTCATTTTGCTTACATCATTATCCGTTTTAACCAAAATCACTCTTTGAAACATCCAAAACATAAAACTTGCTGCTACTAAAACGGTTGCTGCTGAAATTATTCCTACATAATGATTATATTGAAATAACCCTAACACAATCAAAAGCTCTGAAACAAAACCATTTGTACCAGGAAGCCCAACTATACTAAGGAGCATAAGAGCAAATGCAACAGTCAACATTGGTGCTTTTTTTGCTATTCCTCCAAGCCCAGAAATTGATCTGATACCTAAATCATTCTCCATGGTTCCTACAAGCAAAAACAGTCCTCCAGTTGCCATGGCATGTGCTACTATTAAAAAAGCAGCTCCTGTCATACCATATGCATTTAGTGAAAAAATACCTGCTGTTATAAAAGCAAGGTGAGAGGCTGATGAATAGGCAAACATTCTTTTTATATTTTGTTGCATTAATGCTGCAATTCCAAAGTAGATTAAACCAAAAACCCCAAGTCCTACAAAATATGGCGCAAACTCAACATACTGATGAGGAAAAAGAGGAAGAACAAATCTAACTATCCCATATATTCCTAGCTTTGCCATGATAGATGAGAGGATAAAAACTCCACCTGTTGGAGAGTTTGAATAGGTTTGCATTAACCAAGTATGAAATGGAAAAATTGGAATTTTTATAGCAAAGGCTACCATAAAACCAAAAAATAGTAGTGTTTGTTGGGTACTTGTCATTGTTGTGATTTGCACTAAATCACTAAGTTGAAAGCTCCAGACTCCAAACTCATTATAAAATTGAACTCCCAAATACAAAATTGAAACCAACATAAATAGTGAACCCATTATGGTATAAATGGTAATTTTTAGAGTTGAAAATATTCTATTTCCACTACCATAGATTCCAATAATCATAAAAACAGGCAAAAGCATTGATTCCCAGAAAAAATAAAACAGAATCAAATCAAGCGACAAAAGAGCACCTGTAACACCTGTTTGAATCATGAGCATACTTGCCCAATATCCTTTTGAATTTTTTGTTTTCCATAAAAATAGATAACCTAAAGGAATTAAAGTAGTAATGAGCATCAATATAATCATAGAAAATCCATCAACTCCAAGACTATAATATATACCATAAGTTGAAATCCAAGGATGAAATTCACGAAATTGCATATAATCAGTCAATCTAAATCTAAAAAATATGCTTAAAGAGAGTAAAAATACAACTACTGTAGTTAAAAATGCGATATTTCTAGTTACTTTCATACCAAACGGAAGCACCATTAAAATGAAAGCTACAATCAGAGGCAAGAAAATAATGAAAGATAAAAGTCCAATATCCATACCCATTATCCTAATTTAAATATCAAATAAATGCTAAAAGAACTAAGTCCCATCAACATAAAAAAAGCATACGCTCTTGTATTTGCACTCTGCATTCTACCAACCCTTCTACCTAAATTTATAAAACCACTTGAAAGTGACATAACCGCTTTATCTATAATCCCATCGTCTATTACCACCGAAATAAATGTACTTAATTGTTGAACTCTTTTGATTATTAGAAAATCATAAATTTCATCAATGTAAAATTTATGATATATGATGCCACTATATTTCACTTGCGTATTAAAATCATATCTATAAAATTTAATATATGCTACAAAAACACCAATTGCTCCAGCAAAAACACTAGTCCCCATAAACATTATCTCTTTATAGTACCCTACATGTGCAGTAGCTCCGCTCCAATTCCCAAGCCATTCATCAATCAAATTTACACTACTAAAAATCTCAGGTAAACCTAAAAATCCGCTAAATGTTGCCCCAAAAGCAAGCACCACCAAAGGAGCTTTCATACTCCAAGAGATAGGTTCTAGTTTTTTTACAATATAATTTTTTCCCTCAAATGTAACGAAGAAGAGTCTAAACATATAATAGGCCGTAAGTGCTGCTGTAAACAATCCTATACCATATATCAAATACTCATGATGATTATAAGCTTTTAGCAAAATCTCATCTTTACTAAAAAATCCTGCAAAAGGAGGAATTCCACTAATAGCTAATGTTGCAACTAACATAACTGTATAGATAAGGGGTAATCTTTTTCTGAGTCCACCCATTTTAAATATATTTTGCTCATGATGTAAGGCTATAATAATCGCACCAGCTCCCATAAATAGAAGTGCCTTAAAGAAAGCATGTGTCAAGACATGAAAAAGACCAGTCGAATAAGCTCCAAGCCCAACGGCTATAAACATATATCCTAATTGTGACATAGTAGAGTATGCGAGTATCTTTTTGATATCTGTTTGCCGCATAGCAATAACGGCTGCAAAAAGAGCTGAAAATGCCCCTACATAAGCTATAAAAACTCCCACATTTGGAATTAAATCATATATAAAATGAAATCTTGCCACCATATATACACCAGCAGTTACCATAGTTGCCGCGTGTATTAAAGCAGAAACAGGAGTAGGACCCGCCATTGCGTCAGGAAGCCAGACATATAGTGGAATTTGTGCCGATTTCCCCATAGCTCCTATAAACAATGCGATACCGATAATAGTAAGTATATGATTTGGTACGATTCCAACATACTCCTCAAGTGCCCCATAATCAAAACCTAATTTTCCGACATAAAACAGAAGATATACCAATCCAACTAAAAATCCAAAATCTCCTACTCTATTAGCTATAAAAGCTTTATTTCCTGCGACAACATTTAATGGTTCGCTAAAGTAAAAACCTATCAAAAGATATGAACAAAGTCCCACGCCTTCCCAGCCAATAAACATAATAATTGGACTATTTGCTAAAACTAGTAATAGCATAGAGGCCATAAAAAGATTGAAATATGCGAAAAACTTTCCGTATCCATCATCACCTTTCATATATCCAGTTGCGTAGATATGAATAAGCGAGCCAATAAAGGTAACAAAAAGTACCATAAAAATAGATAATTTATCTCCCAAGAAACCCATATTTATGATGTAATCATTAACTCCAAGCCAAGTGTATGGTTCATATATATATTCGCTAACCCCATTTTTTAGACCCAAGAAAAAACCAACTCCCAAAAGAAAACTACTAAGAGGAGCTGATACAGCAATAAATGTGAAAACTTTATCTGGAATTTTTTTGATAGTTATAGAGTATAAATATAAGATGCCAAGAATTGTTGCACTAATAAAAGGAATCAGTACAATCCATGCCAAAAAATAGCTACTCATAGTGTTCCTTTTTGTTTCAAAGAATTGTAATCATCTATATTAATAGAGTGTTTTAAACCATACAAAGAGACGATTAACGATAAAAATATAGCTGCTTCAGCTGCAGCTATGGCTATAACCATCATCGCCATAATTTGTCCATCCATATTGCCAAAATGTTTACTAAGAGTCACTAACATTAGATTTATAGCATTTAGCATGAGCTCTAACGACATATAAATGATAAAAATATTTTTCCTACTAACCACTCCAATAAATCCCATGCTAAAAAGAGTGATAGCTAATAAAATATACGACATAAATGAAACTTCCATCATCAAGCCCTCTCTTTTTTTCTTGCCATAACAACTGCACCTATCAAGGCTACAAGCAGAAGTAATGATATCGCCTCAAACGGCAACAACCAATTCTTAAAAAGCTCACTTCCAAGCATCTTTACACTTCCAAAATCTTTTGCTGTAATACTAAAATTTTCTATATCAGTTATTGTATAAAAAGCCTTAAATAACAGATAATCTACTGGTGCAATTACGATGGCAGATATCAACATAAATATATATTTACTAGGCTCTTTTGGAGCATGACTTTGCTGTATATTTAAAAACATTATAACAAAAAGTAAAAGTGCAATAATAGCTCCAGCATATACTATAATTTGCACCATAAATAAAAATGAAGCATTTAGCAAAGCATATAAACCTGCCAATGCTAAAACAGTAATTATAAAACCAAGAGCAGAATGAACAGTATTTGACAGCGTAATCATACTACCTGCTCCAAAAAGTGCAAGTAGAGCTAAAATTAAAAAGATTGTATCAGCCATTTAACTGTCCCCTTTTTATGGAAGTAATTCCGCAAAAATTCCTCGCTACTATTGCTTTGCCTTTGGCAAGAAATTTCATTTAACTGTCTCCTTGGGATTTGTTTGCTAAAAGTTGCTCTTTATTTAAAACAAAATCTTCTCTTTTTTGTGCAACAAAAGTAAATATACCCGTATCCATTCTTATAGCATCACAAGGACATGCCTCAACACATCCTCCACAAAATACACACTCTAACAAATCTATACTAAATTTCTTTGGCATTTTTTCATCTACTCCATCTTCTCTTTGTGTAGCTTCAATAAATATACAATCAGCAGGACAGGCAGTAGCACACATAAAACAGGCGACGCACCTAATGCTATCATCTTCTCTGTGAGTTAACCTATGTACACCTCTGTATCTATTGGTGATATCTGTTGGTTGCACTTCAGGATAACACTCTGTTTTTATATTTGAAGTATCGCTCAGATTTTTCAAAAAGTGTGACATAGTTGTTTTCATGCCACCAAAAAGAGCAGGAAGATAGAGTCTATCTTTTAAGCTTTTACCATATCTAGGAACTATTTTTATACCCATATCAAGCTCCTATCACGACAACTAAAGCTGTTACAAAAATATTAGCGATAGATAATGGTAATAGCACTTTCCACCCTAACTCTTGAAGTTGGTCATATCTAAATCTTGGAAGTGTCCATCTAACCCATACAAAAACAAAATTCATCAATAAAAGTTTTATAGCAAAAGTTGCCACTTGTATCAAAGCAACTGCGATATTTGTTACAGTTCCATCCACGCCAAAAGTCAAAAAGTAACCAAACAGTAAAATAATCACAACATTCATCATCACTAAAACTCTAATAAGCCATTTACTCTCATTGTTTCTTTTATCATCTGCTTTTGGCCATACATTATTTTTTAGTATCCAACCTCTAAATTTATAACTTAAAATTGGCAATACAACTAAAATCACTATCATAACTATATTAAAATGCTCTTTTAACATCTGTGTGCCAACCCAAGGAATATTGTATCCACCAAAAAACAGTGTAATAATAAAAGCGCTTGAAGCACTCATGGCAATATATTCACCAACAAAAAATAATCCAAATTTCATGGCACTATACTCAGTATGATAACCACCTACTATCTCACTTTCACCCTCTGCTATATCAAAAGGTGTTCTATTTGCCTCTGCAAAAGATGTGGTTATAAAGATAATAGCCGCCAATGGTTGCATTACGATACCCCAAGCAGGAATAAAGCCAAAAATCAATCCACTTTGATAATTTACAATATCTACTAAATGAACAGAGCCATAAGTAATAAGCAAAGATATCAAAGCCAAAGTCATAGATGCCTCATAACTAATCACTTGGGCACCAGCTCTGACTGAGCCTAATAAACTGTATTTATTGCTACTAGACCACCCTCCTAGCATAATACCATAGACGCTAAGACCCGCAAATGCTAAAAACCATAAAACACCAAAATCTATCGGCAATCCTTGCATCAAAAATGTTTGACTTCCAATCACTAAATCATCTGCAAAAGGCATAACCATAAAAGATAAAAATGCTGAAACAAAAACTATAACTGGAGCTATTCTAAATATAAATCTCTCTTTTATATTGCCTGCTCGATAATCCTCTTTAAAAACAAGTTTAAGCATATCAGCAAATGACTGGATAAGTCCACCAAGTCTAAAGCCCCCTATATTGCACCTATTTGGACCCAATCTGTCTTGTATAAATCCCGCGACTCTTCGCTCCACCCATACAAGTATCGGAGCAGCTCCTAGTGAAAAAAGTAGTGCTAGGATAATATTTACAATAACAACCACCACTAAAATTGCATTCATTTCAACTCGATTTTTATGCTGTTAAATCTAACACTATCGAAACTGATATTTTTCAAAAAACCTTCTTGGCTCAATCCGCTATCCCAAACTGCTCTACATGTAGAGATACCATCATTTAAAATACCCTCAATCAAATCAAGAATCTTTATGGATTCTATATCTTTTTTTATCTGACATTTGCTGTATTGTATAAAATCGTCACAATTTATAAAAGTTCCGTCTCTTTGCGTGTGAGATGCTACAGGAATGATGATATCAAGCTTATCTTTTTGCGTAAAATCACAAGAACTTAAAACTCCAATAGAGCCATTAAATCCTAAATCTTTTATCAAATCAACATCAACTCTGTTTACAAACAGTACAAAATCTTTATTTTTAAGTTTTTTTTGTAAATCATCTTTAGAAGATTCTATGTCAAGCAATTCTATC
>VAPL010112653.1_pt1 | contig 11189 bp, 8 predicted proteins | sample 3395061 | NCBI WGS metagenome assembly VAPL01 (sample SAMN08290444, study PRJNA428436) | hydrothermal vent metagenome | isolation source: Deep-sea hydrothermal vent chimney 2 | place: Pacific Ocean: Juan De Fuca Ridge | depth 2182 m m
CGCGTGTCATCGGCGGCAATATAGTCGAACACTCCGGGTTCGAAAACGAAGAAGCCGCCGTTGATCCAGCCGGCGTGCGCGGGAGATTTTTCGGCGAAATTGGTGACCAGGTCCCGGTCCAGATCCATGCCGCCGAACCGGGCCGGCGGATGCACGGCGGTGACGCTGGCCAGCTTGCCATGGGCCCGATGAAAGGCCAGTAGCCCGCCCAGATCGACATTACCCAGGCCGTCGCCGTATGTCACCATGAAGGCCGCGTCCTGCAAGTGCCCCCGCAGACGCCGCAGCCGACCGCCGGTCATGGTGGTCTGGCCGGTATCGATACAGCCGACCCGCCAGTCCGGCGCGCGGGTATCGGCCGATTCCACATGGCCGCTCGCCAGGTCGATGAAAAGGTCGCTGTTGTGGCGGTAATAGTTGGCGAAGTATTCCTTGATGACCTCGCCCTTGTAGCCGCACGCTATCAGGAAATCGCGGCAGCCATGCGCGGCGTATATATTCATAATGTGCCACAGCATGGGCTTGCCGCCGATTTCGACCATCGGCTTCGGGGTCATTCTGGTTTCTTCGCTAAGCCGGGTGCCAAGTCCCCCGGCCAGCAGTACGATTTTCATGTTTTCAATCGACGTATTAGGCATGGCGTGAAAATAACATCATGAGCATGCAACCTGTTACATGTTTATTGGAAGATGCCATTTAGCGCATCCTTCAGGCTTGGCCGATGATACCGGAAAACGACATTTCCGGTCCCGGCGGGCACCCGAACGGCCAGTTGAATCTGGTTAACGGCGACAATCTTCAGTGGTTTCCCATCCGCGAAAGCGCCCCAGAACGGCAGGGCCGCCGTATTGACAACCACGATGCCACCATCCGGCGCATCGATAGCCGCCTGATATCCGTCCCTGATTTGACTGAAACTTTTAACGACCAGGCCGGCATTTGTCGATCCAAGCGTTTGCCGTTCCCGGCGGCGGGCGACGATAACGCGCCCCGGTCCGGCGGTTTCCAGATCGACCCTTTTTATAAAATCGATCTCGGAAAGACTGTCGGAAACATAGACAACCCGGCCAGCCCGGTAAAGCTGGGGATAGGCGTCGGGGATTGCATAGATATACATTTCCGGAAAATCAAAAAGCCGGTCGATACGGTCCTTCAGGTAGCCCCGCATGTTTCCGCCGCGGTCGAATTTGGTGATCGGCGGCCGATCCGGCGCCGACACCAGCCGAATGCCTTTTTCCTCGATCGGAATCGGGCTTATGATATCGCCGACGTTGGCTATTCGCAGCAGATTAAGCGACACCTGCTCGCCGAGCCCCCTGTAAAGGCCATCCCGCCATCTCGACCAGTCCACCATAAGGCGCGGGTCGGCTTGCCCGGCCCTGGATTGCCGCCGGAAAATACCCGAATAATAATAGGCGGTGCGTTCCTTCGATTGCAGCATCTGGTACACGTCGAACGATTCCAGGCCGTAGAATCCGTAAGCTATCGCGGGCTCCGGCCCCAGATCCCGGACCCGCAGCGTAATCACCCGGAAAGGCCCATCGGGGCGCCAGTCCGTGGCGGCCAGGTTGTCGATGCTGTGATACTGGCTCTGCCCACCGTGATAGAGCATATTTGAAAAATTATAGACCTTGAACTGGGCGAGCATGCCGACGGCCAGCGCCAGCACCAGGGCGCCGCCGGCATTCCGCCAAGCGGCGATTTTCCAGCCGCCGGGAAACAGCGGCATTGCGGCGGCGCGGGCCAGCGGAAGCAGCATCAGGGCGGTGACCGACAGCAGCAGATAGTGATGGGAAAGCTTGCTAAGCGCGGCCAGTCCGATCCGTTGAAACGGAAACAGGATCATAAAGACATAAAGCGCGAAGATGCCGACAATGCCCACGGTCCACCGCCGGCGTTCGCTATCCCTGTTCAGCCACAGGATCGCCAATGCGCCGAAGGCCAGATAGGTGCTCCTGTTTTCCGCCGTCCTTGTTATCAGGCTTTGCAGCGCCGACTGGACCCGCCCGATGGAAAACGGGCTCATGTCGATCACGCCGCCGCGTTCCGTCAGCGGCGACATTATGAACATGCTGTAGATCGGTTCGCCCCAGTTTATCATTTCGGCGATAAACAGGACGACCAGCGCCGAGGCCACCCTGATGTTGATCTTCCGCAGCATCAGGGCGGCCAGGCCCAGGCCGGTGAACATCGGCTCGACAACGTGGGTCGGGTCCAGATAAAGGGCGACGATGGCCGCAAACGGAATGGCGTATCGCCAATAATGGCGATCTTCGGACCGGGCCACGAAAACCCAGATGGCCATCGGCAGAAAGGCCAGCGATGAACCGACCGAATAGGTGATATAGACAAGGTTATGGGTCGATACGGTAAACAGCGCGGCAACCGCCACGCCGGTGAACACATCCGCCTTGACGGTTTTGCGGCAAAGCAGATAGGCGCCCCAGAAACCGACCGTGACGACGATTGCCTTGTGCAGCAGAACGGCGACCCAGACCGGAAGATATTCAAGCCAGACAAGTTCCGGCGAGAGCAGTTGGACGCCTGGCGAAAAGGCCGAATAAATATCGTTGCCGCCGGCGAACTGATGCCCGAACTGACCGCCCAGATGGTTGTTGATAAGGTTCAGGTAATAGGGAACAAAGTGATCCCCCTCGTCATCCATGTGAATGAATGAATTTTCGCCAAGAAAATAATATTCGAACAGCCAGGCCGCCGCCCAGATAATGAAAAACAGCCCGGGACTGGTCAGCTTCGCCCGCCACCGGAACAGAATCAGCAGCGTCACCACGAAGGCGGCGACGCCGACCCCGTCGGCCAGAAAAACCGATTTTTCAAAAAGCGTCATGGGAGAAAATCAGCTATATAAATGAACGGACAATCGAGCCCATCGTGTAAAAACAGAAGCGCAGGAATACCAGGGTTTCCCTTGGCTTGAGGTACCATTTTTCGGGCAGCGTAAAGTGACCGCCCAGGTTAACGCCGTTCTTGAGGATTCTGACGATATTCTTCGGACGCAGGGAATAGAAGAAATTATACCGCAGGATGATTTTTCGCAGCCGGCGTTCGGAAATGGTCGCGGGAACATAACTGAAGGGGGTCGGCTTTTTAAACGGATGGCTGACCAGGGCGCCCACGGTGTTCATGTTTTTCCAGCGTTCGCCGGGGTTGAATCCGGGTTCATCCTTGACCCAGTCATACAGCGTCGTCCCCGGATAGGGCGTGGCGTTGTTGAAGCGCGCTACTTCAATGTCCAGTTCGCAGGCCAGGTCGTAGCAGGCCCGCCGTTCTTCATCGGTTTCCGTCGGCCAGCCAAGAATAAAGGTGCCCGCCACATCCAGCCCGGCCTCTTTCGACATCTTTATGGCCCTGATGCAATCTTCCACGGTTTCGTTCTTGTTTATCATTTTCATCAACCGGTCGGAGGCCACTTCGATACCGTACGATATGGTCCGGAAGTTGGCCCGCTTCATGGCCGCCAGGACTTCCGGCGTGACCCCGTCGGCGCGCGTCTGGGCGTCAAAGGAGACTTTCTTGTGCAGGCCGGCGGCGATAATGTCGTCGCACAGGCTGAGAATCCTTTTCTTCTTGATGCTCAGGTTGTCATCGGCGAACCATATGTGTTTAACGTTGTACTTGTCGGCAAGCAGCTTGATCTGCCGGATAACCTTGTCGTTTTCCGAATAGCTGACGCGAACGCCGGTAATCGCCCGCTGGCTGCAAAAAACGCAATCAAACGGGCACCCATAGGAACTGACGACCCAGCCAAGATCGTACTTTTCGATATATTCATCGAAAAAATGATACGGAAAATCCGGCATGTCGTTTAGCGCCAGATACGATTTTCTGGGCGGCCCCTTGACGATCTCGCCATCATCCCGGTAAACGATGCCCTCGACGCCATCGAAATTCTTGCCCCGGCTGCGAAAAGCCTTCAGCACCTGCCACATTGTCTGCTCGCCCTGGCCCAGGACCACGACATCGGTCGGCGAATTTTCAAACGGATCATACGGCATCAGGGTCGGGTGGACGCCGCCCATTACAATCAGGGAATCGGGATATTTACCGCGGATCATCCGGGCCATTTCCTCGGCCCTGCCCTGGCCCGCCGTGACACAGGAAAACCCGAACACGTATGGCGGCGGGGCTTTCTCGCTGGCCACCAGTCGTTCCAGCCGCCGTTCGCTGAACGGCTGGGGTTCAACCTCTTCGTCATAAATTACGATGGGCTCGCCTTTTGTTTCCAGATAGCCCGCCACATAGCCCATGCCCATGGGAACGCTGACCGGAACGTAGGGCGAAAAAATACCCAAACTTCTTGCTATCGGGCTTATCAGTATCATCGGCAACCTCTTGAACGGGGTACGGGCATATGTGGTTGGGAATCTCCCACCATGCATACTTTAAAATAATTCAAGGCCAATCCAGCGAAATTACCGGGCATTCGCATTGACCGGGTATTGGCCTCGTGACATATTTCCGCGCCGCCGGACAGGCTGGAACATGACCGTCATACAGGAAGTCATCATGAGTCCAAATAAAAAAACACGCCGGATTCTGGTTTTGCCCGGTATCGTGTGGGTGGTTTCGGTGACGGCGTTTTATGTTTGGTACAACACCGCTTATTACGGCGAAAAAATAGCCGTCTTCGGCGCCTTCCTGTTGAAAATTCTGGGCCCCGGATGACTTCCTTCCCGTTTGTCCTGTTTCTTGGCGTCATTCTGGCCGGGGTCGGCTGGTCGGTGGTTGATCGCCTCGACCGCCGCCGTCGCCTGAATGCCGGGGAACGGCTGGGGCTGTCTTTCGCCATCGGCTGCTTCGCGGTCTATTTCGGCGTTTTCGCGATCGGGCCGTTTCGCTACGACGGGACAAGCATGTGGGGGCTGACGGCGGTCCTGGCCCTGCTGTCGCTGCCGGGGCTGCGGGCCATGCCGTGGGCGACTTTCCGGGGTGCGGCGGCGGTCGAATTCGCCGGTTGGCGGGGCCGCAAGTGGACTACCCTGCTGTGGCTGGCCCTGTTCGTTATCGGCCTTAGCTCGCTGTTGCAGGGCATGGCCCCGCCCAACGACTACGACAGCCTGATGTATCACCTGTCGTTTCCCCTTTTCGATCTGGAAAACGGTCGCCTGGGCATTCCCTGGGACCGCGCCATGCCGCACGCCCTGTTCCCCGAACTGGCCCGGCATCTGTCGCGCCTGGCCCTGGCCACCATGGGCGCCGGCGTCGCCCAGATGCTGCACGGCATGTTGGCGATTACCGCCGCGCTGGGTTCCGCCATGCTGGTCCTGCGCCTGGGTTATGGCAAACAGGTGGCGCTTGGCGCCGCCATCATGTTCCTGGCGATCCGGGCGGTGATCTGGCAGATGGGCACCGTCGAGGTCGATGTCCCCCTGGGGGCCTTCATGATTTTTGCCCTGATCGGCTATCTGGCCCTGCGCGACAATGGCGAAACCGGCCTGGCGGTGCTTTTCGGGTTGATGATCGGCGGCGGCATTCTGGTCAAGTATCACGGGCTTCTGGTCGCCCTGGCGTTCGCCCCGCTGATCGCTTACGACCTGTTGCGCCGCCGCCTGTCCCTGCGCCAGAGCCTGATCGGGCCGCTGGCGGCGCTGGTCGTTCTTGTCCCGCATATGGCGCGTGATTTCATCATTACCGGCAACCCGGTTTTTCCCCTGTTCAACAATATTTTCAATCCCGGCAAGGCCGTGTTTTTTCAGGGAACCGCCGCGGCCTTCGGGACCGGGCGGAGCCTGTCCGACCTTCTGACCACGCCCTGGAAAATGTTCGTCCTGCCGATGCACTATTTCGACGGCATGGTATACGGGGCGCCCTATTTGCTGGCCTTCGCGCCGCTGCTGCTGCTTGATCGCCGGCGGCTGTGCCGCTGGGGGCCGGCCCTGGGCGTGCTGGCGCTTTATTATTTGGGCTGGTTCTATCTGGTTGGGCAGCAGGTACGTTTTTTCGCCCCGGCCTGGCCCGTTCTGGCCGCCGCCGCCGCCGCCGGCGTCGCGGCCATGTGGGCGGCGCTCGAACATCGCCGGGTTTTAAAGGTGGCGTTCGCGGCGACGGTGCTGGTTCTGGCCCTCAACCAGTCCCTGTTCATCGGCATCTACGGTTTGATCCGGCTGCCCGTGGCGCTGGGATTGATGGACCCGGCGACCTACCACAAGAAAACCCCGACCCTGAATGGCGCCTTCTATGAAACCTGCCGCTACATCCGCCAAAACCTGAAGCCGGGCGAGAAGTATTATTCAAACCTGCAACCGCATTCGTTCTATTGCCCGCAGGCGCCGGTAGTTCATATCTACTTTCCCGACGAGGCGAAATGGTGGCTCGATTCCAACGATCCGCCGCCGGAACAGTCCATCGACGACTTCATCCGCCGCGCCGAGCGGGCGCCGTTGCGCTATTTTCTGGTGCCGGTCAGGGGCTACAATCGCGGCGGCACTGAAACGGCGAAACCGGTAATTACCAAAATCGATCTGTCCGGGACCCGTCACGGGCGGTATCTGCAACCGGTTTTCGATACCCTGAAGCCGCTCTACGAAGGAACCTACACGGCGGTTTACGACGGCCCCCAGGTGATCGCCGGGCTGAAAAAGCTAAGAGACGCCAAATAATTACCGATCATTCCGGGGACAGGCTCCAGCGTTCTTTCCAGTCGGCATCGGCGCAATAAATCCGGTAAACCAGCTTCATGGTTTCCAGGGCGTCCACCGAACTGCCGTCCATGATTTCGCGGTCCTGCAAAATGGCCCCGGCGAAGTCGTCTATTTCGGCGGCCCATGACGGGTCCCGCTCGTATTTCCGGACCCGTTCATCCGGATCGCCCCGGTCGTCAGCGGCGGAACGGGTGACGACCAGGGTCTCGGCGCCGTAGCTTTTCGAACCCGACAGAATACCGCTTAACAGCAGGCCGCCTTTTTCCAGGGCCAGATCCAGATTGAAGCGGTGCCGCCACTGGGTCGCCGTCGAATGCAGCATGGCGACGACGCCGTCCGCCGAGCGCATCAGGGCATAGGCGTTGTCTTCGACGTCGTAATTCCAGAAATCGTTGCTGACGAAGCTATGCACGTCTTCGAATTCACCACCGAACAGCCGCATCAGATCGACCATATGGATGCCCTGATCCAGCAGAATACCGCCGCCGGCGACGGCCCGGTCGGTGCGCCAGCCCGACGGCTGGCCATAACTGATGAATTTCGATTTACCGTAAACGCCGCGGATATTGATGACCCGGCCCAATTCGCCGGAACGCATGATCGCCAGCGCCTCGCGCACCGATTCATGATAACGGTGATTGAAGCCGTATTTCAGCTTCAGCCCCGGCCTGACCCGTTCGCATTCGATCACCCGCCGGATATCGGCGACATCGCGGCCGGGCGGTTTTTCGCAAAACACATGCAGGCCCCTTTCCAGCCCGGCGATGGTGGCGTCCGGGTTGATGTCGTTGGTCAGGCACACAAACAGCACGTCCAGGTCCTGTTCCAGCAACGCCTGGTAATGGCGGTGATAGCCGACCCCGTCGGCGAATTCGCCGTCGCCGTCCAGCGCCCGGTCGCAGACGGCGACGGTTTTAAGGTTTGCGTGGCGGTCGATAAAATGCCGCCGCCGTTTCCCGACGACGCCATAACCGGCGATGCCGACGCGCAGTATTCTGGTCATTCCGGCGGCTCCATTCGATGCAGGGCGACCAGCCGGTGCCGGGTCCTTAGCTCGCCGCCCTTACGGCGATACCAGAACGGCGGTTTCCCGGCATAACTTAATTGCGCCCACGGACAGTCGCCGTCGTGCAAAATCCGGTCTTGCCGATGCCACGGGTAGGCGTCAAAGCGGGATTCGGAACCGTCCATGAGTGTCTTCGCGTTCTTGTTGCAGCAATAAAACAGCGTCCGCCGGGCCCGGTTGTGACGCAGCAGGGCGAAATAGGCGGCGATAACCGGCGCATCCATTTCCTGCATGGAATGGATGTTGAAGGCGCAGCCAATCGGTGCTTCGGCGATAGACTGGGCATTGTCGGCCTGAACCCCGATCAAACGAACCCCGGGCCGGGCCAGCGCCTCGGCCATATCCGCCGGCCCCGACACCAGCGCCACCCCGGCATCGGGCGCCGCCTTGGCGGCGAAAATCAGGTCCAGCAGCAACGGCTTGGTCAGGTTGACCGCAATAACGCGACGGCGGGGCTCGGCCAGCAGGTTGAGCGACGAGAGGACGCCATAGCCATCGCCGATGACCAGAACGCAATCGTCATCGGCCATGCCGCCCGCGTGACTGCGGACCAGGGCCAGCGACAACACCTGGCGCACCATGTCGTGGGTGAACTGGCGTCCCTGACGCCGCGCCACCAGCCGCCCCAGCTCCTGGCATCTGGCGAATTCTTCGAAACCCCGGCCCATCCGGCGAAAAGGCGCCTGTAACAACCAGTGGGCCAGGCCGTGCAACGCCCCGGTCTTGGTCGAAAGACTGCCCAGAACGCTGGTTCCCAGCACTTCCCGATCCTCGGAAACCCGTACATTCGCGACCTCTTGTTCCCAATAGGACGAACGTGCGGCCTCCGGCGATTCGGCCTGCGCCTGCAAGGCGGCCAGGGCGTCGTTGTCAATAAGGATAGACATGGCGGGCCGGTTTTCCCTTCCGTTTTCCAGTCATTCGGCGGGCTCCAGATAGCGCCGGGTCAGGCTGTCGGCGCGCAGCAGCAGTTCCCCCCGCGCCAGGTCCGCCGGGGTATCGACGCCCAGGGTTTCGGTGTCGGTGAATGCCACATACAAATCCATGCCGTGTTCCAGCACCCGCAGCATATCGATCGCCTCGATGATTTCCAGCGGCGTCTGTGCAAGCGAACTGAAGCGTTTCAAAAAGCCATAGGTAAACGCCATGATGCCGGTCTGCTGATACATGGGAACTTCGGCACTGCGCGACCGCGACGGAATCGGCGACCGCGAAAAACAAAGCGCCCGGCCATCGGCGGCGGCCACCACCTTGACCGTGTTGGGGTCGTCGTGATCTTCGGTCCGGGACAGCCGCGAACCCAGATTAACCACCGGCGCGCCGGTCCGGACCTGGGCCGCCAGCACATCGGAAATCATTTGCGGCGAAACCAGCACCTCGTCGCCCTGAACCATGACGACGACCGCGTCATCGGCCATTTCGGGATATTCTTTCCCGATCGCCTCCTCGACCCGGTCGGTACACCTGTCGTGGTTGTCCGCCGTCATCACACAGGGTGCGCCGTGCTCTTTCGCGGCGGCCATGATTTCTTCGTCGCAGGTGGCGATCAGCACCCGCGAAAAATTGCCATACAACCGGCAGCGTTGATAAACGTGCAGCACCAGGGGCAGCCCGAGCATGGGTTCCAGCGGCTTGCCGGGATAGCGGCTGGAGCCCATGCGGGCCGGGATTACGCAAACCGGCCCGTTCATACCTGCCGCACCCCGGCCAGCGCATGGCGCATGGCGATGATGTCGGTGCCATAGGCGAGCAGGGTGAAGCCTTCTTCGATGCGGCCCCGAAGTTCGGCCGGATCGGGTTTGACCTGATGAATGCCGACGGCCTTGCCGGTGCAGGCCCGGCGCACGGTATCGACGGCGGCGATAAAATCGGCGCCCTTGAAATCGCCGACGCAACCCAGATCCGACGACAAATCGTAAGGCCCCAGAAACAGGGCGTCGACCACGTCCAGGGAAGCCAGGGCGGCGGCGGCGGCGACACCCGAACGGGTCTCGACCATCGGCACCAGAACCGGGCGAAAGTTTTCCCGGTAATCATCGAAGCTATCGCCCCAGACATTGCACCGCGACAGGCCGACGCCACGATGGCCATCCGGCGCATACAGGCAAAAACGGGCGAAGTCTTCGAACGCCGCGGCGTCTTCCACGGCGGCGACGATGATTCCGGCGGCGCCCAGATCAAGCATCCGCCGGGCCAGGTCGCCATCCAGCCGGCCCAGGCGGACCATCGGCGAAACGCCGTGCCGCTCGGTCGCCTGAAATACCGCCTCGACCTGCGAGATATCGGTCGAGCCGTGTTCCATATCGATACACAACCAGTCGAACCCCAGGCTGGCCATGGCCTCGGCATTGACCGGCGAGCCGCTGCTCAGCCAGGCGCCGATACATGGCTCGCCACGCGACAGCTTGCTTTTAAGCGGGTTGCGAAACGGATCAGTCATCGTCCATGGTCCTTTTCCAGAAATCGTTGTCGGTGGGTGAAAACACCCGTTCGCGGTTGATAACGGGCGGCTTCGCCGTCGATAAAACCTGGCCCAGATTTTCCGGCCCGGCGACCGGCAGATCAAGTCCGCCGGGCAGAATATTCAGCGACAAACGGCCCTGGGGGCGGAACCGCACGGTCGGCAGCCCGGCCAGGGCGGATTCCAGGCCGACGGTGCTGGCCGCGTAGACCACGGCCCGCAGGCCGTGATGATCGAAGAACGGCCGGTCGCTGCGTTCGATGCCGTCGCCGGCGGTGAATGGGTACGGCGACATGGGGTGGGCCTTGACCAGAAAACGGAAACCGTCGCCGGTCAGGCGGCGGGCGGCGGCGATCATCTGGCGCGCCGTTTCGCCATCGAACGGCAGGGCCATGAAGACCGGCCCGTGGGGATCCGGTTGCAGCGCCTTGATTGCCGGAATCCGCAACGCCCCGCCGATTGCCAGGCGTTCTTCCGGGATGCCCCATTTCAACAGCCTGTCCCGGGTCGCCGGCCCGGTGCACAGGACCAGATCGGGGATCGAAGCCAGCCCATCGGGGTTCGAGGCCGGGGCATAGTTGAGCATCTGGTCGCCGATAACCGAATGCTGATAACCGACGGTGCGGACGCCGCCTTCGCGGGCGGCGCGGACCAGGTCCCGTTCCCAGGAATGATTCTCCCACGGCCAGGCGACCACCTGCGGTTTGCTGGCGGCCAGCCAGCGGCGCTGGCACTTTTGCTGCCAGGCGATCATCGCGGCCTGGGCCCGGCCGCCTTCGCGGGCGGCGGCGCGGCGCACCAGCCAGCCGTCTTCGCCTTTCAGGTGCTCCGGGGCGGGCCGCCAGCGGGCCAGGATCAGGCCCGGCAAATCCCGCAACCGTCCCCAGGCATGTAAGCTGACGGTGCGCCCGTTTCCCGCCAGTTCGCGGGCCCGGACGACGCCGCAATCGACATGCAGGACGCGGCGCAGGTCCGGCTGGGCCTTCATCAATTCGCCGAA
>VAPL010395417.1_pt1 | contig 11187 bp, 10 predicted proteins | sample 3395061 | NCBI WGS metagenome assembly VAPL01 (sample SAMN08290444, study PRJNA428436) | hydrothermal vent metagenome | isolation source: Deep-sea hydrothermal vent chimney 2 | place: Pacific Ocean: Juan De Fuca Ridge | depth 2182 m m
ATGATCGCCCCGGTCAAAGCCGCCCAGCCACCCACTGAATGCACAACGGTTGAACCGGCAAAATCAAGAAAGCCCATGCCATCCAGAAAACCACCGCCCCATTTCCAGCTGGCCTGTATCGGATAAATCAACGCCACCAACACCAGTACAAATGCCAGAAACGGCCACAGCTTAATCCGCTCCGCCAATGCGCCCGAAACAATAGACGCCGTTGCCGCCGCGAACATCAGCTGAAAGAAAAAGTCCGCGCCGACCGATGCATATGTCAGGTCGGTCTCAACCCCCGCCAGACCCACAGGTTCCAGCTTGGCCGTGCTGAACGCACCCAGAATACCGTCAATGCTCCAGCCATCGCCGGGATACATCAGGTTATAACCAACGGCGTAATACAGGATCGCCGCCAGAGCAAACAACGCCATGTTCTTTGTCAGTTGCATGGCCACGTTTTTTGACCGCACCAGCCCGGCCTCAAGCATGGCAAAACCGGCCGCCATCCAGAACACCAGCACACCGGTAACGATGAACATGAACGTCGTCAGAATATAGCCAATCTCATCGTTGCCTGGCGTGACATCCGCCCCTTGCGCCATCCCCAGATCGGGCAATAGCAGCGCGCTCACGGTCACTGCGATTAAACTGAAAAATTTCATTAGTTTCACGTGTCTTCCCCACATCGTGCAGGTGCCCCTGCCTGAAATCTGCAGGCCCAGAATTGCGGCAACGCAGCATGTCGCAAGGATTCGGGGGGTTAAAATCAACCAAACACATGCAGAAATCGCAATTTATTGCACAAATCGGGGCATGTGCCTGTTTTTTGGGCGGAATAAATCTGAAACGGGGTTCAATCCGACCTGACATTCCTATCCTGAATGGTTATCGTGCAAAAAAAACGACCCTGAGCAGGCTCTAAAAAATGACCGGAACCGGTAAACGAAAACGCCCCCCTTTGGTGGCGGATAAGCGCGCGCCAAAGAAAAAGACCAAAACCGCCGCCAAATCCACAACCCGTCGCCGGGCCAAACCGCGCGCCCGCTCAAAACCACGGCGCAGACGCGCCGGTGTGCTGGGCCTGTTCGGTCTGATATTCAGCTGGTTCATTCGCCTTATCTGGCGGTTGGCGTTTCGCGGCGCCATGGTACTGGGCATTATCGTGGCGCTGGGCGTCATATATTTCTATTCCACTCTGCCCCCGGTAGGTGACCTGCTGGATGGGCGCGCCCGTGGCTCGGTTACGCTGCTGGACCGCAATAATGCGGTTTATGCGTGGCGCGGCGAACAATTTGGCGGACAGATTGATGCCGACACCGTTTCCCCGCACCTGAAAAACGCCGTTATCGCCACCGAAGACAAACGCTTTTACCGCCATCTGGGCATCAGCCCCCGGGGCATAGTATCCGCCGTGCGCATCAACCTGCGCGAAGGCCGCGGCCCGCTATCGGGCAACGGTGGTTCAACCATTACCCAGCAATCGGCAAAACTGCTTTGCCTTGGTGTGCCTTACAACCCCACCGACTGGGACAGCGAAGCCGCCTATGAGGCCGACTGCAGACAGGGCTCAATCTGGCGCAAAGTCAAAGAAGCCGTCTACGCCATGGCCCTTGAGGTAAAATACACCAAGGACGAAGTCCTGACGATCTACCTAAACCGGGTCTATCTGGGCGCAGGCTCACGCGGTTTTGAAGCCGCCAGTCAACGCTACTTTGGTAAATCCGCCGCCAATGTCACCCCGGCAGAAGCCGCAATGCTTGCAGGGCTTTTGAAAGCCCCATCACGCTACGCCCCCACGGCTAACTTAGAACGTTCACAAAACCGCGCCGGGGTAATTGTCGAACTGATGCAGGAACAGGGCTACCTGACAGACGCTCAGGCGCAAGACGCCCATATCAACCCGGCGCAACTTTCGCTGGCCGCACAGGCCCGCGCTGGCGGAAATTTTGCCGATTGGGTGATGGATTCCGGCCCCTCATTCCTGACCAGGGACACCACCGAAGACGTGATCATCCGCACGACCTTTGACACCAAAATTCAACAAGCCGCCGAAGACGCATTACAGCTGGTCTTTGAGACCAAACTCAAAGAAGGCTCTCAGGTGCAGGCCGCCATAATAGTTATGTCCGCCGACGGCGCCGTGCGGGCCATGGTGGGCGGGCGCAACTTTTCCGGTGCTGCCGGGCAATTTAACCGCGCCATTCAGGCCAAACGACAAACCGGTTCCGCCTTCAAACCCTTCGTCTACGCAACCGCCCTTGATTTGGGCTACACCTATGCCGACACGGTACTGGATGAACCCCTTACCATCGACATCCCCGGTTCCGGCCCATGGTCACCGCGCAATTACAGCAAAGAATTTCTTGGCCCCGTCACCCTGACAGACGCCCTGAAGAAATCGCTGAATGTCCCGGCTGTCCGGGTATCAGAGGATGTCGGCCGCGAAAATGTGCGCACCATCGCCCAGGCCTTCGGGATCAGCAGCGATCTTGCCGAGGGGCCAGCGCTGGCCCTTGGTGCATCAGAATCCACCCTGCTGGAAATGACCGGTGCTTACGCAGGCATCCTGAACGGCGGCTCCAGCGTGACACCCTACGGGTTGGTAGAACTGCGCCTGCAGGGCGATGAAGAACCCCTGATGAACCAGGGCGGCGGCATCGGTGAGCGGGTGATTACCCCCTATGCAGCCGAACAGCTGATCTACATGATGAGCCAGGTGGTTGATGGCGGCACCGGTCGGCGGGGCAAATTACCCGGGCGCGAAACCGCTGCCAAAACCGGTACCACTCAGGCCGCCCGTGATGCGTGGTATCTGGGTTTTTCAGCCGATTATGTCACCGGTGTCTGGATGGGCTATGATGATAACACACCCCTGACCGGGGTAACGGGTGGCAGCCTGCCGGCCGATATCTGGCGCGAAACAATGCTGCGCATTCACGAAGACCTGCCGCCAAGGCCCCTGCCAATGATCCGGGTAGCTGAACCACCGGTCGTTCAGGAAACCTTTGAACAACGCGCCCAGCAAAACAGCAATCGCGGTGTAATTGACCAGATCCTCAGGGATCTGTTCCGCCCAAAAAACCGCTAGCCGGTGGCCTTCAGATCAGCAATCAGCTGATCCAGATTGCCCTTGCGTTTATCCAGCATTGAACCGATCTCAGTGCGCTCAGCCTTGATCAGGCTGATGCCCTCAATCTTGATATCTATGAACCGCCCGTTCTTCTCGGCCACGACAAACTGCAGCTCAAACGGCGCTTCGCCAGATAAAATAGCCTTCGCCGTCACTTCAAAAAACGATTTCACCGCCTTGGCGCCCTTGATCTCAATGCGCCCGCCAATAAATTCACGGAACCGGCGGCCATATTTGCGCGAAATATAGGTCTGGTAGGCCTTGGCAAACTGCTTGCGCTGGGCCGGGCTGGCAGAGCGCGACGCCGGCCCCAGCACCAGTTGGCCGATCCGGGCACCATCTGCGTATCGGGTAAAAATCCCCTCAAAATCCTTTAGCATTCTGGCTTCGGATTTTCCGGAATTGATAATACGATTAATGTCATTGACGACCTTGGTGATCAGCGCTTCGGCATCCGCCGTGCTAAACGCCAGTGCCGGGCCGGAAAACAACGCAAAAGCTGTTGTTGTTCCAGCTAAAAAGAACCGCCGGGTTACAGGATTACTCATATGTTTCCTCATACAGATCAAAGTCATCTTCACTTGTTTCGCCGTTCGATTTACCCAGCCTGAACCGTCGATTATCCAAATAAAGCAGTCGCGATTGCGCGTAACTGTCCGCGCTTTCGTATAATATAGAGTCTACAGTACCCCGAAAACGATAGCGATCACCAACTTTTGATGCCGCCGCCGCTACCGGCCCGACATAGCTTTCGGGCGCAGGCAGCAGGAAATTCAACGGGTCGATAAACAGATCAACCACGATCCCCACCGTATCGCGGGTAGTGGACGGGCCGACAAACGGCACCTCAAGATAGGCGCCTTCCTCAAATCCCCAAATATCCATGGTTTCGCCAAAATCGCTGTCACGTGGTGGCATCCCTGCCGCCAGCGCCGGGTCAAATATCCCGCCAATCCCGATGGTGGTATTAACCAGAAACCGCACCGTGTTATAGATCGCGTCTTCAACATTCAGCTGCAATACATCATTCAAAACCGACCCGGGTATCGATAGGTTCCCGGCAAAGTTGCCAACACCATTGCGCACCGGCTCCGGTAAAAGCCCGCCATATACGTTGGATGCAGGGCGCAACAGTGTCCTGTCTACACCACGGTTAAAATCGTGAACCTTACGGTTTTGAACTTCATAGGGGTCAAAAATTCCCCCTGAAACATCGGCACTGGCGCAGGCAGACAAAACCAATAACGCTGTCAGAACCAAAATTTGACGTCCAGTATTAACAATCCGCGTCATCACAAAATCTTTTACCGCCAATTTTCTTTTACTGTGTTTCACATAATAATCATTCTAGCAAAACCCATTGCAGTGCCATGATCGAATAAAATATGTGGCTGATTGGTGACAACGGCCCTCAGAATGCGCGGATTAGGCACATTTTCGCGCATTTTTTTGCAACTTCCTGCCGGTACCCCGCAAAAATGGCGGCGTAAAAACTTGTTCATAAAAGCTGCATTTTTCAGTTTTCAGCGCCGTAAAACACCGTTACCGTCTGCGCGAAACACAAATGGGAGCCACCCGAATGGGAAATACATACGAAACCAAGTTGGCCAGTCTGGGCGTAACCCTGCCCGATGCGCCGGCGCCAGCGGCAAACTACGTGCCGTTTGTGCAGGTGGGGGATACCGTCTATGTTTCCGGGCAGGTATCCATGCAAGACGGCCAGTTCACCCTTGGAAAACTGGGTGCAGACATGTCGGTGCAAGACGGTGCCGCTGCCGCAAAAACCTGCGCCATCGGCCTTCTGGCACAGGTAAAGGCGGCTTGCGGCGGTGATCTGGACCGGCTGGTTCGGGTGATTAAGCTCACCGGTTTCGTCAACTCCACCCCGGATTTTGGCGATCAGCCGGCAGTGATCAACGGCGCGTCTGATTTTCTGGTCGCAGCACTGGGCGATGCGGGCCGCCATTCCCGCTCTGCTGTTAGTGCGGCTTCGCTGCCCTTTGGCGTTGCCGTTGAAATCGAAGGCATCTTTCAGATCGCATGACCGGACTTCCCAAACCCTTTTTAACCATGCCCATCGCCCATCGCGGGTTGCACGATCTGGGTCTTGGCCGGCCGGAAAACAGCATTTCTGCCGTAAACGCTGCCATTGATGCAGGCTACGGCGTGGAAATTGATATTCAATGCTCCCGTGATGGGCAGGCCATGGTCTTCCATGACTACGATCTTGGGCGGTTAACGGCGGAAAAAGGCTCTATTCATCAGCGAAACGCCTCCGAACTGTCCCAAATTAAGCTAAAGGGTAGCGATGAAACCATACCAACCCTGGCCCGGATTCTTAACATAATTGCCGGAAAAGCACCCCTGTTACTCGAAATTAAGGATCAGGACGGCGCGATGGGCCCGAATATTGGCCAACTCGAAAATGCAATTGCTGCGGATTTAAAAGACTATCGCGGCGATATAGCCGTGATGTCCTTTAATCCACATTCCATGGCAATGATGTCAGGGCTATTACCCGGGGTTCCCCGTGGGCTGGTCACCGGTTCCTTCAAAGAAGTTAACTGGGGGCTGTTGCCGGGAAACGTCCGTGAAAACCTGCGCGCTATCCCTGATTACGAAAAAGTTGGCGCCAGCTTTATCTCACATCGGATAGATGATCTTAAACGCGAACGCGTAGGCGAACTCAAAGCCATCGGCATTTCCATTCTGTGTTGGACCGTCAAAGACGAAACATCCGAGGAAACAGCCCGGGCCGTAGCAGACAACATAACCTTTGAGGGCTACATGCCAAAGCGCCGCTCGGCCTGACAACAATTGTCGACATTTCAGGGGATCCCATGGGCGAAACCCAGGTTGAAATCAATATTCTGGACGGTGTCAGCGACATTGATCAACAGGACTGGGATGCCTGCGCCTGCCCGGAAACCCAGCCCAATACCCGTGCAATAGACCCTTTTACTACCCATCGGTTCCTCAGCGCCCTTGAACGCTCAGGCTCGGTTGGTCCCGGCACCGGCTGGACACCGCGTCCGATTGTGGTGCGCGCCAACGGGCAGGTCATCGCCGTCGCTCCGCTCTACGCCAAAGGCAACAGTCAGGGCGAATATGTTTTTGACCACGCCTGGGCCCATGCCTATGAACAGGCCGGCGGGGATTATTACCCAAAACTGCAAATCGCCGCGCCCTTCACCCCCGCAACCGGTCGCCGCCTGCTGACCCGTCCGGGCCAAGAGATCACCGGCCAGTCCGCCCTGATACAGGGGGCCATCCAACTGGCCGCCAGCAACCGCGTGTCCTCACTGCACCTGACATTTTGCACTGGGGATGAGGTGGAAAACGGCAAACAAATGGGCCTGATGCACCGCACCGGCCTGCAATTCCACTGGGAAAACACTGGCTACAAAAGCTTCACTGCCTTCACCGCCGATCTGTCCTCTCGTAAACGCAAAAACATCCGCCGCGAACGCTTGCAGGCCAATGATTTCGGCGGTCAGATCCACATGTTGACCGGTGATCAGATACAGCCCGGTCACTGGGGTGCGTTCTGGGCCTTTTACCAGTCCACCGGCGCGCGCAAATGGGGCACGCCCTACCTGACACGGGATTTCTTTGATCAGATTCAACAGTATATGCGTGACGACGTGTTGCTGGTTCTGGCGGAGCGGGGCGGAAAATACGTCGCCGGGGCGCTGAACTTTATTGGCCAAGACACCCTGTATGGTCGCTACTGGGGCTGCACCGAACACCACCCGGCACTGCATTTTGAACTCTGTTACTACCGCGCCATCGATTATGCGATTGAACACGGGCTAAAACGGGTAGAGGCAGGCGCGCAGGGCGAACACAAACTGGCGCGCGGCTACATGCCGGTGACCACCCATTCATTGCATTGGATCGCTGACCCCGGCTTTCGCGACGCGGTTGAACAATTTTTGCAAAGCGAACGCGCCGCCATGGACCATGAGACCGAAATCGTCACCAGCATGGGCCCGTTCCGAAGAACCAGCACCGACTAATTTGTCAACTGTTCCAGCATGGTTTCCCCACCGGTCAAATCGCAAACACCTTTGGCGGTTTCCGTGTTCAAAATTTTAACCACACCGTCAACAACAAGCATTGAATAGCGCTTAGAGCGGGCAAAAAGCCCGGCAGGTGCGGCATCAAATGCCATCCCTACAGACTTGGTAAAGCTGCTATCCGCATCCGCTAAAAAGGTAATTCCAGCACTCGCCCCGCCGGTTGCCTTCGCCCATTCGCCCATAACGAAGGCATCATTGACCGAAATACAGATAATTTCATCCACGCCTTTATCCGACAATTTTTCAGCATTTCTGATAAAACTTGGCACATGCGCGACGCTACAGGTTGGTGTAAACGCACCCGGCAGAGCAAAAATAACAACCTTCCGACCAGCCAGCCTGTTTTTCAGCGAAACCTGTTTCGGCCCGCTATCTGTCATCAGAATAAGCGTTGCGTCAGGTAGAATGTTACCGATTTCTAACGTCATGTTCACTTCTGTTTATTTGCTTTCACCAAACACAACGATATAGGTTTTCCAGATAGAATGTACCAGAAAATTCAGGGGATCAGCATGGGTCATATTATTGTCATCGGGGCCGGACAGGCCGGACAGTCACTGGTTACCAAACTGCGCAGCCTTGGCCACGCCGGTACCATCACCCTGATCGGCGCAGAACCGGAACCGCCCTATCAGCGCCCACCGCTGTCCAAGAAATACCTGCTGGGTGAAATGGACCTTAACCGCATGTTCCTGCGACCCGAAAGCTTTTACGCCGAACAGGATATCACCCTGAAACTCGGGGCAGGGGTGTCCGCCATCGACCCGGTCGCCAAAACCGTCACCATCGGCAGTGAAACCCTGAATTATGACCAGCTTGCCCTGACCACCGGGTCAATCCCCCACCGCCTGCCCGCCAAAATTGGCGGCGATCTGGCCGGGGTCTATACCGTGCGCACCCTGACCGATGCTGACGCGATAGAACCCGAATTTAAGCCCGGGCGAAAGGTGCTGATCGTCGGTGGCGGTTATATCGGGTTGGAAGCGGCAGCGGTCGCGGCGCGCAAAGGCCTGCAGGTCACATTGGTGGAAATGGCCGAGCGTATTTTGCAACGGGTCGCAGCACCTGAAACGTCCGATTTCATTCGCTCGGTTCATCAGGGCGAAGGCGTCGATATCCGTGAAGGCGTTGGCCTTGACCACCTAAGTGGAACCGATCGCGTCACTGCCGCCACCCTGACCGACGGCACCGAATTGCCGGTCGATTTTGTCATCGTCGGTGTCGGCATCCGCCCGGATATCGAACTGGCCGAAATCGCTGGATTAGAAACTGATAACGGCATTAAAACCAACGACCGGGGCCAAACCTCTGACCCGGCTATCTGGGCCGCAGGCGACTGCGCATCGTTTATGTTCAACGATACCCGCATCCGGCTGGAAAGCGTCGGCAACGCCATTGATCAGGCCGAACTGGTGGCGGAAAACATGCTGGGGGCTGACAAACCCTACACCGCAAAACCGTGGTTCTGGTCGGATCAGTTTGACGTAAAACTACAAATCGCCGGGCTTAATACCGGCTATGACCGGGTGGTCACCCGTCAGGGCGAACATTCCCACATGCCTTCCTTCTGGTACTACCGCGGCGATCAGTTACTGGCTGTGGACGCCATCAACGATCCCCGCGCCTATATGGTCGGCAAACGCCTGATAGAGGCCGGGAAATCCCCCGACCCAGACGCCATCGCCAACCCCGAAACCGACCTAAAATCCTTGCTTAGGGTCTGATGCGCATCATTTCCGGCAAAAGGCGGGGCCTGAAACTGGCCGCCGTCGGTAACGGCGACACCGCCGCCCACCTGCGCCCCACCAGCGACCGGGTGCGCGAAAGCATCTTTAACCTGCTCATGGGCGGCGCCTATGGCAACCCGATCAGCGACGCCCGCGTGCTTGATCTGTTCGCCGGAACCGGCGCACTGGGGCTGGAGGCATGGTCGCGCGGTGCTGCCCAAGTAACATTCGTTGATGATGGCCCCAAAGCCCAATCCCTGATCCGTCAAAACATTGACCTGTGTCGCGCCACAGACAACACCACCCTGCAACGCCGCAACGCCACCCGCCTTGGCCCCTGCAAATCCGAACCCTTCACCCTGATCTTCCTTGATCCGCCCTATGGCAAAGGGCTGGGGGAAAAGGCGCTGACAAACGCTGCCAGCAATGGCTGGCTGACTCCGGATGCCCTGATCATACTGGAAGAGGGCCAGTCCCTGTCTCCCCCCGCCGGTTTTCAACAACGGGACCAACGCCGTTATGGCGGCACATATCTGCATATTCTTGAGCGCCTGAAATGGCCGCGCCAAAATTGATTATTTTTGATTGTGACGGGGTGCTGGTGGATAGCGAACCTATCACCAATGCGTTCCTGCTGAATGACCTTGCCGGCTACGGGCTGCAACTTACCATGGCGGACTGCGACGATCTTTTTGTTGGCGGCACAATCAAGGGCGCTGCAAGTGTAGCGCGTGATATGGGCGCCGATCTGCCAGATGATTGGGTGGCTGATTATTATCGTCGCGTGCATACGCATCTGGCCAAAGGTGTTCCCTTGGTTGACGGTATTCTGGATATTCTGAACCAGCTTGAACGCAATGGTACCCCCCATTGTGTCGTCTCAAATGGCCCGGTTGAAAAAATGCAAATCACCCTGGGTCAGCACGGTTTATGGGACAGGTTGCAGGTCCGGACATTCTCGGCACATACCTATAACACCGCCAAACCCGACCCTGAACTCCTGCTCATCGCCGCCCGACATTTCAACACTAACCCAGCCAATTGCACCGTGATAGATGACAGCCCCTCAGGCTGCACCGGGGCCGCCAATGCCGGCATGCCCTGTATCGGGTTCGCTGAACGATCGAGCCCGGAAAAACTGGCCGCAACCGGGGCCAAGGTGATCCGCTCAATGGCGGAACTGCCGCCGCTAATCGGGCTCTAATACGTCTTCTCAAACCTGCCCGCAGGCGACAGCGTAAATATCTCAACCCCCCCCGGCAACCACATTCACTGAATGTTCAAACTGCGCCGTCAGCGATTTATCCCGGATAACTGCCGTCCAACCATCCGCCAGAACCCTGGCTTCAATGGTGAAATATATGCCCATTCCGGAACCGCAACAGTTCCGGCATGCCAGTAATGCAGCACGCTGGGCGGCGCGTGAAACACCCGGCCCAGAACATCGCCACAAAAAACCCCGCGCCACAGATATATGGTTGCTTTCGACATATTGCTGAATGGAAAAACAAAAAAAGCCAAAGGGAAATAACCTGTTCCCTTTGGCTTAATATATTTAGAATCCAGCCCTGCTAAAGGCAGATTAGGCAGCCTGAAAACGTGAGCGCCCAGAGAACCTTGTCCCAAACAGCATCAGAACGGCCAAGCCACCCAATAATACTGCCATGCTTCCCGGTAATGGCACAACTGCAAGCTCTAAATCACCTGCAAAGCGCAATGTATCCATATCTGAACGGAAGCTAAGTTCGCCAAGAAAACCACCCGCAGTAAGCCCTGAAAAATCGACAGTAAGCGTGGTGAAAAGATCACCCGCCGGGGCCGCACCGGCCAGGCCTACTATCCCGGTATAGGTAGCAGTGATTGCCCCCATAAGTGCCGAACCGCCTGAGTAGATCTCAAATGGAAACCCAAAGCTTGATCCAGTTGTGGATAGAGCGCTGGGGCCCAAGGTGAATATTGTATCAAAAACTGAACTGGCTGCTGTCAGGTCGATAGATATCGACGTCACAAGCCGGGTTGTTGTCACCTCAAAGCCATCCCACTCTAAATACAGGTCAGCATCGGTCCCGTCAGCCCAACCAGGAATATTGTAATATCCCTCTACACCGGCTTCGTTAAAAACACCTGTGCCGGCTTCTGGAAAAAACGTACCGGGTCCATCCCAAACAATCTGTTCACTTGGCCCACCGGCATATTCAACCGTTATAATTGCCCCATCCAGGTCAGATCCTACTGTTGCAGTATTATCCCGAATGCCAAA
>VAPL010835261.1_pt1 | contig 11185 bp, 10 predicted proteins | sample 3395061 | NCBI WGS metagenome assembly VAPL01 (sample SAMN08290444, study PRJNA428436) | hydrothermal vent metagenome | isolation source: Deep-sea hydrothermal vent chimney 2 | place: Pacific Ocean: Juan De Fuca Ridge | depth 2182 m m
ACTACTCATGGCCAACGCTTTGTTACTATCTTTTATCCTGATACAACTCGCATCCAAACTACCTGAATTTTTTATAGTATTTGTTTGTACCATTGAATCATACTGTTGTGAAATCCATGACTTATCTACCACTTCAGGTCTTCTTATGAGATTATCAAATGCTACTTGATTGCTAACTCGTTCAAAATTATCTATACTTATATCTTTTATTTTATCTAAGTAAGCTGGTTTTTTAATAGGTCTGTCATATATCGGTGCTTCTTCGCCAACAGGCAAAACTGGTATATCTGCTACTCTTTTTCCGTGCCAAAAAAGTTCCATATTTCCACTATCTGTCACTTCGCCAATAACTTCAGCGTCTAAATCCCACTTTCTAAAAATATCCAAAACTTTCTCTTCGTATCCAGCTTTGGCACATATAAGCATCCTCTCTTGAGATTCACTAAGCATAAACTCAAATGGCTCCATCGCCTCTTCTCTTGCAGGAACACAATCAAGATGCATAATCATCCCACTTCCACTTCGTCCTGCCATCTCAAATGAACTGCTAGTTAATCCTGCAGCTCCCATATCTTGGATACCCACGATATAATCATATTTAAAAAGCTCCAAACAAGCTTCGAGTAAAAGTTTTTCAGCAAAGGGATCACCAACTTGTACTGTTGGTCTTAAACTTTTATTCTTCTCACTAAAACTATCACTCGCCATAACAGCACCACCAAGTCCATCTCTGCCTGTTTTGCTTCCTACATATATAACTGGATTTCCGATACCCTCAGCCAATCCATAAAAAATCTCATCTGTTTTTGCAAGCCCAAGAGTAAAGGCATTTACTAAGATATTTCCATTGTAACACTCTTCAAAGGAGCACTCTCCACCAATTGTCGGCACTCCCATGCAGTTTCCGTAATCACCTATTCCAGCAACAACTCCACGCACTAGGTATCTTTGGTGTTTGGAAATTTTATCATTATTTACAACATTTCCAAATCGAAGTGAATTCATGTTTGCTACAGGTCTTGCACCCATAGTAAACACATCTCTTAAAATCCCGCCAACACCAGTTGCTGCTCCTTGATATGGCTCTATAAAACTTGGGTGATTGTGTGATTCCATCTTAAAAACTGCAGCTATTCCATCTCCTACATCAATAACACCAGCATTTTCACCTGGACCCTGTATGACCCAAGGAGCTTTGGTTGGAAAAGAGTTTAGGTATTTTTTACTTGATTTATAAGAGCAATGTTCACTCCACATAGAAGAAAATATCTTGATTTCCAAAAGGTTTGGCTCTCGTCTCATAATTTTCAAAATATTTTGATATTCGTCGCTTGTTAGTTTATGCTCTTTAAGCACTAATTCTAAGTTTTCCATAAATCTCGCCTAATATTAATATTGAACCTATTTTACTAAAAAAGTACTAAATATGTATTGAAGTTATTTTCCTAAACAAAAACTACCAAACATTTTATCTAATATCTCATCTCTATCAAAGTTTTTTGTGATTTTTGTGATTGTAATTATTGCCTCATTTAAGTGAAAAGCAAAAAGCTCTAACTCGCCATCATCAAGTACATCTTTACTAGAAATTATCTCTTCATAAGTTGATTTTACTGCTATCATTTGTCGTTTTGAAGTTAAAAGCAAAGAGTCATCTAAACTTGTAGTATCTAGTATCTCCTTTATTTTTTCCACTATCGATAAACTATCTTTTTTACACGAAACTTCTATAAAATCCTCTAATTTTTTGATATCGAATTTGTTTGGTAAATCAATTTTATTTATGACTTTTATGATATGTTTACCATCTTGAGTTTTTTTTAGGATATCGAGCATTAACTCATCTTCACTATCACAAACTCTTGAATTATCAAACATTGCTATAACTATGTCACAAGATTCTATAGCTATTTTAGATCGTTGCACTCCTATCTTTTCAATATCGTCACTAGACTCTCTGATGCCAGCAGTATCAACAATTTTTATAAGATGAGTACCGACTCTTATCTCTTCTTCTATCGTATCTCTTGTTGTGCCTGCGATTTCACTTATGATGGCTCTATCATAATTTAAAAGTGAATTTAAAAGTGAGCTTTTACCAACATTTGGTTTGCCTACTATAGCCACTTTAAAGCCCTCAACAAGACCCTCTCTTTTCAAGGAACTCTCATATGTGGTTTTTAGCAAATGTATTAAATTATCAAGTCTATTGTTGATTTGCTCCAATAAATCATTTGGCAGATCCTCTTGTGCATAATCAATACTAACTTCAACATAAGCTAATATCTCAATTAAATCTTCTCTAACCTTGTGAACAAAATCCTTAAGTTCACCCTTCATGACTCTTGCTAAAATCTTCGCAGAATCTATACTTTTTGTTTCTATAAGTTTCGCTATCGCTTCTGCTTTAGATAAGTCAATTTTGCCATTTAAAAAAGCCCTTTTTGAAAACTCTCCAGGATTTGCAACTCTAGCACCACTTTTTATAACTTCTTCTAAAATCATGCTAGCAACTACTATGCCTCCGTGACATTGGAATTCTATAATATCTTCAGCAGTAAATGAGTGAGGGGCTTTAAAATATATGACGATAACCTCATCTATTAAATCATTTTTATCATCATATAAAGGGGTTAAATATGAGTATCTTGGAGTGAAATCTCTTTTTTTTGTTAGTTTTTTCGCTATTTTTAAACAATCTCGCCCACTTACTCTAATTACGGCGATAGAGCCAATTCCGTGGGCGGTTGCGATAGCTGCAATTGTGTCAGTTGAGCTTATTTTGTTTTCCTATTGAAGTCATTTATGACTATAAATCTTCCACCACTCCTTGCAGATTTTATTCCAACATATTTTTCAGGAAACTCTTCTCTTAATTTTTCTAGTGCAATTTTTATAAGAACACCATCTAGCACTTTTGTTTGTCCTCTGCCATTATTTCTTACTCGCTCTATCACAGGAACTAAGTACTTCCCTATCATCTCTTCTTGATTTTTTAAGAATTCTGCGATTTCAAGACGAATATTTGCACCATATTTTATATTTATCCAATTATACAAAAAGTATGAAAGAGCCTTGTATCTATACCCCTCTTTGCCTATAAGCAAAGCAGAATCTTCGCCACTAAATTCGAGTAAAATTGTATCTTCATTGTATTTTGAAACTTTTATCTCATCCATCTCAAAACAACTCTCCTTGAATAATCTGTTTATATCAACCAAAACTTGTTCGACTATTTTATCGATTTTAATTTTAAGAATCTGTTTTTTTGGTTCTCTTCTTTGAGTTATTTTTATAGCAGTTTTCTCTTCTGGTTTTTGTTGGAATTTTTGTTTTTCATCTCTTGATTTTTCTTCTCGCCTTTGTCTCTTTTCTTTTGGCTTATTATTTGTATGTTTTTGTTTTATTTTCTTATTTTCTTCTCTTTTATTTTCTTCTCTTTTATTTTTTTGGTACTTAATAGCTCTACTACTACCTTTCTTGTTCACTTCAATGATAGCAGTTTTTTTGAACATCCCTAAAAAACCAGAATTTGCATTTTGAACTATGCTTATCTCTAGCTCAGTAATAGAACATTCAAACTCTTTAGCAGCATTTAGATAGGCATCTTGTAGTGTATTTGCCTCTATCTTTTTCATGATGTCACCTTTGGTAAAACCTTGACTTTTGCAAATGCTTTGTTGACATAAAGTTGTTGACCTATTGAGAAGAGATTGCTTACAAACCAGTAAAGTGTCAATCCTGACGGGAATGTCACAAAGAAAAATGTAAAAATCAGAGGTAAGAATTTCATAATTTTTTCTTGAGTTTTATCTGTAAAGTTATTTGGAGCAAGTCTTTGCTGTAAAAACATTGACGCACCCATTAAAATTGGTAGCACAAAATATGGGTCCATCACAGCTAAATCATGAATCCACAATATCCAAGGGGCTCCTTTTAGCTCAACTGTATTTTGTAAAACTCTATATACTCCATAAAAAACAGGAATTTGCAAAATCATTGGTAAACAACCACCCATAGGATTTGCTCCGTGTTTCTTATAAAGTTCCATCATATGAGCATTTAATTTTTGTTTATCCCCTTTATATTTCGCTTGAAGTTCTTTCATTTTTGGCGCTAAAACTTTCATTTTATTCATAGAAACCATTCCCTTATAAGTTAAAGGAAATAGCACTAATCTAACCAACAAAGTCAGAGCGACTATTGACCAACCCCAATTTCCTAAAAAATTATGGATAAAAGACAATAAAACAAAAAGTGGCTTTGATATAAATGTGAAAAATCCATACTCAATAACATCTGTTAATTTAGGATTTATTTTTTTAAGTATGGTAAACTCTTTAGGACCAATATATCCGCCTAATGTAAGATTTTGCGTGCCTTTTACAAATAGTGCAGGATTTTTATCTTTTTCAGGACTCTCTATGACAGTCATTTTCTGATTAAAATTATATAGAACTGTTGCATAGTATTTATCTGCATTTGCGGCAAAACCTACATCTTTAAAAGTCGTTTGCTCAGCATCTCCATCATCTATTATCTCCATGCTACCATCACTCTTTTGCAAAAGAGCTCCGTGAAATGTGTAACTTTTTTTACCTAAACTTGGATGTGCACCAGGAGTTATAAAATACTTCTCTTTTTTACTTAATGCTATCTTCAAGTCATAATGACCATCTTTATAAAAAGTTATCTCTTTTTTGATGGTTAAATCTGGTAAACTCTGTATTAATGTGACTTTAGCTGGCTTGTCTGAAACTTTAACCAAATCAGCAGTAGAGCTGTATGAAGTAGCAAATGCTTCTGTATTTATCACTTCATTACTAAATCTCATCTCCAAGGGTAAAAATCCTGATTTTTGGTCAACAAGCTGAAGTCTATCTCCGTTTTTTAGTCTATATTTTGCTTGGTTGAGATAAAATTTACTGATTCTTCCGAGTCTATCTATCTCTAAATCATAATTTTTAGCTTTTACTCTTACGATAATCTTATCTGTAGCTTTAGTTGCTTTACTTGAGAGTTTATTGATTTTAGTTAGAGTTTTTGAATTTGCATCGGTAGATGATATCGGAGCTTTATTTGTGGTTGAAGCTATACTTTTTTCAATCTTAGAACTATTTTGCTCATTTAGATTTGTAACTGGTTTTGGAATAAAAAAATAATCATAACTAGCAAAAAATGCAAATGAGAGTATAGAAGCTAATATGATTCTGTTTTGATTACTGAGTTTGTCTAGCACAAGGAACCCTTTTAAAAAATTATTTGAAAGATTTTACAATATAAAAAATATTTTTATCTTTTGGTACAAACCAAAAAGATACTTTTACAAAAGATTGCGTAAATCTTCTGATATATGAAATTTTTGTAAATCTTTTTTTTACTACAGGATAATCAATACCACCACGAAATAACTGGTTGCATCTTAAAATCCTCAATATCGAAAAAAAAAGTGCTTTAAAGAGATTGTTGAACATTATCTGCTCTTTAGCATACTGAGAACATGTGGGATAATACCTACAACTTCCATAGCTAAAAAGTGTTAAAAATTTTTGATAAAATGCTATCAAATAGAGTGCAATTTTTTTCAATTTTTCATACACTTCAATCTTTTTAATGACCAAATAAGACTTTTCTTTAATGATTCATAATCTACATCTATTATTCTGTTCTTTGCGACAAATATGTAGCTCCCGCTGTTCAACTCTTCGCAAAGCTCAAAAAAAAGAGCTCTAAGTCTTCTTTTGGCTAAATTTCTCTTAACTGCATTTCCAACTTTTTTGCTTGCAGTAAAGCCAACTTTTTTTTCCAAACCTAAATTGTAAAAGACCACGACACAATCACTATGCCATTTTTTACTATTTTTATATACAAAAGAAAACTCTATAGTTTTCTTAATAACCTCAAAATCTCTTATACAGCCAATCTTTTTCTACCTTTTGCTCTTCTTGCTCTTATAACTTTTCTACCGTTTTTAGTTTTCATTCTTGTTCTAAAACCGTGAGTTCGTTTCTTTGGTGTGTTGTGTGGTTGAAATGTTCTTTTCATTCTTTCCCTTTTAAAAATTTATTTATTTTTTGCAATATTCGCAAATTAAGGTATGGATTATACTCTAATTTTACTTAAGTCTATTTAAAAACTATTAATTTTGATGAATTATCATGTCGGTTATGAAATATTTTATTTATTTAATTCTTATCTCTGTTTTATTTGTTGGTTGTACTAATAATCTATCCACCTCTCAGTTACCAATCACAAAAATAAAAAAATTAGAAATTTTATTAAATACTCTACATGTTAACACAAAAGAGACAAAAGATTTAGCTAAAAAAGTTATAATTCACTCTCGTGTTTTAGCCAAAGAATATAATCTCGTAAAGCCACCACTTTTTCAAAATTTTTTAGTCAATGTGGGATTAAGAAAAAAAGGACTCTGTTGGCAGTTTGCTTATGATATGCTCTCTTTTGTAAAAAAGCAAAATTATAAGAGTTTTGACTATTACATAGGAGGTGCAAATGTAGGTGATTATTGGAGTGAGCATAATGTTTTAGTAGTTACCTGTAAAGGTTGTAAGTTTAGTGATGGAGTTTTGCTAGATCCTTGGAGAAACTCTGGAAATTTATATTTTAGTAAATTAAAAAATGATAAAAATTACAAATGGAAACAAAGAGGAGTCCTTAGATGAGAGTAAAAAAATTTGAAAAAGATGCAAGAACGGTTTGCAAATTTATACAATTGTATTGTGACCAAAAACATAAAGATATAGAAAAAATAGAGAAATTTATAGAGTTATACCATGAGGATAGAAATATAGGAAACCTTAGATACAACTTATGCAATGATTGTGAAAGAACACTAAAAATTTCTTATAACAATTTAGCAAATTGTCCGCATGATGAAAAACCAAGTTGCAGGAAATGTCCAACACCTTGTTATGATAAAAGTGATTGGAAAACATTAGCAAAAATCATGAAGTACAGCGGAATGCAAATGGGACTACTAAAAATAAGAAAACTCTTCAAAAGAGCTCAGGTTTAAACTTTAAACTTTTTTAAACAAATCTCACGGGAACATAGTATTTTGCCTTGAACTTACCATCATTTTCCAAATAATGATTTTTTTCAAAAATCGTATATGATGGGTCAGGAGTAGTTTCAAAGCCACTATTTGGCAACCAGTAGTGATATGCCCACTGGATTAATTTCAGGATATCCCCATACTTTCCCTCGACATCAAATGTTGCATAAAGCCCAGAAGAGAGTTCAAAACTTTGCAATGATGAATCTGGAAAATCTTTACTCTCTTTTACTATAATTCCAGCGACATAAAAACACTTATCAAGCGGAGTGATTATCGGATTGTCATAGTATATTCCAACTTGTTCAAAATCTTCTAATTCGTTTGTATATACCCAAGATATCATCTTTTGCCAAACCCATATAACCTCTTTATTATATCCTCTGTGCCTTATGTAATAAACTTTTTTTGCATCTGTTTTGACGATTTTTGGCACTATATCTGCAAAATCAGCCAAGGAAGCAGAAGCCGAGGGTGAACTACTTAAGATTCTGTCTGAATACTTTTTGTATCCGCCATTTCGCCACATTTTCGGTGTTTGTCCAAAACGCTCTTTAAATGCCAATATAAAAGATGTTTGCGAACTATATCCACACATCCGAGTAATCTCTGTGATGGTTGAGCTTTTGTTCGTACTCAACAGAGTTGATGCTTTTTGCAAACGGATTGATTTGATACTCTCATAGATATTCATACCCATCTGCTCTTTAAACAATCTATGAAAATGAAATCTGCTGACACCAAGATCACAAGATAGTTGATTTATATCGATATTTGTATCTATATGCTTATAGATATAGTATATAGCCTCATTTGCTATTTGACTATGTTTGAGAATCGTTTTTTTCTTCATGGCTCAATTATAGCATAAACAGATATAGTTTTTAGCAATAATAAATAATAAATCAAGCAATATCTATAAAGAATAAACACTCCATAAAATGATACAATAACTATAAAGGACTTCTATGGTTTACTCACCTCACCTGCTACTACCAATCATATCATTTACCCTTGTAACCGTTTTAACTCCTGGACCAAACAATATAATGCTACTTTCATCAGGGCTAACTTTTGGGTATAGAAAAACTCTCTCTCATATGTTGGGGGTTGCCTTGGGTTTTACATTGATGGTGATTTGTATTGGGTTTGGAATCGGAACGATTTTTAAAACATTTCCTATCGTTTTTACTATTTTAAAGGTACTTGGTATCTCTTATCTTTTTTGGATGGCTTGGCATATCGCCAACACAAAAGGGATTTATGAAACTAAAACAAACAGCAAAAACAAACCACTTACTTTTATCCAGGCGGCAACTTTTCAATGGGCAAACACAAAAGCCTGGATTGTTGCAATTACAGCTATAACATCATTTGTAACCAGTACAAAATATGCCTTTGCTCAAGTACTAATCATAGCATTTATCTATCTAATATCAGCAATTATCGCTTGTAATTTTTGGACACTTGGTGGGATTTATCTAAAAAAAATCATCAAAAATGAACAACATTTAAGGATATTTAACATAACTATGGCAATTTTACTGATAGCTTCGATTCTGCCTTTTGTGTTTTAATTTATATAAGATGCCCCACAATAGGGCATCTTAGCTACACTATCTCAAAGATTAACTCATCATTAAAAGCTTTGATGTTTACGCTTGAACCATCTTTTAATTCATCTCTTAAAATCATATCGGCTAATTTATCTTCTATGAGTTCATAAATGGCACGCTTTAGTGGTCTTGCCCCATATACTGGGTCAAAACCTGCTTTTGCTATTAACTCTTTTGCACTATCGTCTAAACTGATTTTTATACCTCGTTCATCTAATCTTTGTTTCAAATCTTCAAACATAATTTTAACAATATTTTTAATATCTTCAAAATTTAATGGATTGAAAATCACTATATCATCTAATCTATTTAAAAACTCTGGTTTAAAATATCTTTTTATTTCATTCATCACTTCAGCTTCACAATTTTGTGGATTTTCCATGATTTTATCACTTGCTATATTTGATGTAAGAATGATAATAGTATTTTTAAAGTCTATCGTTACTCCCTTATTGTCGGTTAATCTTCCATCATCAAGCACTTGAAGCAAAATATTAAATACATCTGGATGGGCTTTTTCTACCTCATCAAAAAGCAAAACACTATATGGCTTTCTTCTAACTGCTTCGGTTAGTTGCCCGCCCTCATCATATCCTACATATCCTGGAGCCGCTCCTATAAGTCTGCTTACTGCGTGTTTTTCCATATACTCACTCATATCAAATCGTATCAAGGATTTTTCACTATCAAATAAAAATTTTGCTAAAGCTTTTGCACTTTGCGTCTTTCCAACTCCCGTGGGTCCTAGAAACATAAAACTTCCTATCGGTTTTGATTCGCTACTAAGTCCTGCTTTGTTTCTTTTGATGGCTCTTCCAATAGCATGTAAAGCCTTATCTTGTCCAACTACCTCTTCTTCTAGCTTATCTTCAATATCTAAAACTTTTTGCTTATCACTTTGAAGCATTTTGTTTACTGGAATTCCCGTCCATTTACTAACAATTGAAGCTATCATCTCTTCATCAACACTATTTTTAAGTAGAGTCCCACTCTCTTGCATATCATTCCACTTGGCATTTAACTCCTCTTCTTTGAGATTTAATTCAGGAATCTTACCATACTCGATTTCGGCTGCTTTGTTAAAATCACTATTTTTCTTTGCTATCTCAGCTTCTCTTTTGAGTGTTTCTGCTTCACTTTTCATACTAGCAATTTGTTCAAAAACCTCTTTTTCGTTATCAAATTGCATTTGAAGTTTTTGTTTATGCTCTTTTGCATCACCAAGCTCTTTTTCTATCTCTTCTAGTCTTTGCCTGTTTTTCCTTTTACCTTCCATTAAAAGAGCCTCTTTTTCAACCATAAGTCTTCCGATTTTTATCTTTACGCGACTTAGCTCAATCGGCTCACTCTCTATTTGCATCTTCAATTCACTCGCCCCTTCATCTATGAGGTCTATCGCTTTATCTGGTAAAAATCTATCTGTTATATATCTATCACTTAGTTTTGCAGCTGCCACCAAAGCACCGTCAGTTATCCTCACACTATGAAATGCCTCTAAAGACTCCTTTATACCTCTTAGTATTTGTAAAGCTTCATTGATGCTTGGCTCATCAACTTTAACAGGCTGAAATCTTCTTTGAAGCGCTGTATCTTTTTCAAAATATTTTCTATACTCTTTAAGGGTTGTTGCTCCTATAGTATGCAATTCACCTCTTGCAAGGGTAGGTTTTAGGATATTTGCGGCGTCCATGCTGCCTTCACTTGCTCCTGCTCCTATGATTGTATGAATCTCATCTATAAAAAGTATGATATTTCCAGCACTTTTAACTTCATCAATAACCGCTTTTAACCTATCTTCAAATTCTCCTCTATACTTTGCACCTGCAATTAGTGCACTTAAATCTAGTGTTACAACTCTTTTATTTTGTAGGCTCAAAGGCACATCATTATTTGCTATTTTTATCGCCAAACCCTCTGCAATAGCTGTTTTTCCAGTTCCAGGTTCACCTATTAAAATTGGATTATTTTTTGTTTTTCGTATTAAAATCTGCATAATTCTATGTATTTCTTCATCTCTACCAATAACTGGGTCAAGTTCTCCATCTAACGCTTTCTTGGTTAAATCTATACCATATTTTTCCAAAGACTCAAGTGTTTCATCAGCTGTTTGTTTATCTATCTTTTTATTTCCTCTTAAAGCTTCTAGCGTTTTTTTAATTTCTTGAATATCTACATATTTTGAGAATATCTCTTTAATGGCTTTATCTTTTAAATTCTCTAGCAACCAAGTATCTACAGAGAGATAGCTATCTCCATTTTTGCTCATCAAACCCTCTGCACTATGCAAAGATTCTACCAAAGTACGAGACAATTTTATACTCTCTTTTGTTACATGTGAAGCTGATGGTAAAGAGTTTACTCTGCTTTTAACTTCTAGCTCAAGTGCAGATTTGTCAATATTCATCTTATTTAAAACTTGATTTAAAATTGAAGATGAATTTGTAAGTAATGCCCATACAATATGCAATGGTGCTACTTCTGGATTTTTTGCATG
>VAPL010592837.1_pt1 | contig 11184 bp, 10 predicted proteins | sample 3395061 | NCBI WGS metagenome assembly VAPL01 (sample SAMN08290444, study PRJNA428436) | hydrothermal vent metagenome | isolation source: Deep-sea hydrothermal vent chimney 2 | place: Pacific Ocean: Juan De Fuca Ridge | depth 2182 m m
TCAACACGTCTATGCCAACCGCTTCGAAGCGCAACAAAATTACTGCACCGCAAAGACAGTCAATTATAGAAACCATTTGCCCTACCGTCAAGTGGTTTTTGATTAAAGCTTCAATTAAATTTGCATCTTCTTACAGTTTTTCAGCAACCAACTCAATCCAATGCAAAACAGGCACATCTGCTACAGTTTTCATATGCAATAAACAACCAATATTTGCAGTTACAATACACTCAGGGTTACACCGGTTCAGGGCTTCAACTTTGTTTTTCAGGAGTTGCTCTGATAGTTCGGGCTGCAATATAGAATAACTTCCAGCTGAACCACAACATAGGTGTGAATTTTCTGGTGTTGTTACAATCAGCCTCAGCTTACTAAGTAATTGTTCGACTTGACCAGTCAGCTGTAGTCCATGCTGCAACGAACAAGGCGCTTGAAATGCGATGATGTCTTCAGATGATTTACTAAGATGTAAGGTTTCGTTTTGCAATATCTGCACAATATCTACAGTAATCGGTGCAATTTTCTCTGCTTTATTGGCATATTCAGCATCATCTTTCAGAAGATGAGGATAATCCTGAATCATTTGCCCGCAACCTGATGCATTACTGACAATCGCCTCGGCACCTGCTTCAATATGCGGCCACCATTGATCAATATTTTCACGCGCTAACTGTTGCGCTTGCCCAGTTGAAGACAAATGATGATGCAACGCTCCGCAGCATTTAACAGACGCAGTTCGAATTACCGATATGTTAACAGCATCCAGGACTTTTGCAGTGGCAACGTTAATACCTGGTTCGATAGCAGATTGAACACAGCCTTCATGAATAATAACTTTGCGTTGATGTGTGGTTTTCGGCCAGAACTGACTTGACTGGATGGTTGGCAGTTTACGACTCAGATGTTGCGGCAAAAACAGCTTGATCAGCTTTGCCAGCTGCACCAGCAAACGCACTCTTGAGGGATAGGGAAATATTGCTTGAATCAATTGTCGCTTAATACGATCAATTACCGGTCGTACGCTGATTATTTCAAGATAATCCTGACCAATTTCAGCTAATCGTGAGTAGTCGACACCAGATGGGCATGTGGTTTCGCAAGCACGACACAATAGACAACGATCCAGATGTTTGCGGGTGAGTTGTGCAGTTGGCGCTCCTTCCAGCATTGCTTTGATCTGGTAAATACGTCCTCGTGGGCCATCCGCTTCATCCCCAAGCAATTGATAAGTAGGACAAGTGGCATTACAAAATCCACAATGCACACATTTACGCAGAATGTCTTCAGCCTCCTGACCCGCCGGGCTGTCAACAAATGATTGTAGTAAATTGGTCTGCATGAATCAGAATTCCGGGTACATACGCCCTTGATTAAATAAACCCTTTGGGTCAAAAGCATGTTTAAGTCGTTGCTGAATCTGCATTAAATCTGATGGCAGTGATTGAAAAACCAGTCCATCGCGATTTCCTCCACGAAACAAGGTGGCATGACCGCCTGCTTCAGCGACTGTTTGATAAACAAGTTGTGCAGATTCGTCACTTTTTAACCAACGTAACGCTCCACCCCAATCCAACAGAGCAGATCCAGCAAGCGACAGCTGTTCAGTCGCTGGTGCGACAGAAATGCGCCATAGCGGCATGTCTTCCTGGAAAAACTCTGAAGTTTGATTTTTCAAGCTCAGCCAGAAATCTCTGTCATTGATTAACTGCTCCCCTCCTAATGTTTCTGCTGATTGCTTGATTGCCTCGGATGATCCGCATAGACGATAGAACAAGCGTTTGCCATCGTAGTACAAACCAGAAAATGGAAACGGCTTTTGCAGGAGCTGGCTCATCAGTTGGATAACTGCATTTTCCTTGATTTCCTGCCACCAGGTGGCCTCACTCTCAGGTTTTGGAACCACTTTCAATGACGCCTCCACAATCAGTCCCAATGTTCCCATTGAACCCGCCATTAAGCGAGACAAGTCATAACCTGCGACATTTTTCATCACTGTTCCGCCAAACGATAAAATCTCAGCATAGCCATTGATGATTTTACAACCCAATATATGATCGCGAACTGCTCCGCTGAACGGTCTGCGCGGTCCCGACAAACCGCTAGCGATTACACCTCCAATGGTGGATTTTTGTCCAAAAGACGGGGGTTCAAAACCAAGCATTTGTCCTTGTTCTGCTAAAACCGCTTCAAGCTGAGACAATGTTGTACCATTGCGAACAGTAACGACAAGTTCGGTCGGTTCATAATCTACAATACCTGTATTGTCGGCAACATTTAGCACCTCGCCAAGCGGCTCACGCCCATAAAATTGCCGGGTATTTCCACCAACCAGATTAATCGGAGACTCTTTAGCCACAGCATCACTAATCTGTTGCTGGAATTCGGCGCTTAAATCTGTCATTTTCTGATATCTGGCTCCTCTTGTAGAATAAACAGCTGGTTTAGAATCGATTCAGTTGACTCTGCCTGGTTGCAGCATGAACATGCATGGCACCAAACTCTGCACAACGGTTCAATGTCGGAATCGCTTTGCCGGGATTGAGTATCCCTGTGGGATCAAACGCAGCTTTGACTCGGTGAAACTGATCCAGCTCTGCTGATGAAAACTGAGCGCACATGGCATTGATTTTCTCGATCCCAACACCGTGCTCACCCGTAATTGTTCCACCCATTTCAATGCAACAAATGAGAATTTCCGAACCTAGCTGCTCTGCTTTTTCAAGCTCACCCGGGACATTCGCATCGTAAAGAATTAGCGGATGTAAATTGCCATCTCCAGCATGAAAGACATTCGCTACCGCCAACCCAAACTGCTCTGATAATTGATGAATACGCTTTAACACTGCTCCCAAATGTTTACGCGGAATGGTGCCATCCATACAATAATAATCAGGGCTAATCTGCCCAATCGCTGGAAATGCAGCTTTGCGACCAGCCCACATGGTCTGCTGCTCGGTTGCATCAACTGCCAAACGCACTTCACGCGCACCTAACTCAACCAGTAATTGCCTAACTTTGTGCGTTTCTGCCATAACAGTTGCATGACCGCCATCCAGTTCGCACAACAGAATTGCAGCGGCATCCACCGGATATCCCGCACCTACAAAATTTTCAGCAGCGCGAATCGTGGCATTATCCATCATCTCAAGACCTGCTGGCGTAATTCCAGCAGCAATAATACCTGCAACTGCTTCACCAGCTTGCTCGACTGTATCGAAAACAGCCAGCAACAGCTGGATGGATTCTGGCAATGGCGTGAGTTTGACAGTCACTTCAACTGCAATACCAAGCATTCCTTCAGAACCAGTCATCAATGCAGGCAAATCATACCCTGGGCCATCCAAACCAGCACCGCCAATAACAATCAAACTACCATCGGCTGTAATCACAGATATTGTCTGCACATTATGCACAGTTAAGCCATATTTGAGACAATGCACTCCACCTGAATTTTCGGCCACATTACCGCCAATCGTACAGGCGATTTGGGAAGACGGATCTGGTGCATAAAACAGCCCAAACTGTTTAACAGCTTGAGAAATCGCTAAATTGCGCACACCAGGCTGAACGCGCGCCGTGCGGTTTGGCACGTCGATGTCTACTATCTGGTTTAGTCTGGCAACACTTAATAATACGCCGTTATCTAATGGCAATGATCCACCAGACAACCCTGTGCCAGCACCACGTGCAACCACTGGTACACCGTGTTGATGACACAATTTCATGATCGATTGAATCTGCCCGATGGTTTCCGGCAATACCACAAGCCAGGGAACTTGTGTATAAGCAGCCAACCCATCACATTCATAAGGCTTAAGCTCTTCCTGCTCAGTGAGGATTGATTGCGCTGGAATAATGGATTTTAAACTGGCAACAAAATCCTTCAAATCGATTGTATGGTTGACCCGCTCAGACGCATGTATTTGGTAACTCATGATCAACAGACACCGCAATAACAGTTACCAGGAGGCTGTCCGAGAATAGAAGACGTAGCGAGGGAAAGCGGTTTTGAGTCCATTGTTTCGATTCAATGAGGCGAATACTTGTTGTATTTAACGAATTTAATCAGAAAAATGGGCCAAAATCCGCTTTTCCGCAGTAGGCTTCTATTCTCGGACAGCCTCCTTGTCACTAATATCGTTATCAAAGGTTTGCCGCAAGCGCTTGATTTCTTTCTCATTAAGCTCGCTGGTCTTACCTGTTTTTAACCATGAGGGCAATCGAATTGAACCATAGCGCACCCGCGTTAAACGACTCACCTGCAAACCTTGAGATTCCATCAGACGCCTGATTATACGGTTGCGACCCTGAGTAAGGGTAACGTGATACCATTTGTTAGCGCCGTCCCCACCGGAAAAATCAATTTTGTCAAAATACGCCATTCCATCTTCCAGCTCAACACCTGAAAGTAATTGCTGCGCCATTTCTTCGGTGATTTCACCTAATACCCGCACAGCATATTCGCGCTCCAGCTCCGATGATGGATGCATTAATTGGTTTGCAAGCTCACCGTTAGTTGTCGCCAACAACAAACCCTCAGTATTGATATCCAGCCGACCTACGGTAATCCAACGCCCACGATCAGGCTTGGGGAAATTTGAGAACACTAACTTTCGGCCACCGGGATCCCGACGCGCGACAATTTCTCCAGCCGGTTTGTTATACATCAATACCCGGGTAGGACCACCCAGTCGTTTCTCCAGGTTAACCCGTCGTCCGCGTATTTCAATTCTATCAGCAATGGTAATGCGTTGACCCAACTCAGCCATGCGACCATCAATTCTTATCAGTCCTTGCCTGATCCAGCCTTCAATTTCGCGCCTTGAGCCCATCCCTGCTTGTGCCAGCAATTTCTGAATGCGCTCTCCCTGTTGTAGTGGCTCCCTGGTATTCTCATGCAGCTCAGGATGCTCAATGCGATGACGCGCCGATTGTGACTGACTAGGCTTGGTTGGCTTGGTTTTCTTCGGTTTGCTGGTTTGGTTGGTCATTTTCGTCTTCTGTTGACGACTCTGGTGATTGCTCGGGGATTTCATCGGGAATAATAAACTCGGATAAAGGGGGAAGATCAGTCAGCGATTTCAAATTAAAATAGTCCAAAAACTCATTCGTTGTCGCAAAAAGAGCCGGTTTTCCCGGAACCTCTTTATGCCCCACTACTTTAACCCATTCTCGCTCTTGCAAGGTTTGAATCATCTGCGTACTGACACTGACGCCACGAATATTCTCAATATCACCGCGTGTCACTGGTTGTCGATAGGCGATAATTGACAAGGTTTCCAGTAATGCACGTGAATATTTGGGTGGACGTTCTTCAAATAATCGCGCCACCCAGGATGCATATTCAGCCTTCACTTGAAACCGAAAACCACCAGCAACTTCAATCAATTGCACGGCTTTGTCGGCATAATCTTGTTGAAGAATGGTTAATGCTGCTCTTATTTCAGAGCGTTCTGGCCGCTCCTCTTCATCAAAAACTCGATACAAGCGCGTTACCGACATTGCTGAGCCTGACGCAAAAAGGGCTGCTTCGACGATATGTTTGATTTCCATATTGATTAATTTGTGACTAACAAATTCAGCGATGGGTTGTTCTGATGATAACGCAATTTCAGTTGGCGGTATCGCTAGCGCATCACTTGATGAATCTGATGAGGTATCTGATGTTATCTCAGGCAGATGTATTGCAGGCACTGATAGATTGACCTCAGAATCATCATTCTGTTGCGCAATAATGAGCTCTGAAATTTCTGTCTCGTCTATCTCTGGTTCAACAGTCTCTGACTGGGGGGGATCAACATTGAGCTGATTTTGCTCTGCCGGGGCACTTGCCTGCCCTTCAACCACCTCATTTTCTTCAGGTTGTGCTATTTCGCTTTCATCAACATCAGTTAGACTCGGATTTGCCTCAGCATTTTCTGCTTCACTCGATGCTGTTTCAGCGGGGGCTTCATCAACACTCGATTCCTCTCTTAAATCAATACCTGAAACATCTCCAACAATTTCTTCATCAGTCTCTTCGAATCGATTTTGTACTGATTCCTGCTCAGGCAAATCCGGTTCTAATCGCTGATCCTTTGACTGAAGCTCTGGTTCAATTGCTGCTAACTCAGATTCTATCTCAAACTCAGACTCTTCATCTAATTGAGAATCTATGCTTTGATCATTACCTGCGTCAACATCTGCATGAATCTCCTCTACAAATTCATTACTACCCTCCTCTAAAGCAACACGATCTACTTGCGGCTCAGGTAACTTTGCTACAAATCTGGATTTCTCCGAAGGGTTCGGACTGGATAATTTCGACCAATCCTTCTCGTGCAAGCTCGAGGATGGCAAGAAACGAGACCACAATTCCCGAACGACCTTCACGACTGTCGAATAAACTGAAGAAAGGGAGAAGCGAGCCATGTTTTAGGTGCTCCAGTATAGAACTCATTCGATCTCGAACCGATAACGGCTCGAGAATAATTTGATGATGCGCTGATTGTTCCATTCTGCGCAACACATCCTGAAACGCCAGCAACACTTGCTCTAGATCAACGTTGGGTTCACGCTTGACGGCGGAAATGTGATCGGTCGCTACGTCAACCTGGAAAGTATCACGTTGCATCCGCGGCAGCGCCTCTAAATCCTGCGCAGCATTGCGAAAAGCTTCATATTCCTGCAAGCGCCGAATTAATTCAGCACGCGGATCGTCTTCGTCTTCTTCACCATCCTCAGCTCTTGGCAATAATAGCCTGGATTTAATTTCAGCCAACATTGCCGCCATCAACAAATAATCGGCAGCCAACTCAATCCTCAACACCTGCATTAAGTCGATGTAACCAATATACTGACGAGTGATTTCAGCAATTGGAATATTTAGAATATCGAGATTCTTGCGCTTGATCAAATACAGCAATAAATCCAGCGGCCCTTCAAAGGTTTCCAGCAATACTTCAAGAGCGTCAGGCGGAATGTATAAATCATCAGGAAAATCCAGTACCGGCTCACCATTGACAATTGCTAAAGGTGAGTCTGGTTCATCCTGCTGTTGGTGCAAGACTGTTACCTCTGGAGATAATGCTTCAACAACCAAATTAACTCAACCCTGCTACTGACAGAATGATTTGATAGAAAAACCCCATCATTGGCATGATAATACCAACAAGAATTCCAGTATACAAAAGCACTGCCATAATAATCAGTCCAAATGGCTCTATCCGCTGGTACACATCGGACAGGGATGGAGGTAATAACGCATTAAGAATTCGTCCCCCATCCAGCGGTGGAATTGGTAATAAGTTAATCACCATCAATAGCAGATTAATTTGTATGCCCGCCATCCCCATCAGCGCAAAAGGAACGGAAAAATAAGGAACTTGTACTGTCAGCGCAATCTTTGCCAACAACGCCCAAATAATCGCCATTATCAGATTGGCCGCAGGTCCTGCAAGTGCAACCAAAAACATATCTCGTCTGATATCATGCAGATTACGCCAATTGACTGGTACCGGTCTCGCCCAACCGAAAATCATCCCCGAAGTCAGAAATAAGAGACCAGGCACCAAAATCGTACCAACCGGATCAATATGTTTAATCGGATTCAAGGTTAATCGACCCATCATCCATGCTGTATTGTCACCTAGTTGCCGAGCAACCCAACCGTGCGCCACCTCATGCACAGTAATGGCAAACAGGACGGGCAAAACCCAAATAGCAAATGTTTGTGCAACTGTAGAATCCATCACAGTATTGTACCGGAACAGACTAGCTTAGGAGCGAGGATTTAATCACTTCCGGATTTTAACTTGCCTTTTGGCTCCACAGGAGTGCTAATAAAATAGTTACATAGCTTGCTATGCGCCTATTTATTAGCACTCCTGTGAAACCAAAATCCTACGTCAAACTTCCGGAAGTGATTAAATCCTCGCTCCTTAGGTTTGAAGAAAATCGACCAATTCCCCTTTACCTGAACGAATAACCTCTGGCTCATCTTCCATAAAAGAAATAATTGTTGTCGGCTGATACTCAATATACCCAGCATCGATAACTAAATCGATTTGATGCTCTAATTGCTCACGAATTTCCCAAGGACTCTCCAATGCATGATTTTCACCAGGTAATATCATTGTAGTACTGAACAAAGGCGCAGCAAGATTGTCCAGAAGATCCAGTGCGACCGGATGATCCGGAATACGAAAACCCACACTTTTACGCTTGACATGTAGCAAACGTTTTGGTAATTCCCGGGTTGCTTTCAAGACAAAAGTATATGGCCCTGGAGTCAATGCTTTGATCATTCTATGTGCATCATTGTCTATCTTGCCAAACTCGGAAATCTGCGCCATCGTGCTACAAACCAATGTAAAATTATGTTTGTCACCTAAATCTCTAATGCTACGGATTCTCTCCAATGCTTTCTTGTCATCAATACGACAAGCAAGTGCGTAAGAAGAATCCGTTGGGTAGGCAATCACTGCACCAGCATTGAGTAAATCGACTACGCGATGAATCAAACGCAGCTGGGGGGTTTCAGGATGAATTTCAAAATATTGAGCCATAAAGCAATCGCCATACCATTATATTTTCCGCACATGAGATTTTAGCATCCAGTGCGCGCGCTTTTTCGCGGATAGCTGCGTTGGGAAACCTTACTGTAGAACGAATACAGCTAAGGGTTCCCGCCTTGCTCTCCACAAAATATCACACACTCTAAATGCTAAAATTTCATGCGCGAAGAGTATATAACAGGCGTCATCATGCCAACTATTGCGCATCAGCGCAACGTAAGCTTGTAAATATCTACCACTCAAATATCATCAATATAATAACTATACTGGCAAAATTACCCTGCTTATTGACCCACATTGTTAAAAGCGAATCATGATATTCTGGGAGAGCAATGACGAAAACCAACATCAGCATCGGCTCTGAGAATCTTGCTTCTAGTGATGGAGAGATACGCTATCACTCAAAATTTCTTGCTCCACTAATCGCAGACCATGTTTACCACCAACTCTATGACCAGTTAGACTGGCGAGACGAAACGCTAGCTTTTATGGGCAAACAAGTGACCGCACCACGTCTGGTGTGTTGGCACGGCGATTCTAATGCTGTTTATTGTTATTCAGGAGTGACTCACAAACCTTTGCAATGGATTCCAGTCCTCAGCCAGATTAAACAACAAATTTGTCAATTCAGTGATTTTAACTTCAATAGTGTACTGGGAAATTTATACCGCAATGGACAAGACTCGATGGGATGGCATGCAGATAAGGAAAAACAGCTGGGGATTAATCCTGTTATAGCCTCACTATCGCTAGGTGCAGAGCGTTTATTTAAATTGCGGCACAGAAAAAACCATCAGACCGTTGACATCAATCTTGAGCATGGCAGCTTGCTGATTATGGCTGGAAGTCTGCAACACCACTGGCGGCATTGTCTTCCCAAAACACGCCGTCAGGTTACACCTCGTATTAATTTGACTTTTCGGCTCATCATTCCAAACTAAGCCATGCGCAGACTGTTTTTTGCGTTATATCCAGATGATACTATTCGTAATCGCTTTGTAGATCTTATCCAACAACCACCTAAAACACATTGCGTAAGCGCACAAAACCTTCATCTGACCTTACACTTTATCGGTCAGACTGATACTGAAGATTGCTTGATAGAACAAGCCGAGAACATTCTCTGCAAACCATTTAGCCTGATGATTGATCATTATGGCCATTTCAACCGAGCCAAGGTGTTATGGGTGGGTCCAAAACAGTCTCCTGATGAGTTAACCCAACTTGCACGAAACTGCGCGATTTTCTCTGCAAAGTGCGGGAACCGTGTTCAGGAAAATAATTTTACACCACATGTTAGTCTAATGCGTAAGGTCAGCGACAGACCTGAATTACAACATTTTGAACCCTTCAAGTGGACTGTAAATAGTTTCTGCCTGATGGTGTCAGAATCCAACCAAGCCGGAGTCCATTACCGGGTAGTTCGAGAATTCCCCGTGCAACAGTAACCATTATCGACTATGAGCAAACAATTTCCATCGTCAGGACTTTACATTATTACTGATCATTCACTACCTGATCAGCAAATAATCAACACAACAAAAGTAGCGTTGAATAACGGAGCTAACGTTGTCCAATTGCGCCATAAAACATCCGGTTCAGTACAATCACTAGCGCTTGAATTACTCAGTCTATGTCGCCAATCGCAAGTCCCACTCATAATCAATGATGATCCACAACTTGCAGCACAAATCGGAGCAGACGGGGTTCATCTCGGCAAAGATGATGCTGATATAAAACAAGCGCGCGAATTGCTCGGTGAGCAAACAATCATCGGAGTGAGCTGTTACAATTCACTACCGCTAGCAATCCAGGCTCAATCGCAAGGCGCCAACTATGTTGCCTTTGGACGCTTTTTCAGTTCTGCCAGTAAACCATCTGCAACACCCGCCGATATTAATTTACTAACCAACGCCCGATCCCAGATCAACATACCGATAGTTGCCATTGGCGGCATTACGCCTGAAAATGCTGGACAGCTAGTCACTGCTGGTGCTGATTGTCTTGCCGTCATTCAGGGAATCTATGGCCACCCCGACCCACAATTAGCCACCCGCAATTATTTGGGTGTACTCAATTCAAGCACATTGAAACCAGTTGTATTGAAATAACCAGCTTCTTCCTTCAGAAAAAATTAATATTCTCAAGCGAAAATGATTAAAACCCAGCCCAACTGCTCTGACAATCCTGAATTCGGTACCTTACCAGTTGATAATGCAATACAAAAAATTATGGATGCAATTCAACCTGTTAACGGCTATCAAAAGATACCGGTACAAGAAGCATGTGGTCGGGTTTTATATCAAGCCATTACATCATCATTATCAGTGCCACCGCTAACCAATTCAGCAATGGATGGCTATGCATTGCGTGCTGCTGATTTACCATCAACCGGACAAACAGCTAATCTAAAAGTGATTGGTTCGGCATTGGCAGGCAAGCCGTTTAACTCGCCAATTGAGCACGGCGAAACTGTGCGTGTAATGACCGGAGCTGCCATCCCGGATGGCACAGATACAGTGATCATTCAGGAACATGTCGAACTGGACAATGATGTAATTCGTATTGATGCGCGTCAGTCGCCAGGACAAAATGTACGTCAAGCTGGTGAAGACATCCAGCCAGGAGA
>VAPL010742808.1_pt1 | contig 11182 bp, 10 predicted proteins | sample 3395061 | NCBI WGS metagenome assembly VAPL01 (sample SAMN08290444, study PRJNA428436) | hydrothermal vent metagenome | isolation source: Deep-sea hydrothermal vent chimney 2 | place: Pacific Ocean: Juan De Fuca Ridge | depth 2182 m m
CAACCATGGCAACTATTAATTTTGATGAAGAAATAGAATATAATCTCACCAAAGATGATGTAGTATGCTTTGGCGATACAGATGGGGTAATTACAGTAAATATTACACAAAACAATGCAGGGAATACACTTTCATATAGTATTGACGGTGGTACCACATTTCAAGCATCGTCAACTTTTTCTGGATTAGCTATAGGAGATTATGAAATTATAGTTCGTAAAGTAAAAGGTGTAAATACATGCGAAACAATAGAATCGATAACAATAGATCAATTGGTCTTTTTAGAATTTGAAGTGAGCGGTGGTTTTTCTTGTGAAAACTCTACAAACCAAATTATAGCAACTGTAGCAGATCAGTATATAAATGATGTAACATATACATTAGATGGCTCAACAACTTCAACTACTGGTGTTTTTGATGATGTGAACGATGGTGATCATACTGTAACCGTAGTAAATACAACGAACGGGTGTAGTGCAGAACCAATTACTGTTACTGTTCAAGAATATATACCAGTAAGTTTTACGGTAGATTTAAATACTGGCTCATTGGTTGAATATGTTGTGAATGCCACTGACGGAGAACCGACATATGAATATGCAATGCTTAAAAACCCGCCAAACGGTATTCCAGAAGTTAGCGATGATGATTTTGGAAATTCTAATGTATTTACAGTTTCTGGCGCAGGATTTTATACTTTCTATGTGAGAGATACTCGAGGGTGTATTGTTGAAGAAACGATAGAAATTAAAGATATTGAAATACCTAATTTCTTTACACCAGATGGTGATGGTATTAATGACACATGGTATCCTAGAAATATAGAATTATATCCAAATATAAAGGTGGATATATTTGACAGATATCAACGTTTAATAGCAAGTTATAACGGGAATACAGCATCTTGGAGTGGTTTTTATAAGAACAAATTATTACCCTCAGGCGATTATTGGTATTTGGTTAGGTTGAATGAACCGAATGATAATAGAGAGTTTAAAGGCAACTTTACTTTATATAGATAATCTAAAAACAATCCAATCCAATGAAGAAATTTATATATATAATAGTATTTGCCTTTACATTTATGGCAAATTCACAAGAACTAAAACTGTCGCCATTTTCTCAGTATCTGGTAGAAAATCCATTTGTGATTTCTCCAGCATATGCTGGCGTTGATGATGTGCATAAACTCCGATTTAGTGGAGTAGCACAATGGCTCGGTTTAAAAGATGCACCAAATACGCAGACCATATCATATGACACACGATTTAGTGAAAGGTCAGGAGCAGGAATTATCATGTATAATGATAAAAATGGGAATACAAAACAAATAGGATTGCAATTGTCATATGCACATCATTTAATTCTAAATGATAGAAACGAGCAATATTTGTCATTAGGAATATCATATAAGTTTAACCATTTTAAAATTGATACAGATAAGTTTGATGACGGTAGTGGAGGCGGAGCTAACGATCCAAGTATTGGAGCTGGTAAATCAACATCGAATCATAATTTCGAAGTCGGATTTTTATACAGAATTGAAAATTATTTTGTGAGTTTCAATGCCTCAAATATATTGAATAAAAATTTAAAAATATTTGATGATTCTGAACCTATAAAATTAAGAAACTATTACATGTATACGGGTTATACTTTTGAAAGCAAAAGCGGAGAATATGAATATGAGCCATCCATTTATTTAAAATATTTTGAAGGAGATGGTCGTTCTGTAACCGATTTAAATTTCAAAGCACGTAAAATGACTGATGATGGATATTTATGGGTAGGTATTAATGCTAGATTCATAAACGATCAAAGTTTTGAGCCTGTGTCAATATCGCCGCTTATTGGTATAAATAAGAATGATTTTTATGTAGGTTATGGTTTTCAGTTAAATATAAATGATGCTAGTGCGTTTAATAGTAGTGGAACGCATTTATTAACCTTAGGTTACAATTTTGCTACTGATAGAAATAATTCAAGTTGGTTTAGGTAAGAATAATAATTAATCTGTTAAATAAAAAAGATGAAAAAACTACAAATTTTAATCGCAGTACTTGGGTTTATGTGTTTTAGTGTACAACACACATATGCTCAAAAAGAGAACAAAGTGAAAGAAAAAGTATATAAAACGACTATTTCAAAATCACCTCAAAAAGTGAAAGACGCTTTAAAGGACTACTCAGGATATAGAATTTCTGAACAGACCACATTTACAAAAAAGAATAATATTACTATTTATAAAGTACAAGTTACAAGAAGAAATTGGTCTCATTTTTTATTGATTAATGAAACTGGTAAAATTATAGGAATAGATGACGGTGAGCACTCAGTTGTCTCTAATTAATGGACTAGAAAGAATAATTTTATTACAAAAAAACAGCCAATAATAATTTTATTGACTGTTTTTTTATATAATTTTGATAGTTATTTAAAAGACTTCGCTTTTTTAAGTTCAAAACTTTCACCTAAATATACTTTTCGAACCATTTCATCTTCTGCAAGTTCCTGAGGCGTGCCTTCTTTTAAAATACCCCCTTCAAACATTAGATATGTTTTATCAGTAATTGCCAATGTTTCTTGCACATTATGATCGGTAATTAAGATGCCAATATTTCTATCTTTTAAATGCGCTACGATACTTTGTATGTCTTCAACAGCAATAGGGTCAACACCAGCAAAAGGTTCATCTAATAAGATAAAATTAGGATCAGAAGCCAACGCTCTGGCTATTTCGGTACGCCTACGTTCACCACCCGAAAGTAAATCCCCTCTGTTTTTACGTACATGACCTAAACTAAACTCTTCAATTAAGGATTCTAACCTATCTTTTTGTTGTTTTTTAGATAAGTCTGTAAATTGTAATACTGATAAAATATTATCTTCAACAGATAATTTTCTAAATACAGAAGCTTCTTGAGCCAGATATCCCACACCTTTTTGAGCGCGTTTATACATTGAATCGTTTGTAATATCTTCATCATCTAAGAAAATTCTTCCTTCATTGGGTTCAATCATTCCTACAATCATATAAAATGAAGTTGTTTTTCCAGCGCCATTAGGACCTAACAAACCTATGATTTCTCCTTGCGCTACTTGTAACGAAATCCCTTTAACGACTTTTCGGTTACCATATGTTTTTTCAATATTTTCAGCTCTTAAAATCATATTTTTCTAGAAGTTTTTATATTTATCATTTAGTCCTGTATTGTTTAAAATCATCGGTGTGATTTTTTCTAATCGTTTGATTTTTGTTATTTCTCTTTTTGCTTCCGTAATATATACTGTAAATTCTCTCTTTTTAGAGAATGTCAATGTATTAAAAGCTTTAATTAGCTGCTTGTTTTTATTTAAAACTGCGGTTAATTCTGGTGGAATATTCAATAATTTTTTTGTTCTGTCGGGTTTGATTCTTAACCCTTTTTTTTCATTAGTTATTGCTTCTTTAATATACTTAAGAATCAATTTTGAGTCAATTTGAGAGTCATTTGTAAATCGCCATTGTCGCATTGCTTTGGTTTTTCCATCTTGAGCATTTACCAATATCTTATGCGTATCCTTTAGAAAGCTTCCTTGGAAAAACCACAAACCATAATGAGATTTAAAAGCACCAATACCAACAATATTTTTACCATGAATGGTATAGGTTGGCATTCCCCATTTAATGGTTTCTTCCAATTCGGTCGAAAGCAATGTTTTTCTAATTTTAGTTAGGTGTTCTATAAAGTTACCATGCTTACTAATATATGTATCTACTCTAGAATCCATCACTGGTAAAATTAGTTAAACTTTTTCAACTTTACTATTGGCTTTTTTTTCTTTACGGATAATTACTCTTGAAATAGTAATACTTACCTGATACAAAATCATCATTGGAATAGCAACTATAATTTGACTGATAATATCAGGAGGTGTAATAAGTGCTGATAGAATTAGTACCAATACCAATGCATATTTTCTATATTTTTTCAAAAATTCAGGAGTTACCAAGCCCATTTTCGTTAAAAAGTAAATGACAATTGGCATTTCGAAAATCAACCCTGAAGACAGTACAGATGCTCTTAATAAGCCAATATATGAACTAAGGTCAATATTACTGCGCACTTCCTCTGCTACTCTGTACGCTCCTAAAAAGTTAATTGACAGCGGTGTGATGACATAATAACCAAATAAAATTCCTATAAAGAATAAAAAAGAAGAAACGATAATAAAACTTTTTGCATTTTTCCTTTCTTTAGGGTATAATCCAGGTTTTATAAACTTCCATATTTCCCATAAAATAAATGGAAATGCTAAAATAAACCCTGCGGTTATAGATGTCCAAATATGAGCAGAAAACTGTCCCGCCATAGTCCTACTTTGTACTATAAACGGAATTTCATCAATACATAAGCCTTGTGTACCTAATTTTTGAGAAATAGAACATAAAAACCGATACGTAGAAAAAGAAGGGTCTTTTGGAGATAGAATTATTTTTTCAAAAATAAATTCCTTTACTGAAAAAGCTATAATACCAAAAAATAATACAGCCAATGTTGAACGAATAAGTGTCCACCTTAATATTTCAAGATGGTTTAAAAATGACATTTCATTTTGTTCTTTTGTCATACTAGATAATTCCTTCTTTTAATAAATCATGTAAATGCACGACACCTTTATAAACATCGTTTTGGGTTACCAATAACTGCGAAACATTATTAGACTCCATAACATCCAATGCATTAATTGCCATAGCATCATAATCTATCGTTTTAGGACTTTTACTCATTATATCTTTGGCGGTTAGCTCAGCAATGTCAAGATTATCTTTCAACATGCGTCTAATATCACCATCAGTTATAATACCTTTAATTGAAGTGTTGTCAATTACCGCAGTAACCCCTAAGCGTTTTTCGGAAATCTCTAAAATTACATCAGTTACTGTGTCATTTAGAGTTACTTTCGGAACGGCATGATGTTGTACTAAATCACTAACACGTAAGTATAAACGTTTTCCTAATGTACCTCCGGGATGATATTTTGCAAAATCTTTACTAGTAAAATCTTTCATCTCTAATAAACAAACAGCTAAAGCATCGCCCATAACTAATTGGGCAGTAGTACTTGTAGTTGGAGCTAAGTTATTAGGACATGCTTCTTGTTCAATGGTGGTATTTAAAACAAAATCAGCTTGTTTTGCTAAAACAGAATTAATGTTACCAGTAATAGCTATAATTTTGTTGTCAGAATTCTTAATCAAAGGAACCAACACTTTAATCTCAGGAGTATTGCCACTTTTAGAGATACAAATTACAATATCATCCTTTTGGATGATACCCAAATCACCATGAATGGCATCAGCTGCATGCATAAAGATTGCAGGAGTTCCTGTAGAATTTAAAGTTGCAACAATTTTAGAAGCGATATTGGCACTTTTACCAATACCAGTAACAATAACTCTGCCTTTTGAAGCTAGAATAAATTTAACTGCATTTTCGAAATTTTTATCTAAAAAATTTATTAAATTCGCTATCGCCTTACTTTCAATAGAAATGGTTTGTTTTGCAATATCTAAAATAGTTTTTTTTGTATTCAAAATTTAAAATATTAAAAAATAAAGAGTATCTTTAGTTGCAAATGTATCTAAAAATTAGCGATAAATTTAAATAGAAGTGACAAATTTGGACTTACATGGAGCCTTGAAAAAATATTTTGGTTTTAATCAATTTAAAGGTCTACAAGAAGAGGTTATTAAAAGTTTGATTAGCAGGAAGAATACTTTTGTTATTATGCCGACCGGAGGTGGTAAATCTTTATGCTATCAGCTTCCTGCATTGGCTCAAGAAGGTACTGCAATAGTAGTTTCTCCTCTAATTGCCTTAATGAAAAATCAAGTAGATGCACTGCGAGGAATTTCTACTGAACACGGAATTGCACATGTATTGAATTCATCTTTGAATAAAGGAGAGGTAAGTCAAGTAATGAGCGATATTGAAAACGGAATTACGAAGTTATTATATGTAGCTCGAGAATCTCTTACCAAGGAAGAATATATTGACTTTCTAAAAAAACAAAAAATCTCATTTGTTGCCATTGATGAAGCGCATTGCATTTCTGAATGGGGACATGACTTTAGACCTGAATATAGAAATCTTAGAGCGATTATTAAAAGAATTGATGATGTGCCCATAATTGGATTGACAGCGACAGCAACACCAAAAGTGCAAGAAGATATCTTGAAAAATTTAGGGATGACTGATGCCAACACTTTTAAAGCTTCTTTCAATAGGGCAAATCTTTTTTATGAAGTAAAACCAAAAACGAAAGATGTAGAGAAAGATATCATACGCTTTGTTAGAAATTATGCTGGTAAATCTGGTATTATCTATTGTTTAAGTAGGAAAAAAGTTGGAGAAATTTCTCAGATTTTACAAGTAAATGGAATCAAGGCAGTACCCTATCATGCAGGATTAGATGCTAAGACCCGTGCTAGACATCAAGATATGTTTTTGATGGAAGATACTGATGTTGTAGTTGCTACCATTGCTTTTGGAATGGGAATTGACAAGCCTGATGTGCGTTTTGTCATTCACCATGACATCCCAAAAAGTTTAGAAAGTTATTATCAAGAAACGGGTCGTGCCGGTAGAGATGGAGGTGAGGGATATTGTTTGGCTTTTTATGCCTATAAAGACATTGAAAAGTTAGAGAAATTTTTATCTGGAAAACCAGTAGCAGAGCAAGAAATAGGTCATGCTTTATTACAAGAAGTTGTTTCGTATGCAGAAACATCAATGTCCAGGCGTAAGTTTTTGTTACATTACTTTGGAGAAGAGTTTGATGGGGTAAATGGTGACGGGGCAGATATGGATGACAATGTTAGAAACCCTAAAAAGAAATCTGAAGCCAAAGATGAGGTTAAGATTTTGTTAGAGGTAATTAGAGATTCCAATCAGGAATACAAATCCAAAGAAATTGTAAACATATTAATTGGCAATTCAAATGCCTTGTTAAAATCACGTAAAACAGACACGCAACCATTTTTTGGTATTGGTAAAAATAAGGAGGGTAGTTTTTGGATGGCACTGATTCGTCAAATTCTAGTTGCGGGATTTATTAGTAAGGAAATTGAGCAATATGGTGTATTAAAATTGACACATTTGAGTGAAAAATTTGTCAAAAAGCCACAGTCATTTATGATGACTGAGGATCATGCATACGATAAAGAAAATGACAGTAATATCGTTACAAACACTAAAGGTTCAGGAGGAGCAACCGATGTACAACTAATGGCAATGTTAAAAGAGCTTCGAAAAGATGTTGGAAAGAAATTAGAAGTACCTCCTTTTGTAATTTTTCAAGACCCTTCTTTGGAAGACATGACATTAAAATATCCAATCACTGTACAAGAACTCTCTAATGTACATGGTGTGGGTGACGGAAAAGCGAAAAAGTATGGAAAAGAATTTATAAATTTAATTGCCAAGTATGTTGAGGAAAATGAGATTACTAGACCAGATGATTTAGTAGTAAAAAGTACAGGCACAAACTCTGCTTTGAAGTTATTTATCATTCAAAATACGGATAGAAAACTACCTCTGATTGATATTGCCAAATCTAAAGGATTGGATATGGTAGAGTTAACCAGAGAGTTAGAGAGGATTGTCTATTCAGGCACAAAATTAAATATTGATTATTGCTTGAATAATATGTTAGATGAAGATCAACAAGAAGAAATATTTGAATATTTTATGGAATCTGAATCTGACAAAATTCAATTGGCATTAGACGAGTTTGATGGCGATTATGATGAAGATGAACTACGCTTAATGCGAGTTAAATTTATTAGTGATGTTGGTAATTAATGTGCCAAAACATGTGTACTTACAAAAGCTACTGCAAACCCAACCAGTACAGCAATAAATTTCCTACTATTAAATTGATGATTTTGAGTACTTTCAAATAAAATTGCCGTTGATATATGTAAGAATATACCAATGATTATTCCCGTTATCTCAATGTGATAATTATTAAAAAGTGTCATTTTATTACTTAAAAACAGCCCTAGGGGACTCATCAATGCAAATAATAAAATAAAAAAGAAAATAATTTTCTTTGGTAATTTACTGTTTAATAAAAAGATAGAAAGTATAATGGAGATAGGTATTTTATGAATTACTATTGCCCATAATAATAAATTACTACTTGCCGTTCCTAATGGTATTCCTTCAAAAAAAGCATGTAAACCTAAACTAGTAAACAATAACCAAGGAATGCCTTTTGTATGTGGGTGTATATGAACATGTCCATGTTCAGCACCTTTAGAAAAATATTCTAAAATACTTTGCAATAAAATTCCAATAAGGATATAAAGGCCAATATTTTCTTGTTGTGATTCAAATACTTCTGGTAATAAATGTAGTACCGTAATTGAAAGTAAATAGGCACCACTAAATGATAGAAATAACTGAATTGATTTTGTGTTAGGTTTAAATAGTAAGACCAAAACTACACCAAGGATAACAGATAGAATTAAAGCTAGTATATTCATTTTAGTATAAGGATTAATCGGTTTGATTTTTCAATATCAAACTCAGTAAGGGAATAGGTTCCAAAAATGTTTTTCAATGATAAACCAGCTTTTTGCACATATTTTTCTAATTTTTTCAATGTTAAAAACCGTACCTGCTCCGTATAATAATGCTCTTTATTATCAGCAGTAAAACGAATTTCTTTTACAATAAAATCATCAATGATAGATTTAGTAATGTTAAATTTAATGTCATTTTTTACTATAGTTTCTTTTGTAACAAGGTGTTTTTTTACATAGGCCACATTCATAAAATCAATTACCAAAACACCATTCTTTTTTAATCCTTTCTTTAAATTTTTTAATACTTTAATATTCGTTTTTTCGTCAAAATATCCAAAACTAGTAAATAAATTAAAAATAGCATCAAATTTTGTCAAGAACGGATTCCGCATATCATGCACTTCAAAATGTAATGTATCGTTTGTAAATTGATTTGCGTAATTAATACTGTTTTCAGAAAGGTCGGCTCCAATAACATCATAACCCAAAGAATTTAAAAAAACCGAATGTCTGCCTTTTCCACAAGGTAAATCTAATATCTTACTTTGATGTTTGAGTTGCAAATGCGACAACAGGTTTCGCATAAAAAGATGTGCTTCATCATCATTTCTATTTTGATATAAAATATGGTAATACTTGGTATCGAACCATTCTTTAAACCATTCTTGTTTTTGGGTCATATAATATAAATTCAGTACAAAAGTAAGAAATCAATTTGTAGCAATTATAATTAAAGTATTTTTGTAGCATAATGTAGATTAAATGAATGAAAATTTTAAAATGCTAGCCAAAACTTTATTTGGTTTTGAGGAATTATTAGCAAAAGAGTTACGAGCATTGGGTGCTACCAATGTTCAAATTGGGGTACGAAATGTTTCTTTTGTAGGAGACAACGGATTTATGTACAAGGCAAACATGGCATTGAGAACTGCTGTACGGGTTTTAAAACCAATTAAAAGTTTTAATGTAACTTCTGAAGATGATTTATACAGACAATTACAATATATAAAATGGGATGAATATCTAGATGTTGACGGAACCTTTGCTATTGATGCTGTCGCAAATTCTGATAATTTTACGCACTCACATTATCTTGCTTTAAAATCTAAAGATGCAATAGCAGACTATTTTAGAAAGAAGTATGATAAACGCCCAAATGTAGATGTAAAACATCCAGATTTACAAGTAAACATCCATATTCAAAAAGAGTACTGTACCGTTTCTTTAGATAGTTCAGGAGATTCATTACATAAAAGAGGCTATAGAAGTGCAACCAATATAGCCCCAATCAATGAAGTATTGGCTGCAGGATTGGTATTGCATAGTGGTTATGATGGTACACAGAATTTTATTGATCCTATGTGCGGTAGTGGTACCATATTGATTGAAGCAGCTATGATTGCCAATAACATTCCTGCAAATATTAATAGAAGAGAATTCGGCTTTGAGAAATGGAATGATTTTGATGAAGATTTATTTGATGTTATTAGAAATTCATTGCTCAAAAAAGTAAAAGAATCAGACTCCGTACTTATTGGATATGACAAAGCACCTTCAGCAGTCAGAAAAGCCATAGAAAACATCAAAAATGCTCATTTAGAAGATTTTATTAAAGTATCACAAGAAAATTTCTTTACTACCGAAAAAGAAGTTGAAGGTAAAACAATTGTTCTGTTTAATCCCCCGTATGGAGAACGATTAGAAATAGATGTTCCAATTTTTTATAAGGAAATAGGGAATACATTAAAAAGAGGTTATCCCAATACTAACGCTTGGCTTATTACTTCTGATTTTAGTGGTGGACTAAAAAGCGTAGGTCTACGTACTTCCAGGAAGATAAAATTGTATAATGGTAAACTAGAATGTAGATTGGTAAAATATGAAATGTATGAAGGGAGTAAAAAAGCCAAATACAATAACTAGAAAGAAGTGTTTTTTACCGGATGGATTGTAATTTTTGATTATTTTAATCATATAATAAAGTTCATAAATATACGATATTAACAAGATTTGTTAATAATTGACTTTTATTCTCTTGAACTTGAATGTTAATTAACTATATGATTGTCAATTAATTAAATGTAAATTATTAATTTAAATAATTTTCTTTCAATACTTTTTAGCCCTTTCCAAATTGTTAATAACAATGAATCTTCACAATTAAATTAAAACTATTATTCCAGTATTTTTATTTTTAGAAAGTATTAGCTCAAATTACAATTGGGTGGGAGTCTTTGTACGCGCTAATAAGATTAAAAAAATTGTTATTGGCATTAATATGAATTCAAGAAGAAAATTTTTAAAAACTTCAGTCTTTGCGGGTATAGCTATAATTTCTACTCCAAGTTTGGCATTCTCAACTTCGTCAAATGTATATACTGATAAATATTTAATAGGTAAAAGCACTCCTAAGTTATATGGAAAAGGATATAGGCTTTTGTGGAGAGCTCATGAAGCTTTTTTAGACATGGACAACGCAGCGCGTAAAAACGGTATGCGTATACGTGTGGTATCAAGTTATAGAAGCTTCAATCATCAAAATCTGATTTGGACTCGTAAATATAACCGATACAGATCCCGTAAATTATCATCAAAAACAGCTGTAGA
>VAPL010384734.1_pt1 | contig 11180 bp, 12 predicted proteins | sample 3395061 | NCBI WGS metagenome assembly VAPL01 (sample SAMN08290444, study PRJNA428436) | hydrothermal vent metagenome | isolation source: Deep-sea hydrothermal vent chimney 2 | place: Pacific Ocean: Juan De Fuca Ridge | depth 2182 m m
ACGGCCTTGCGGTACCCGAGCACCGCCGCGCCGTCGGCTCCTAGCCAAAAGGCTTGTGAGGCCGTCTCTATGAGTCATTCTTTCTGCAATTTGGTATAAGGTCGGGTAATCGGTTATGTGGGACAACCTGCAAATCCTTATTCAGGCGCCTATCTTTAACGTGCAGTTGCTTGTTGACGGCGTTCTGATCGGGGCTGTTTTCGCGCTGGCGGCTTATGGCATGGCGCTGGTCTGGGGGGTGATGAATATCATCAACATCGCCCAGGGCGAATTCGTCATCCTGGGCGGGTTCGTGACATGGTGGTTTGCCGACAGGGGCATGAACCCGTTTCTTGGAATTCCGGTATCGTTCGCAGTGTTGTTTGCCGTCGGCTGGGTCGTCTACCAGGTTGTCATCCGCCGGGTGGTTAATCAGGACCTGTTTATTTCCATTCTCGCCACTTTCGGTATTTCGATCCTGCTACAGCAGTTAATGAACCTGATTTTTGAATCCGATGTTCAGACGGTCGAATCTGGGCTTGGCACCTATTTCATGTTCGATAACACCGTTACCGTGGCGGAAATCAAGGTTGTCGGTTTTATATTGGCGCTTGTTTTAGGGGTAACCATCGTCGTCTTTATGACCAGGTCGAAATTAGGCCAGGCGATTCGCGCGACGTCGCAAAATGCCCGCGCGGCGCGTATTCTCGGCATCGATACGGACCGGGTCTACGCCGTGACCTATTCGCTGAACGCCGCTATCTGCGGCGCCGCCGGCGCCCTGGTGGTGATGACCTGGAGCATCCAGGCCTTCCAGGGACTGGCCTATACCGTGCGGTCCTTCATGATCGTCGTCGTCGCCGGCCTCGGGAATCTTCCCGCCGTGGTGGTATCGGCCCTGGGTCTTGGCGTGCTGGAAAATTTTGCCGGCTTTATCCTGGGCGCCGAGTTCCAGATGGCCTTCATTTTTTCGTTACTGGTGGTCATTCTGGTGTGGCGTAATTTTCGTCTCAGGAAACATCGGCAGGTGCTGCGATGAGTTGGCCTCCGGGTAACAAGACCATTTACATATCTATCCTGGCGGTGGCGGTGCTGGCGCCTGTGTTGCTGCCGAATTACCAGACACAGGGGGCCTATCTGTGGCTGATGGTGCTGTTGGCCATGACCTGGGACGTCCAGGGTGGGCAAACCGGCTACAATTCGTTCGGCAATATTATTTTCTTCGGTATCGGCATGTACACCACCGCCGTGGTCCAGCGCTTCATGTTCTTCAATTTCGATGAATACGAACAGGCTGCGGGTACTCTCGACAGCATTACCGCCTCGGATTACGTCCTCAGTCTTATCGTCGGGGGGGCCGGATCGGCGGTCCTGAGCGTCATTGTTGCGGTCGCGCTGGGTTCCGTCGTGCTGGGACTGCGTGGGCAATACTTCGCCATTTGCACCCTGGGCCTGGGCATCGCGGCGGGTGAAATTGCCGGCGGCATCGATTTCCTGGGGGCCGGTTCGGGCATGGTTACACCGGTTTTTCCGGATGGTCTGGGCGACAAGGGGATGTTTTTTTATATCATTTTCTTCGTCCTGTCGGTGGCCTGTCATTTTACCCTGAAAAAACTGTACGCGGGCCGTTTCGGACTGGCCCTGAACGCCATTCGCGATGACGAAGACAAGGCCGAGGCGATGGGCCTGCGGACCACCCGCTATAAATCGGTGGCCTGGGCGGTATCGGCTTTTTTCCTGGGCATCGCCGGCGGCGCCATGGGCAACCTGATTGGCTACATTGACCCCGTCGACACGGCATTCGCCGGGCCGACATTCGGGGTATGGATGGTGCTGATGGCTATTTTGGGTGGCAAGGGCACGCTTTGGGGGCCAATCATCGGCGCCATCGTCTTTCATGTTACGCAGGAACTGTTCTGGACCTATCTGTTCGGTTGGCAGCGGGTCGCGCTGGGGGCGTTGATAGTCGTTATTGTGGTGTTTTTCCCGCAGGGTATCATGGGCTTTATTCGCGAACGCTGGCCGCACCTGATGGGCCAGACGGTAGATGACGGCCCGGTCGCCGACAAGGGCGGGGAGGGTACGGCATGAGCGACGCCATGTTGACGGTCGAGCAGGCATCGAAGTCGTTCGGCGGGGTTGTCGCCAACAGCAATATTTCCATCGAGGTTCCGAAAAACAAGATTATCGGGCTGATCGGACCGAACGGCTCGGGCAAGACGACACTGTTCAATTCGATTGTCGGTTTCCACCCGCTGGACAGCGGATCGATCAAATTTCAGGGCCGGGAGATATCCGCATTGATGGTGCCGCAGATCGCCCGCCTGGGGCTGCTGCGGACATTCCAGCAAACCCGCATCTATGGCAAGATGAACTGTGTCAAGAACATGCTGATAAGCGTACCCGACATAGACGAGGGGCTGGCCGGCATGTTCCGTAATCACAATCCCCAGGAGCTTGACCGGGCGGAAGATTTGCTGGAATTCGTCGGGCTGTATTCCAAACGTAATTTGCTGGCCGGGGACTTGTCGTTCGGCCAGCAAAAACTGCTGGAATTCGCCATGGCGCTGATGAATGAACCAAAACTTTTGCTGCTTGACGAACCTACGGCGGGCATCAATCCGACGCTGATTAATGGTCTTATCGACCGTTTAAAAACGGCCAATGAACGGCTCGGCGTGACCCTGCTGGTTATCGAACACAACATGCGGGTAATCATGAATTTGGCCGAACATATCTATTGTCTGGCGCACGGTGAACTATTGGCGGACGGTCCGCCGAGCCAGATTCAGAACGACCAGCGGGTTATTGACGCCTACCTGGGAGCGCACTGATGGCCGAACGGGACAACGCCGGGGAAGGAAGCGGACGCATCCGCGGTTATGGTCTTGGATCGGTCGATACGGTGCTGTCCGTGGATCAGGTCGCCGAGGATGCGAAAAAACTGGCCGCCGGTAAACCGGCCATGGCGAAACTTCGCTCCCTGGTCAAGGGCGAAACCCTGCTTGCCATCGATGGACTGAACGCCGGTTATGGCAAGATGCAGATTTTGCATGGCCTGGACATGGCCGTCGGTTCGGGGCAATCACTGTGCCTGATTGGCCCCAATGGCGCTGGAAAATCGACAATCCTGCATTCCATATTCGGCTTCACCGAAATATATGCCGGTTCGATCAAGGTGCGCGACGTGGATGTGACGCGACTAAGCCCGAACCAGAAACTGAAAAATGGCGGCATCGCATATATCTTGCAGGATAATTCCGTATTCCCGGATATGACGGTCGAGGAAAATCTGCTTATGGGCGGTTTTCTGATGGATAACCGTGCCGACGCCTTCGTCGCCACCGAACGGGTCTTCGCCAAGTATTCCCGGCTTAAGGAACGGGCCAGGGAACGGGCCGGCGTTCTTTCCGGCGGTGAACGGCGGTTACTGGAAATTTCCCGCGCCTTGATTATGAACCCGGATATCCTGCTGGTTGACGAACCCTCAATCGGGCTCGAACCTCGTTTTATCGACATGGTGTTTGAAATTCTCGATGATTTGCAAAATGCCGAAGGCAAGACCATTATTATGGTCGAACAGAACGCCAAGAAGGGCCTTGAATTCGCCGATATAGGCTATGTGCTGGTATCCGGGGAATTGGCCATGGCCGGTTCGGGTGATGATTTACTGGACGACCCCGAAGTCGGGCGGCTGTTTCTGGGTGGCTAACGTTTAAGGAGCAAGGCGAACCATGGCAAAACCACAACCCGGCATTTTCGCGGCAAGCCAGCCCCGGCAATACGCCATTGAATATAACGTCAACGGCGCCGCCGATACCGATGCCGTGGTCGCGGCGTTGACCGCCGCCCGCTCGGCGCTTGCCGAATTCGCCGATGAAACTTCAAGCGTCATCGCTTTTGGACCGTCCCTGTACCGGCGCCTGGCCGGGAACCGGGCTCCGGATAACCTTGAATCTCTGGCGACGATCGGCGATGGCGGAAATTCGGCCCCGTCCACCCAGCGTGACCTATTGCTGTGGATTCAGGGACCGGCGCCGGACGTGGTGTTTGATCAGGCCAAGGCGGTGACCGACGCCCTTGCGCCGGTCGCCTCATGCGTCTTGGAAGTACCGGGGTTTATCTATCATGACAGCCGTGACCTGATCGGCTTTATCGATGGCACGGCCAACCCGACCGGCGATCTGATCGCCGAAACCGCCCTGGTTCCAGAGGGCCAGCCAGGCGCCGGCGGCGGCCACATGCTGACCCAGAAATGGGTCCACGATCTGGATTCATTCAACGCCCTGCCGGTCGCCGACCAGGAACGGGTAATCGGTCGCACCAAGAAAGACAGCATCGAACTGGAAGGCGACGCCATGCCGGCCGATTCCCACGTCAGCCGCACCGACGTCAAGGTAGACGGCGATCCGCAACGGCTTTACCGGCGCAGCTTCCCATACGGCACGGTATCCGAACACGGGTTGTATTTTCTGTCATTCGCCTGCGATCCGGCGCGATTCGATATCCAGCTCCGCCGTATGTTCGGGGTTTCCGGTGACGGCGTGCGTGACCGCCTGATCGATTTTTCGAAGGTGATAAGCGGGTCCTACTGGTTCGCGCCGTCGCTCGAAGATCTTGACCTGATTACCGGCTAGCTTGGGCCAATCAAAAACAGCACCAGATAGACGCCAAGTAAAATAACCACCCACTGGACCATGGATCCGACCAGGGCGGTGCGAGCCATGGCGCCGGTCGGCCCGTGATGGCGGAAGACCGCGCCGATGAGCGAGTTGACCAGGCCAAGAACCATCAGACGAACCGCCCGGTCGACAGGCCCGAAGGTCGCTTTCAGTCCATTCAGAAGGCGTGGCAGACCCATCCGATAAGACCATTCGGCGTCGATATTGATGCCCGGAAGTTCCGGCGGGTAGACGCGGGTCAGTTTCAATACCGTAAAGGCCAACGCCGAGAAGAACAGAAGCTGGGTCTGGGTCAGCACGTGGGCGGCCGTATAGGGCGCGTAATCGACCGGGAACGGCAGCATCGAATACAGGACCCAGGGGTAGGCCCCGTTAAAGATGCTGATCGCCGCCGCCAGCGCCATGGCAATCAGCATGTTTCGCGGCGCTTCCTTGCAGCGAATGCCGGAATCATGAGAGAAAAAGGCGAAGAACGGGATTTTTATCCCGGCGTGTTCCATCACCCCGGCCGAGGCGAACAGCAGCAGCAGCCAGACCACGCCGTGGCCTTCTTCCAGCGCCGCCGCCATGACCATGGATTTCGAGACGAAACCGGAAAACAGCGGCACGGCGGAAATAGAGGCGGCGCCAACGATACAGAACAGCGTCGTCAGGGGCATCGATTTATACAGCCCGCCCAGTTCCGATCCATTGATCTTGCCGGTGCGATGCAGTACAGCGCCCATGGTCATCAGCAGCAGGGCCTTGAAAATAACATCGTTGAAGGCGTGGCTGATGGCCCCGTTGATGGCCAGTTCGGTGCCCAGTCCGATGCCGACGACCATGAAGCCCAGCTGATTAATCATGCTGTAGCTCAGGACCCGGCGCAGGTCGTTTTCGATGGTCGCGTAAAATATCGGGAACATGGTCATGGCGGCGCCGATATAAATCAAGATTTCGGTGCCGGCGTATCCCCGCGCCAGGGCATAAATCGCGACCTTGGTGGTAAAGGCGCTCAGATACACGGTGCCGGTCGGTGTCGCTTCCGGGTAGGCGTCGGTCAGCCAGTTGTGCAGCAGCGGAAAGGCGCATTTTATGCCGAAGGCCAGGAAAATCAGTTGCGAGGACAGGGAACTGTCCAGGCCGATATAGGTGAAGGCGATGGAACCGGTGTCGGACAATCGCAGCAGCACCCCGGCCAGCAGGATCACGCCGGACAGCACCTGGATGATGATGTAGCGCATCGCCGCCTTGTTGGCGCGTTCCGTGCGTCGCGTTACGACCAGAAAAACCGAGGTCATCGCCAGCATTTCCCAGAACAGGAACAGCATTATCAAATCGCCGGCGAATACCGCCCCAAGGGCGCTGCCGGCGTACATCATACCCGAGGTGTTTTCGGTTAAATCCTTGACATGAATGGAATAAATGGCTGCCAGAAATGCTGCCAGATTGAACAGGTAGCCGAACAAAATACTTAGCCGGTCGGCCTGGAACACGGTCAGGGTGTAATCCAGAACGTTCCAGGTCATCACCGTGCCGTCGGGCATGGCGTACAGATTCCACGCCCCGACCAGCGGCACCGCCAGCATCACCATCTGGCGCATCCGGCCTTTCGTCAGGGCCACCAGTATGGCGCCCAGATAGAACACGGCGAATGGCGCCATCGGGGTAAAACTAGCGATCATAATAGTCTTCCCCGCGCATCAGTATCTTGCGCAGTTCCTTGGCTACCAGGACCAGAAGGCTGAAGGTGATAAAGCCGTATATGCCGTAGAACCCGAACAATGATTCCCAGGGATGTTCGACTTTGCGATAAACGAAGAAATCGGCGGCGAAAAGCCCGGCGCAGGCGATGAACAGAAACCAGATCACCCGCCTGACGTTTTTCGGATTATCGAATATGTGTTTCTTTTCACTCATCACATCACCAACTGTTTGATCAGGTTAAAGACCGGGTCGGGAAAGAAGAACAATGCGATGCTGCCGACCATGGTTATGGTTATGGCGATCAGCATCGGCGCCGGGGCTTCCTTGATCCCGGCATAAGTCACGCCGTCCGGCGTCTTGCCAAAAAAGGCCCGCAGCGGAATCGGCAGAAGATAGGCGACGTTCAGCAGCGAAGAGAGCATCAGTACGCCGACCAGAAACAGCTTGTCGGCCTCAAGCGCACCCAGCGCCAGATACCATTTGCTCCACATACCGCCCATCGGCGGCAGGCCGATGATGCTCATGGCGCCGACCATGAAGGCGAACATGGTCAGGGGCATGGCCCGGCCAATCCCGCCCATCTGGCTTACTTTGGTTTTGTTATTGGCCACCAATATGGCCCCGGCGCAAAAAAACAGGGTAATTTTGCCGAACGCGTGCATCGCGATATGCATGCCGCCGCCGATGAATCCAAGCGACCCGGCCAACATCGCGCCAAGCACGATATAGGACAGCTGGCTGATTGTTGAATAGGCCAGGCGGGCCTTCAGGTTGTCCCGGGTCATCGCCACCACAGAGGCGATCAGGATAGTCGCCGCCGCGATGTATTGCAGGACTTCGGTGGTCGGCAGGGTGGCCAGAAAATCCAGCCCGAAGATGTAATAGGAAACCTTCAGCACGGTGAACACCCCGGCCTTGACCACGGCGACGGCGTGCAGCAGGGCGCTGACCGGGGTCGGCGCGACCATGGCGGCAGGCAGCCAGCGGTGCAACGGCATCAGGGCGGCCTTGCCGATGCCGTAGACATACAGTACCAGCAGGGTCGCCGCGACGGCGCTGGACACCTTGCCCTCCAGAATACCCCCGGCCTGAAAGTCCAGGGTTCCGGTCAGATTCCAGGTCCAGATCACGGCGATCAGTTGCAACCCGATGGAGGTGCCGATCAAGATGCCCATATAGACCCGGCCCGCCCGTTTGGCTTCGGGCGTTCCGGCATGGGTCACCAGCGGAAATGTCGAAAGCGTCAGTGCTTCGTAAAAAATGAACAGGGTCAGCATGTTGCCGGCCAGGGCGACGCCCAGGGTGGCGGCGATGGCGATGGCGAAGAATATGTAATAACGGGTCTGGTTTTGCTCGTGATGGCCGCGCATATAACCGATTGAGTATACGGAAGTGACAATCCACAGGAAACTGGCGACCAGCGCGAACAACATGCCAAGCGGTTCCAGGACCAGAGTCAGTTGCAGCCCCGGCAGCATCTCGCCAAGCACGACCTTCGGCATTCCGCCGGCCATCACCAGCGGATATAGACTGGCGACCAGGGCGAAGGTGACGGCCGCGGTGACCAGGGTCACGGTTTCGCGCAGGTTCGGGTTTTTCCGGGCCAGTACGATTAGCAGGGCGCCGATAAGCGGTACCGCCGGCACCGCGAGAAGGGTGGTTTCCGGGCTCATTGCAGCACCCCATTGAGCAGGAATTCGGCCGCGTTAAGGGCGATATCCATGGTCCGCGAGGCGTCTATTCCGAAATAGATAGTGGCTCCGGTGACCACCCACAACGGAATCAGCATGGACAGCGGGGCCTCGGAAATCGCCGGTGCGTCCGCCGCCGCCGGCATGAAATAGGCCGCCTCGATAACCCGCCAGATATAAACGACCGCCAGCAGCGAGCCGATGACGATCAGCCCGGCGATCGGCCACAGGCCCTTTTCCAGCGCCGCCTGCACCAAGTACCACTTGGACACGAAGCCGACCGTCAGCGGCACCCCGATCAGGCTCAGGCCGCCGACGACGAACGCCGCCATGGTCCATGGCATCCGCCGTCCCAATCCCTGCATGTCCTTGATTCCGGCCCCGCCGGTGCGGTAGGCGACGCAGCCCAGGGCCATAAACAGGGCGCTTTTGGTCAGGGCGTGGTTGAACAAATGAATGATGCCGCCGGCCAGCCCCAGGGTGTTCAGCATGGAAATACCCAAAATCATATAGCCGATCTGGGCCACCGAGGAATAGGCCAGCATACGTTTGATGTTGTTCTGGTAAATGGCCACGGCGGAGGCCGCAAAAATACCGATCAGCGCCAGGGCCATCAGCACCTCGTGCACGGATGGCAGGATAAACAGGATTTGGGTAACCCCGAAAACCGTAAAAATTATGCGAATCAGAATATAAACGGCGACCTTGGTCGCCGTCGCGGCCAGAAACGCGGTAACCGCCGAGGGGGCATAGGCATAGGCATTGGGTAACCACAGGTGCAGCGGGAACAGGGCCAGTTTCAGGCTGATGCCGACGGTCAGGAAAGCCAGTCCGGCCAGCACCGTACGGGATTCGATGACGCTGGGCATCAACGACGCCAGATCGATCATATTCAGGGTGCCGGTCGACATATACACCAGGCCGACGCCGATAATGTAAAAGGTCGCCCCGATAGTGCCCATAATCAGATAGCGATAGGCCGCCGTCAACGCCCGGCGGTCGCGGCCAAGGGCAATCAGGACATATGAAGACAGCGAGGATATCTCAAGAAAAACAAACAGGTTGAAGACATCGCCGGTGATCGCAATACCAAGCAGCCCGGTCAGACACAGCAGGTACAAGGCGTAGAACAGATAGATGCGGTCAGCGGGAATTTCCTTCTTGACGCTAAGGCGGGCATACGGCATGACCACCGACCCGATCGCCGATACGATTACCAGCACCAGGGCGCCGACCCGGTCGATACGGTATTCGATGCCCCACGGCGCCGCCCAGCCGCCAATCCGGTAAGTGATTGGGCCATCGCCCAGGACCTGCGCCATCAGGGCCAGGGCGATGGCGAAGGTGATCCAGGTTATCACCGTCGCCAGCAGCCAGGCGGCCCCGGCCCGGCGGATGATGATGACTACCGGCGCCGCAATCAGCGGGGTGATGACCTGTAGAATGGGAAGATGGCTAATTGCCTGCATCATCTTCCGCCTCCATGGTTTCGATCTCGTCTTCCTCGATGGTGCCGAAGGCGTCGTGGATGCGTACGGTCAGCGCCAGGCCAAGCGCCGTGGTGGCGATGCCGACGACGATGGCGGTCAGGATCAGGACGTGCGGCAGGGGGTTGGAATAGACCTCGATGCCGTCGCTCAGAATCGGCGCCGTGCCGCCCTTGATCTTGCCCATGGATATGTAAAACAGGAATACCGACACCTGGAAGATATTCAGGCCGATGATCTTCTTGACCAGGTTGTGCTGGGCGATGACGACATAGAAACCCATCATCATCAATACGATGACCACCCAGTAATTAAACAGACCGCTGAAAAATTCCATGATTCAGGTTTCTTTCTCGCGGTCGCGGCCGTCAAAAATCAGAAAAATAGAAATCATCGCCCCGGCGACGGTAGCGCCAACGCCGAATTCGATCAGCAGGATTCCAAGCAGTTGTCCGGCTACCGGATCCTTCTCCAGCACCGAATAATCGAGAAAATCACCGCCCATGATCATCGAGGCGACGCCGACGCCGGCGTACAACAGCACGCCCCCGGCCAGCATCATCCGGGTCAGCCATGCCGGCGCGACCTTGCGGGCGTTCTCGATGCCGAAAACCAGGGCGTACAGAATAAAGGCGGAGGCGAAAATAACCCCGGCCTGGAAGCCACCGCCCGGCCCGAAATCACCATGAAACTGGACATACAGCGCGAACAGCATGATCGGTGGGATCAGCAGTTTCGAGACCACGCGCAAAATTGAACGGGGGCTTAGCATCAGCTATCTTTCCCGTCCTTGCCGGAAGACTTGCGCCGCCGCCGCGAGCGCCCGATCAGCGCCATGACGCCGATAGCGGCGGTGAAAATAACGCTGGTTTCGCCAAGCGTGTCATAGCCCCGGTAGCTGGCCAGAATGGAGGTGACGATATTGGGCGGGCCTACTTCGGCCTCTGATCTTTCGATGTAACGGATCGATACGTTATGGTGAATGGGCGATGACGGGTCGCCATAGGGCGGCATGTCCAGCGTCGCATAAATCAGCAAGGCCCCAGTCGCCACGACCACCGCCAGGGGCAGCGGTGAAGATTTTTTCGGCACTTTTTCCATGCGGGTGGTCAGCGACAGGGTACCCAGCATCAAAACCGTCGAAATGCCGGCGCCGACGGCGGCCTCGGTAAAGGCGACATCGACCGCATCCATAACCAGATACAGCGACGCCCCGACCAGGCTGTAGATGCCGGACAGCATGGCGACGGCGAACAGGCTCCTGATGCGGACCAGGGTATACGCGATGATCACCATGAAGGTCAGCAGGGTGATAACGATCAGGTCTTCGATGATTCATCCTCCCCGTCATCCACAGGTGCGTTCTGTATGGCGCTATCGGCCAGAATATAGTCGTTCGGGTCTGTCTCGTCTTCGTCATCGGTCAGCGGGATCAGGCCCTCGCCCAGGGCCGCCCTGGCGATGGCGTGGGTCGCCGTCGGGTTGGTGAGCAGCATGAAAACAATTATCAAAGCCAGTTTTACGGTAATCAGCGACCAGCCCGCCTGCACCATCAGGCCGACAAAAATAGCCCCGGCGCCGACCGTTTCGGTAATTCCGGCCGAATGCATGCGGCTGAACACATCGGGAAGGCGAATCATGCCGATACCGCCGAT
>VAPL010796658.1_pt1 | contig 11180 bp, 8 predicted proteins | sample 3395061 | NCBI WGS metagenome assembly VAPL01 (sample SAMN08290444, study PRJNA428436) | hydrothermal vent metagenome | isolation source: Deep-sea hydrothermal vent chimney 2 | place: Pacific Ocean: Juan De Fuca Ridge | depth 2182 m m
CGCCGTGTAATCGGATACGCGCGCGGCCTGCTGCATGTTGTGCGTTACTATAACAATAGTATATTTTTCCTTCAGTTCGTAGATCAGTTCTTCAATTTTTAACGTTGAAATGGGATCCAGTGCCGAAGCAGGCTCATCCAGCAGCAATACTTCCGGTTCAATGGCAATCGCACGCGCGATAACCAGACGCTGTTGCTGCCCGCCCGACAGGCCCATAGCGCTGTCATGCAGACGATCCTTGACTTCATCCCAGAGCGCCGAGCCTTTCAATGCCTTTTCTATATTTTCATCCAGCTTGCGCTTATCCTTGATACCGATGATGCGCATGCCATAGGCAACATTTTCATAAATGCTTTTAGGAAAAGGATTCGGTTTCTGGAATACCATCCCCACCCGGCGACGCAACTCGGAAACCTGCACGTTCTTATCGTAAATATCCTGATCATCCAGCAAGAAATGACCTTCGATGCGCACATTATCGACCAGATCGTTCATCCGATTGAAACAGCGCAGCAGGGTTGACTTACCACAGCCGCTGGGACCGATGAAGGCGGTAACCCGATTTTTCATAATCGTCATGTTGATATTTTTCAGCGCCTGCTTTTCACTATAGTACAGGTCTACATTTTCCACCCGGATAGTGACCTCCTCAATACCAGGGTGATTTTCGTCAGTACCGGGGCGCAGCACATCCATGTTTACACCGTGTGTCAGGCTTGCTTCTTTATTCATCTCTTTATCCGCATTATATAATTTAACAGCTCACCCGAGAACTAATTTTCCAGCATCCGATAGTTTTCCCGCAGGCGGTTACGAATTCTGATAGCAGACAGGTTCAGTAAAACAATGACAATAATCAACAGCAACGAGGTAGCATAAACCAGAGGCCGCGCCGCTTCCACATTGGGACTCTGAAAACCGACATCATAAATATGAAAGCCAAGATGCATAAATTTGCGTTCCATATGCAGGAAAGGAAAATTACCATCCAGCGGCAGTGACGGCGCCATCTTCACAACCCCTACCAGCATCAGCGGCGCCACTTCTCCCGCCGCACGCGCCACGGCCAGAATCAGACCGGTCATCATCGCCGGTGACGCCATAGGCAACACCGTACGCCAGAGCGTCTCGGCCTTGGTCGCACCCAGCGCCAGACTACCCTCACGGATAGAACGGGGAATCCGTGACAAACCTTCCTCGGTTGCCACAATCACCACCGGCAGGGTCAACAGGGCCAATGTCAGAGAAGACCAGAGAATGCCGGGGGTACCGAATACCGGGGCCGGACTGGCTTCCGGAAAAAACAGGGCATCGATATTGCCACCAAGAAAATAGACAAAAAAACCCAACCCGAAAATACCGTATACAATGGATGGCACACCGGCCAGATTATTCACCGCGATACGAATCAGACGAATCACCAGACCCTGACGGGCATATTCGCGCAGGTAAACCGCCGCCACTACGCCAAACGGCGTCACCAACAGAGCCATCAGCATGACCATCATGACCGTGCCGAAAATGGCCGGGAAAATCCCGCCTTCGGTATTGGCTTCGCGGGGATCATCCGATACGAATTCCCACAACTTGGCGAAATAGAGTCCCAACTTTTCGATGCTTGACATTGCATTGGGAAAATAGGCACGCACCACTTTGCCCATATTAATTTCAATACGCTTGCCGTCTACTGTTTCGACCACCAGACTGTCACGCCGAATTTTATCGGATAACAGACTCAGTTTTGCCTGTAACTGTTTGTATTGCTTGTCCAGCGCTTTTCGATCGGTGGCAATCGCGGCCTGTTTTGCCGGGTCAGTGTCGCCATCTAGCTCCAGCCGCCGTTCGCGCAGGCGCAGGCGCTCCATATTATAATTAACCTTGCCGATATCATGCTTGCGGATGTAGCTGATTTCATCAAAAATACCCAGCGCCTGTTTCAAACGCTGGTGAAGCATGACCTGCGCCTGTTCACCCTCAGCCAGAATTTTTCCGTCTTTTTTGAGGGCCTTCAGAAAACCGTAGAAATTACCCCATTCGCGGCGTTCCACCACCATGACATTGTTCGGATAGGTCACTTTCTTCAACATGGGTTTCAACAGCACCTTGAAATCTGTACCCGTCACATCGCGATTACCCATTTTTACCAGATAACGTATAACATGCCCCTGCTCTACCGAAATCTCCGGACCTATCTGATAGCCGCTGTCTCGCAGACGTTCAATACTGAGATCCTCGCTCTCGGTAATCTCACCCAGCACCTTGCTGACATTGCCCGCATGCATATAATCTGCCCGCATCACATCTGCCGGCCAGAAATAAGCCAGGCCGCGAACGGCAATCAACAATACCAGCCCGATGACCATTAACAGACTGATGCTGACCGCACCGGCATTCAGCCAGATCCAGGGTTGGCCGCTTTTAAGCCATTTACTAAAGCTGTTCATGATCTCGCCTATAAATTGCTGTAACGTTGACGCAGGCGCTGACGCACGACTTCCGCTGCGGTATTAAAAATAAAGGTAAAGGTAAACAGCACCACCGCAGCCAGAAACAACACCCTATAATGCGTGCTGTCCACTTCAGACTCCGGCATTTCCACAGCAATATTGGCTGACAGAGTACGCATCCCTTCGAACACACTGAAATCCATCACCGGTGTATTGCCGGTGGCCATCAGCACAATCATGGTTTCGCCCACAGCGCGACCCATACCGATCATAACCGCAGAAAAAATACCGGGGCTGGCCGTTAGCAAGACGACCCGCACCAGGGTTTGCCAGGGCGTTGCGCCCAGCGCCAGTGAACCCTGCACCAGATGTTTGGGGACCGCAAAAATGGCGTCTTCGGCAATCGAGAAAATAGTTGGAATAACCGCAAAGCCCATCGCCAGCCCCACGACCAGGGCATTACGCTGATCATAATTGATACCCAGTTCATTACGTAACCAACCCGGCATATCACCGGCAAAAAAACTGTCTTCCAGAACCGGACTCAGAGCAAAAGAAAAATACGCCAGTCCGATCACTACCGGGATCAACAGCGCCGCTTCCCAGCCATCGGGCACACTGTGGCGAATCCGATCAGGCATCTCATGCCATAAGAAAGCAAACAACAGCAGTCCCAGGGGCATAACCAGCATAATACTGAAAATACCGGGCAGATTTGCCTCCATAAAAGGCGCCAGCCATAAACCCGCCAGGAAACCCAGAATAACGGTCGGCAATGCTTCCATAATTTCAATACTGGGTTTGACTACCTTACGCATGCTGGGCGACATAAACTGAGCGGTAAAAATAGCCCCCATTACGGCCAGGGGAACGGCAAACAACATAGCGTAGAAAGCGGCCTTGACCGTACCGAAAGAAATGGGAATCAGGCTGAGTTTGGGTTCAAAATCGTTACTGGCCGAGGAAGACTGCCAGATATAGTCCGGCTTGGGATAACTCTCGTACCAGACCTTGCCCCATAGCGCCTTCATGGAAACTTCAGGGTGTTCATTATCAATAGTATAGAAATACAGACGCTGCGCATCCTGCAACAACATCGCATTGGCGCGCGGCGCGATGGCCGCCTTCAGAATTGCCGTATCGCTGACACGCTCAACCAGCAGGGTGCTTTCCGCCGTAGTATGGAACAGGCCAATGCGTCCTGATTTATCGACCGCCAAAAATCCCTTGCGGGTATGTTCCGGCGCAATGGCCGTCACCGGCTGAGTAAAATCAGAAAATCCGCGGATCCGCCGCAGCACGCGTCGGCCTTCCTCATCTTTTACCGGGAACCACTGAGTCACATTACCCTGCGCGTCTCCCGCCAGTAGTGAAATATCACCGGCCAGCAGTTTCAGACTTTGCAAGGTGTTGTGTCCTGTCAGCAAAAAAAGGTGCTGCACCAGCTTTGGATCTGATTTGTCGCTGATATCGTAAAAACTCAGCTCACCGTTGGCATTGGCCAAATACAGGTTGCGTTGATTTTTATCCAGCAGGATAAAGCTGATGTCATTGTGGCTCTGCGCGATAATCGAGGTTTCCGGCTCAGCCCAGCTAACCTCGTCATCCATCATAGACTCTTCTTTTTGCATCACCGTCATCATCAAACGCTGATCATCGGTAGCCGCCACCAGAATTGCGCTTTCATCGTCTATCTGGATCGCCAATGTCTGCAAGGGGTGCTTACCCCAGTCAATCAGCAGGGCAGCCTGTCCCAGAGGATACTGGACCACTGGCGTCAGAACGCGTTTGTCATCCGGAAAGCTAACCTCCATGTGGTATTTAAACACCATCGCCTGACCATTAGACAGGCCGACAGCCAGCACCGCACTCTCGGGGGTAGCCGCAGAAAAGCTGGTGATCGTCGTATTTTCCGGCAACGGCAACTGAACGGTTTTTAACCGCTTGCCGGTCGTCGTTTGCAGGAACTCTACCTGCCCCTGATCTGTAACTCGGACAGCGATTTCCGCCTGCTCCTCCATCGCCAGATAGAGCGTTTTCCCGCTGTTCGCAGGTAATGGATAATCCGCCACTTTTTCAATATGTGCCGAAGAAAACAACGGCATAACGATAAACAGCAGATAGACAAAAATAAGGATAATAGCCATGATGACACCAATGCCGCCCACCGCTACCATATAACGCGCCAGCCGATCCTTGAGCTGTCGCCACTGCATCTGCAGATCCGTATTTGCTGTACTCATGAAGTGCTCGTAAGGTCAGAAAACGTAAAGATAAAAACCACGGGAAGAACGTATTTACGGGTGAAGAATAATCGCAATATGTGACAGTATTGTGACAATTAGAGCAACCCTTGACAAATTCCTTGCATTGTCAATTTACCTATTTAATTCAATCACTTGCTCATATATGTAAGTTTTAGAAAATTTCACTTCCATATAAATGACAGCCTGACAGAGGCGGATTATGACAATCGGTAACAATTCGACCATGCGCATTTCTGCGAACTCTCGGCAGGAATAATAACACCGGCGCCACCCGCCGATAAAATTGTGCAAAAAAAAGCCCCGCAATTGCGGGGCAGGGGAAATTCATGTATAAATTTTGTCACTAATAAACTTAGTGTACCTTCTTTATTTCCTTCATTGCGACCTTAACGGGAAGCGGAATATAACCATCTTTGACTACGGTGATCTGACCAGATTTGGACAACACCATCTTGATGAATTCACGTTCCAGCGGTGGCAGTGGCTTGTTGGGATGCTTGTTCACATAGATATAAAGGAAACGCGCCAGCGGATAGGTACCCTTGATAGCATTTTCCGGTGTCGCTTCGATGAAAGGCTTGCCGGCTTTTTTGGCCAGAGGTACGGCACGCACACCTGATGTTTTGTAACCGATACCGGAATAACCAATACCATTGAGGGAACTGGTGACAGACTGCACTACCGATGCTGATCCCGGCTGTTCGTTTACGCTGTTTTTGTAATCACCTTTGCACAGGGCTTTTTTCTTGAAGTAACCGTAAGTACCGGAAACAGAGTTACGACCATAAATCTGAATTTTACGGTTTTTCCAGGATCCCGTCAGACCCAGATCACCCCAGTTGTTAACATCTTTGGTGTAACCACACTTGCGGGTAGAGGAGAAAATAGCATCGACCTCAGGAATAGTCAGGCCCTTGATTGGATTATCCTTATTGGCATAAACCGCCAGGGCATCAATAGCAACACGAATAGCCGTCGGTTTGTAGCCATATTTCTTTTCAAACGCCTCGATTTCCTTGGACTTCATTTTGCGGCTCATAGGACCAAGGTTGGACGTGCCTTCGGTCAAAGCCGGCGGTGCAGTTGAAGAACCGGCGGCCTGAATCTGAATGTTGACATTAGGATAAATACGCTTGAACTCTTCTGCCCACAGCGTCATGAGATTAGCCAGGGTATCAGACCCAACACTGCTGAGATTACCGGATACACCACTGGCACGGGAATAATCATTTAACCCGCTATCGACCTTGCTGGCAGCCTGTGCCTGTCCGGCAACCAGTGCCGAGGCAAAGACCAGCGAAGCAATCAGTTTTTTGTGAAACATGGAAATATTCTCCTTAGAAATATTTTTGCAACAAAGGCAAAAGTGTATGCGACAAATGTGACATATAAATGAATTATATGTGACAGTATTGTTACAACCATGCTGCAGCAACGGTGAAATATCGACGATCACAGCTATCCCGTTACCACCCCCTTTCCCCATCGGATAGAGCGTTGAAGAGAGGGACTTAATATAGGTAAGACATTGTTTTATTTACCCTATCATCCTAACCTTCTCCCGAGGGGAGAAAGGACAGTTTCGATTTTAGACGGCTGTCATTTCATGACTTCAATGGTTTTGATTAAGTGAATATTATTAGAATCATAAGCTTACCCACTATCACTATCATGTTAACGGGACAACAGTGATCGAACATAAATATACTGCAAACCCGGTCGGCGGGGTTTTACAGAGATTACACTTGCGTGACAGCCGTTGATTGACCTCTCAGGCTTTTCACTGCCGGCGGCATAATGTCACTTTTTAATAGAATAATATCTTCAGGAAAATCACAGATAAAAGCACTGCCTCGACCAATTTCGCTGTCAATGCGCAAATCCGCCTGATGCCGCAGCAAAGCGCGCTTAACAATAGCCAGACCCAGCCCCGACCCCCCGGTGTGGCGCGAACGTCCGATATCTACTCGATAAAAACGCTCAGTCAGACGTTCAACGTGATAGGGGGCAATACCGATGCCGGTGTCGTTCACTTCGAAGTGCGCTCCCGTCTCATCCCGGTACCAGCGCACCCGAATGGCTCCACCCGCAGGTGTATAGTTAATCGCATTGACCACCAAATTGGTAAACACGCTATCCAGTTCCCTTGGATCGCCGCGCAGAAACAGTTCGCTGTCTACCTCGAAGACCAGGGTGTATTTATCCTCGCCACTGATAATCTGCGCCTCTTCATGCAGACTTCCCAGCATTTGCGGCACATTGACTATCTCGCTGCGCGGCCCCACTTCTTCGTTGTCTACATTTGACAGGGTTGTCAGATCGTCGGTTAGCTGGCGCATACGGATCGCCTGCTGCTGCATCGCCTGAAAGGTATGCTGCATACGCTCGGCATCCAGATCCTCGCAATCTTCCAGCAGGTTTTCCAGATAACCGTTGATTACGGTCAGCGGGGTGCGCAATTCGTGGGAGATATTGGCAACAAAATCCCGTTGCATTTCTTCCACCCGCTTATTCAGCGTCACATCACGCACCACTACCAGTTTCTGGTTATTACCATAGGGTACGATTTTTAGTGAAAGAATTTTCAAATCAGCGATGGGCGAGGGAAAACGAACCGCTTTTTCCGCGTCACTTTTTCTGAAGTATTCCATAACATCCGGATTGCGCAACAGGTTGGTAAGACGCCGATCAACATCCTGGGGATATTTCAGTCCCAACAGCTCCCCGGCTTTCTCATTCCACCATTCAATCTCGCCCTGCTCACGCAGGACAATGACACCTTCGGGCAGAGCGGCAGTGGACTCACGGAAGCGACCCAGCAATTTGACCAGTTTTTTGTTGCGCCGGCGCTTGCGCTGCTGCATGTGGTAAATTTCGGTAAAAATATGCCCCCACAGACCACGGGATACGGGCGGTGAGTATTTTTTCCCCTGTTCAAGCCAGCGCACCAGTTTAACCAGGTTGCTGAAATACCAGGCAAGCCAGAGCAGCACAAAAACCAACAATGCGATTTTAATTTGACCAGCCATTGCTCCCAGCAGGGTAGCGAACAGGCCCAGGATCACAAATTGCCAGAACTCTTTCACCGCCATGCGGATTTACACCCGTTTGGAGAATCGGTAGCCGGAACCGCGTACGGTCTGCACATGCCGATCATAGTCAAATGGCGCCAGCGCCTTACGCAGACGTCGAATATGAACATCCACTGTACGATCCTCAATATAGACCTGATTTCCCCAGACCTGATCCAGCAGCTGGTCACGGCTGTAAACCCGTTCAGGGTGGGTCATAAAAAAGTGCAATAACCGAAACTCAGTCGGCCCCAGTTTTACTGTCTTGCCTTTTATATTGACCCGATGGCCGGCAGTATCAAGGCTAAGCCCCTCAATCACCACCATTTCTTCTTCTCGGCTTGTTCCAGAACGTCGTAACAACGCCTTAATCCTGGCGATAAGCTCTTGAGTTGAAAAGGGTTTTGTAATGTAGTCATCCGCGCCGACGGCAAAACCCTTAAGTTTGCTGGACTCCTCGCCACGAGCGGTTAATATAATGATAGGCAGATCGCGTGTAACTTCTTCCCGCCGCAGGCGCCTGGCAAAATCAATACCGCTGATGCCTGGCAACATCCAGTCCAGCAGCACGACATCCGGCCGCGTTCGGGCAATCACATCGGTTGCCTCGCGTACATCCTCAGCCTCAAGCACTTCGAAACCTGCCCGCGCCAGGGTAAAGCCCAGCATCTCTCGGATAGCCAGCTCATCCTCAACCACCAACACTCTGGAATTATTCTTGTCCGTCATAGTTTATCCCGCTATAGATAATGACAATTTTATGACACATCAACGCCTTGCCACAGCAGGTCAGTATTACACCCATGCAATATGACATTGATATGACAGATCTCCCCAGGCTTGCTTTTACCTGTAACAAACCAGATAAAACGTGAATAATCACACATTTGAGAGGCGCCCCCCTATTAAATAATATTACTTTATATATAATTTATACCGCAGGGCGTATCCTGCACAGGTCAGTTCTTAAGCACATGACCGACAAAAAAACTTTGCACCCGCAGAGGCAAAACGCCCACCGGGCGTATTTCATCACTTTGCTTTGGGTGAACAATGAGCCGCACAATGCTCAACTATTAGACAAGTATGCATTATTTAACTGCGATCATTCTCCTCACCGGTATTCACAAAGTGAAAAGCGAGCATGCAGCAAAAAAAACAAATCCTGTGAGAATTAATCTAATGTAACCGGCTTAACCGCTATTACAAAATAATATCAAGGCCTCAAGGTGAAACTGCTAATATTTATTGTCCTCATTCTTATTTCTCCCCTGAACCAGGCGAAAGATATCCAGTATGTCAGCGACCAGCTGGTCATTACCTTACGTACAGGCCAGGGCAGCACATATCAGATCATCCGCACCCTGCCCAGCGGCACCAAACTGGACGTCCTTGAAACGACCGATACGGGTTATGCCCGAGTAAAGACCGAGAGTGGTACTGAAGGCTGGATCCGCTCTCAGTACCTGAGTCCGGAACCCATTGCACGATTAAAACTGGAAGCTGCGGAAAAGAAGCTCAATAAACTAAAAGCCGAAAACACCGGCCTGCGGGAAGAAACCCAGAAACTGCGCAAGCAACGGCATGAACTGGAGCGCAAAAACAAGGATCTGCTGGCCAGGGTCAAGGCAGCAGAGAGCGAACTCAGCCGACTCGGCGAAGTCGCCGCCAAACCCATCCTGCTCGACAAGGAAAACCGCGAACTGCAACAACAGAATATTTCCCTGGAAAAGAAACTGCAAATGATGGCCCAGGAAAATCAGGTACTCAAAGATCGCTCCCAGCGCGAATGGTTTATCGCCGGCGCCGTGGTTCTGCTCGGCGGCATATTCCTGGGGCTTTTATTGCCTAAAATCCGCTGGAAAAAGAAAAACAGCTGGAAATAACTGATCGAATATACATGAGTCCGTCCCCTATTTTCGACAGCAAAACGTTCGTCCGCTGGTTTCGAGATTCCGCCCCCTACATAAACGCCTTTCGCGGGCGTACTTTCGTCATCGCTTTTGGTGGTGAAATGCTGGCAGACGCCCAGTTCTCAAACCTGGTGCATGATCTTGCCCTGCTCAATAGTCTGGACGTCAAATTGGTGCTGGTGCATGGCTGCCGGCCACAAATCGAAGCCCGGTTGAATAAACGCCAGGCCCGGCTACAGTATGTCAACGGCCTGCGCGTCACCGACGATGAAGCCCTTACCTGCGTCAAGGAAGCTGCCGGCTGCGTACGCCAGGAAATCGAGGCTCTGCTGTCTATGGGCCTGACCAATTCACCGATGGCCGGCGCTGGTATCCGCGTGCTCTCCGGTAATGTTATCACCGCCCAGCCGCTGGGTGTGCGTGATGGCGTGGATTACCAGCACACCGGCGAAGTCCGTCGAATTGATACGCCCGCACTGCAGAGTTTGCTGGATTCCTCCGCCATCGCCCTGCTCTCCCCCATTGGCTATTCTCCCACCGGGGAGATTTTTAATCTCAATGCAGAAGACGTGGCCTCAGCCGTGGCCTCGCAGCTCAAAGCCGATAAACTGATTTATCTGGTCGATGGCAAGGGCCTGACCGACAACCGCAAGCGTCTGATTCGGGAACTCACCCTCAGTGAGGCCGAAACCCTGCTGGAGAAAAAGCACAAACTGAGCGAAACCATCCAGCACTGCCTGCAGGCAGCGATTAAGGCCTGCGGTCAGGATGTCGCACGCGCCCATATTATCAATCGCCATATCGACGGCGCCCTGTTGCTGGAACTGTTTACCCGCGACGGTAGTGGCACTCTGTTAATGGCCGATCCCTTTGAAGATACGCGCCAGGCCAGGCTGGACGATATCGGCGGTATCATTGAACTCATTGCACCACTGGAAACCGAAGATATCCTGGTGCGCCGTTCGCGCGAAAAGCTGGAAATGGAAATCGAGTACTTCACTGTAGTAGAACGTGACGGCACTATTATTGCCTGTGCCGCATTATATCCTTACCTTAAGGAAAAAATCAGCGAGCTGGCCTGTCTGGCTGTACATCCGGATTATCGTACCCAGGGTCGCGGCAACGCCCTGTTAAACTATATTGAAAAGCAAAGCAGCCAGCTGGGTATCAACCGTTTGTTCGTGCTCAGCACGCGTGCTTCACACTGGTTTCGTGAACACGGATTCAAACCTGGCTCGTTGGACCGGCTTCCCGTCAAACGACGAGCACTGTACAACTATCAGCGCAAGGCAAAGGTCTTTATCAAGGATCTTGTCTAATGATAACCGCAGGTAAGCGCGAGACAAGCTCGGCGACCATTCGTCCTTTTTTAAAATGGGCCGGCAACAAATACCGAGTCCTCGATAAAATAAAGGCTCAGCTACCAAAAGGACAGCGCCTGATCGAACCCTTTGCCGGTTCTGGTGCCCTGTTTCTGAATAC
>VAPL010733418.1_pt1 | contig 11174 bp, 7 predicted proteins | sample 3395061 | NCBI WGS metagenome assembly VAPL01 (sample SAMN08290444, study PRJNA428436) | hydrothermal vent metagenome | isolation source: Deep-sea hydrothermal vent chimney 2 | place: Pacific Ocean: Juan De Fuca Ridge | depth 2182 m m
CGTGGTTCGTCATTGGCCACTCCAGCGTTGTCTTGTTTTTGCCGCTACTACCCTCTCGGCGGCTTGTACGCTCTTATTATCGGAGTTGACCACCTCCTGTAGTCCGGTTCCCTGCAGAACCGCGGTTCCGTGCTGTACTCCCTATCTATCAAGTTCTTGCGCAGGTTTTTTATAGCAGGTTTACCAAAGGTTATGCAAGTAGCAAGAATTTAAGCCGAATCCGATCGCTCACCCGTTTATGGCACGGGATTCTCGGTTATCATTGCGCCCATATGCGCGGACCGCACCTGCCAATGGCCATAGCGACAGCTATCGCCACCCTCTTCGACCAGGCATCTTACGCCGAAGCTCCGCCTAGCGGACAAAACGTCACCATTGGTGAGATCAAACTTAATAAACTGGATGTCTTTGACCTTAGCGAACCGGAAGAAAACAAGTGGCTGTACCGCCTGGCGAACCGGCTGCATATCGTTACCAAAGACCGCGTAATCCTCGGTCAGCTGCTGTTTGAGAAAGGCGGGGAATACGACCGGCGATTGGTTGAAGAGTCCGAACGCATATTGCGGCAAAATCGCTATCTCTACGATGCCAGTGTACGACCGACGTTACGAGAAAACGGCACCGTCGATATTGAAGTCACAACCAAGGACGTGTGGACGCTGGGACCCGATGTGTCCTTATCCAGAAAAGGCGGTGAAAACAAGAGTCGCTTCGGAATCGAAGAGCGAAATCTCTTTGGGCGCGGCCAGCTGGTGCGTTTCAACCGCGAAGAAAACGTCGATCGCCGCTCAACCAGCTTTGAATTTTCGGACCGGCATCTTGGACACAGTTGGGTATCGGCGTCTCTGTATCTGGCAGACAATTCTGACGGCGAAACGCAGCAACTCGGCCTCGTTCGGCCGTTCTATGCCCTGGATACCCGCTGGTCGGCCGGCATCCAGCTACTCAACAACGACGGACGTAACGCGCTGTACGTGCTTGGCAACGAAGCGGCCGAGTATCAGCGCAAACAGCAATTCGCGAATATTTTCGCTGGCTGGTCGAAAGGGCTGCAAAACGGCTGGGTACGACGCTGGACCTCCGGTATCGTGTACGACAGCGCGCAATTTTCCGCGGTACAGGTGCCAACCCTGCCAAACGCGATCCCTGTTGATCGAAAACTTGTCTATCCGTTCCTGGGCTTTGAGTTTCTGCAGGACGAATTTGCGACAACCCACAACCGGGACCAGATCGGGAGAACGGAAGATTTTCTCCTCGGTACGCGGTTCACAGGATCGATTGGCTGGGCGAACGAGTCGTTCGGCGCCGATCGCAGCGCGCTGCTGTATTCGGCAAACGCCAGTCGCAGTTTCGGCTCGCTCGATAAGAACATTCTATTGGTTTCCGCCGCTGCCAACGGCAGGCTTGAATCGGGACGTACCAGAAATGCGATCGCATCGGTAAACGCACGCTACTACGTGACGCAAAGCGAGAAGCGTTTGTTCTTCGCAACGGTGCAGGCAACCATCGGCATCGCGCTTGACCTGGATACGCCCGTACAACTCGGCGGCGACAGCGGCTTGCGCGGCTACCCGCTACGCTACCAAAACGGGGAATCGAAAATACTCGTAAGCGTTGAACAACGCTATTTTACGGACTGGTATCCTTTCCGCCTGGTCCGCGTTGGCGGTGCAATCTTCGCCGATGCCGGACGCGTATGGGGGCAGAACCCACTGGGCGGCGAAGCTCTGGGTTGGCTGACAGACGTCGGTATCGGACTGCGCTTCTCTCCGACACGAAGCTCGTCGAACAAGATGCTCCATCTCGATATCGCATTTCCGCTCAATGGCGATGACTCAATAGATTCGGTACAGATACTGCTCGAAGCGAAGAGCGGCTTTTGACGTGATGTTTGCCCGGTTGCGGGCGACAACGACGTCCAAGTCATCTAAAGTAACCTTCGAGCGTGTCTACGTTTGCCGTATTAACCGAAACTTCACAGGAGCCTGAAGTGAATATGTCTTCCAATACCCTGCATCTGTCTCTCGCCCTTATTGCGAGCCTTGGCCTTGCCGCTTGCGGTTCCGCTGACAAGGAGGATCGTAGCGCTGCGGATGTGGTCACCAACATCGCACCGGAACCCACCACAGCGGAACTTTCAACGCTCCTTGCCAGCGAAACAAGAAGCGAAAGCGATCAAACACGCGACGCCGGCAGGCACCCGGTTGAGGTCCTGGATTTTCTCGGTATCGAACCGGGCATGAATGTCATCGACGTCATTGCGGCCGGTGGCTATTACACCGAGGTGCTGTCGTACGCGGTGGGTCCGGACGGTCACGTGAGCGCACAAAATCCCGCGATCGTGTTGCAAATGCGGGACGGCGCCAATGAAAAAGAACTGAGCAATCGGCTGGCGGGTGACCGCCTGGCGAATGTGTCACGACTCGATCGTGAAATCAGCGATCTGTCCGCGGCCGACGGCCCGTTCGACGCTGCGCTGACCGCCCTGAACTTGCACGATATCTATAACAACTACGGTGAGGAGGGTGCCATCGGCGCGCTACAAGCGATTTCTGCAATACTGAAACCGGGCGCGGTTTTCGGAATCATTGACCATCACGGCGCTGTCGGTAACGACAACACGGCATTGCATCGCATGACGATTGACGATGCGATTCGAGTATCCGAAGCCGCCGGTTTTGTCGTTGAGGCACAAAGTGGTCTGTTACACGTCCACAGCGACGACCTGACAGAAACGGTATTCGCCGACGGTCGCCGTGGCAACACGCATCGCTTCCTGTTGCGACTCCGAAAGCCGGAGTAGTCGGTCTTTAGCGGACCACCCGAGGTCGCCCGGAAGTCGCTCGCACTCCCACGCAGCTATTGACGGGCAATCTCAATGGTCCAGCGATCCTCGCCAAGGTCGCGTTCCTCGGAATACAGCGGGTCGGACTGATCGACCTGCCAGGCTGTCGCTAAAGTCTCGCTCATGACGAAGTCGCGATGCACGCTCAGCGCTTTTTCAACCGCATCGGTGCCCGAAATCCCCAACGTTATGCGGTCTGAAACCTCCAGGCCTGCCTGCTTGCGTGCATCCTGGATTGAGCGCACCAGCTCGCGGGCAAAGCCTTCGTTAACAAGCTCTTCGGTGAGCGTCGTGTCGAGCGCTGTCAGATAGCCGGAATCTTCCGCGCAGGCATAGCCTTCGGCCGCTGTGGTTTCAATCAGTACGTCGTCACCCACAAGGCTTATCGTTTGATCACCGGCAACGATCTCAAAGGTCTCGCCACTTTCCGCCGCACGCGCGATTGCGCCGCCGTCTGCGTCTTCCAGCGCCTTGCGAATAGCAGGGATCAGTTTTCCGTATTGTTTACCGAGTCGCGGCAACCTCGGCTTGATGCGGTAGCTGACCAGCCCCGCATCGCGGGCAATAAACTCGATCGACTTGACGTTGAGTTCTTCGAGAATTTGCTCCTGATGTCGCTGCAACGCGCCGGTCGCTTTTTCGCTGGGCGCACGCACCAAAAGGCGGGCCAGGGGCTGCCGTGTGCGAACGCCGGATCGACCTCGGGCCGCACGCGCCAGGCCAACAACCTTTTGCACAACGTCGATATCAAACAGCAAACCGTCGTCTTGCCAACTGGCCTCGACCACCGGCCAGTCTGCCATGTGCACCGACAGCGGGGCGTCGGGGTCCACGTTCCTCACCAGATTCTGATACACGTTTTCGGCCAGGAACGGGATAAACGGCGCCATCAGCTTGTGCGCCGCGTGCAAACATTCGTAAAGCGTCAAATAGGCCGCTTGCGTGTCATCCGCGTCGGTGGACTTCCAGAAGCGGCGGCGATTGCGGCGCACGTACCAGTTGCTCAGCTGATCGACAAACGACTCCAGCGATTCACCGGCCGTTTTTGCATCGAAGTTGTCGAGCGACTCGGTCACCGTCGTGATGGTCTTGTGCAACAACGCCAGCGCCCAGCGATCAATTTCCGGGCGGTCTTCCGCCGCGATCTTGCAACTGAGGTCGACCTTGTCCAGACGCGCGTATAACACGAAGAAACCGTAAGTATTCCAGAACGTGTTGATGAAGGAACTCGCGACGTCAGCGACGATCTCCACGGACACACGCTTCGCCACATCGGGTGACAAACGGGCGAGAAAATACCAGCGCAGCGCGTCGGCGCCGACGGTGTCGAACACATCGTAGGGATTGATGATGTTGCCGACCGACTTCGACATTTTCTTGCCGTCTTTGTCGACGATCAGATTCAGGCAAATGCAATTCTTATAGGCCACGCTGTCCGATACGAGTGTAGAGATCGCATGCAGTGTGTAAAACCAGCCGCGCGTTTGGTCGATGGCTTCGCAGATGTAGTCGGCCGGGAAGCTTTTTTCGAATGGCTCTTCGTTCTCGAACGGATAGTGCCACTGCGCATAGGACATAGCGCCTGAGTCAAACCAGCAGTCGATGACTTCCGGTACGCGCTGCCAGGTCTTGCCGTCCTTCTCGAAGGTGATTTCATCCACGGCCGGCCGGTGCAGATCGAGTTCGCCGAGTTCGCGGCCGGTCAACGCTTCAAGTTCGCCCACGGACCCGATGCAGTGATATTCGCCCTCGCCGTCCGTCCAGACCGGCAGCGGCGTTCCCCAAAAGCGTTCTCGCGAAAGAGCCCAGTCGACGTTGTTTTCGAGCCAGTTGCCAAATCGGCCGGCTTTGATGTGCTCAGGAACCCAGTTGATGGTCTGGTTCAACTCGGTCATTCGATCACGAAACTTCGAGGTGCGGATATACCAGGCATTTTTTGCGTAGTACAGAATCGGGTCGCCGGTCCGCCAGCCAAACGGATAGTTGTGTTTGTAGCGCTCGGAACGAAACATCATGCCGCGTTCTTTGAGCAGGCGTATGAGCGGTTTGTCGGCGTCCTTGAAAAAAAGTCCTTTGACCGGTTCAACAGCATCGATGAAGTGTCCGCCAAGATCAACGCCGTGGACGACGGGTAAGTCGTTCGCCTGCCCCAGCGCAAGGTCGTCAACACCGTAGGCCGGCGCTACGTGGACAATTCCGGTGCCATCCTCAGTGCTGACAAAATCTGCCGCGAACAGCTGGAACGCACTCGGTGCATCGACGTCAATATAATCGAACAGTTGCTCGTACCGGGTACCCAGCAATTCTGAACCCTTGACCGTCCGCGTTACGGAATGTTCGATATCGCGAAATACCGCTTCGCGCAGCGCCTCCGCCACGACCAGGGTCTGACCGTCGGATTCGCAGTAGCTGTAGTCGATATCCTTGCCCACTGCCAATGCAAGATTCGACGGCAGCGTCCACGGCGTGGTGGTCCATACCAAGAAGTAAGTGTTGTCCTCGCCCCGCATCTTGAAGCGTACGGTGATCGACGGGTCCTCGACCTCCTTGTAGCCTTGCGCCAACTCATGCGACGACAGCGTGGCGCCAATACGTGGATCGTAGGGTACGACTTTGTAGCCGCGGTAGATCAGGTCCTTGTCCCAGATTTTCTGCAGCAGATTCCAGACGGACTCGATGTAATTGTTGTTGAGCGTGTAGTACGCCTCGTCGAGATTCACCCAAAACCCCATACGTTGCGTCATCTTTTCCCAGTCACCGATATAACGCATCACCGAGTCACGACAGCGTCGGGTAAACTCCGCCACACCTACCTTCTCTTCGATCTCCTTTTTGTCGAAGATACCCAGTTCTTTTTCGACTTCGTGCTCGACCGGCAGACCGTGGGTGTCCCAACCGGCTTTGCGCGGTACGTGATAGCCCTGCATCGTTTTGTAACGCGGGAAAATGTCCTTGAAGCTGCGAGCCAGCACGTGGTGAATGCCGGGCTTGCCGTTCGCCGTCGGCGGGCCTTCGTTGAAACTGAAGTGCGGTCCGCCTTTCGTTTGCTCCAGGGTCTTCGCAAACACGTCGTGCTCGCGCCAGAATTCCAGGACCTCAGTTTCGAGTGCAGGTCCGTTGTATCGGCCCTGGACTTCCTTAAATGACAAAACATGCGCTCCAATTACGGTGAAAATTACGGCTCATTGCATTGTTGCAACGGCGATCACGAGATTCGTCCACATCGCCAGCAGTACGATCCAGCTGACAAGATAGACGATCATCCTTGGTGTCATTTTGTTTTTGCCGGTGTGAATCAACGCATGTGCAACCCGTGCCGCGACGTATGTCCACGCCAGTACCAGCATCACGGTTCCGTTTTGCCCGACCAGCATCGCAACAATACAGGCGACATAAAACAATGTCGGCGACTCGAACAGGTTGATGAAATGTCGGGAAAGCTGCGCGGACGCGCGTGGCTCTTCCCCGCCCTGGTAGGTCTTGTAGTAGGTAGCGCTCACCTCTCCCGCACGAACAGCAGCGAATCGGCTGAGAAACATGCGCACAAAAACAATAGCCGTCAGCAACACCATCGCTGCCATCGGATATACCAATAGATAGTTCATTTTGTTATGCCTTGGATTGCCGGAGGTCGTGGGAGTTGGAAAAACTCATTTGTCGGATTGTATAACGTCCGTGCTCGCGAAGTCCCGGTCCGAGAAATATCGTGGTGTGTCAGTGTCTGTAAACCGGTCGACCAGCGATCGGACGGTCTGGACCAATCGCGCGCGGGTCTTCTGCAAGTCGTCAATCTCCGCGCGCAGGCGAGTTCGCCGCAGTATGGACACCATCGAAGCTAACAGGGTGGCCTGGGCTTCGATGACCCAAACCGATGCGGAAAAACTGATCAATAGGCCGACCACCGCTGCAATCGCCCAGAAAGTTCCGAAATAATTGCCAATCAGAAAGGCAGCGACGATGTACAGGGCCGGAAGAACGGCCATCGATGCGAAGACTTTCAGGGTCGCAACATCGTCCATCTCGTAGCTGAACTTCTCGCCAACGACAGCCGCAATCCAGCCGGCTGGCAAATGCAGCAGCACACCGGGAATGGCTATGGGCAGCAATAGCATCATCAACACGGACCGGCCAATCAAGCGGCGAAACGCCTTGCCAATAGACACCTTCGTGCGCAGTTGATAGTCCTTGAGACCCAGCGCGTCCAGACGGGATTGATAGTCATCGACTTCGCCTCGAAAGGCGAGTAATTCCGGCTCGTCACCCAGCCGCAAATACCCCTCGATAAAGCGTCGGTTAAGCTCGACGTACATGCCCGGCGAAAGGTTTGCCGTCGCGGGTTTGTACAATCGCCGTACAGCCTGAACAAATCGCAAAGTGCTCCAGTCCGGCGCATTCAGCGTAACGGCCTGTAACGACTCCGCGAGATACTCGGTCAGCTCCACGACCGTGGCCCGCTCGTCGGCGTCAAATTTCGCGAGCCATTCCCCCTCAATAGCAATCGGCTCCCCAAATTCGATCAACACCTGGCTGCGAAAACGATCTCGGTGCATGTAGTTCAGGCCGCAGGGAATAATGCTCACCTTTACCTTACCTCTGGCGGCTACCGACAATGCAATCCGTGCGGTACCCGTCTTGAGTTTCGTCAGTTGCGACTCGGTGTGACTAACGCCCTCGGGAAAAATCCCCACGCAATGGCCCGACTCGATAACTTCGTAGAGCTTGTCGAATGCCTTGGAATTGTCGACATCGCCCGCGTGTTCCTCACGAGGATAAACCGGCACAGCACCCGACGCGTCGAGCAGTCGGCCAAGCACCCAATACTTCCACAGCTTGGCGTTTGCCAGAAAATGCAGCGGCCAGCGACCGCAGCGGGCGGTGAGAAGCCAGCCATCCATCAGCGCGTTGGGGTGATTGCCGGCAAAGATAACCGGCCCCTCGGTGGGAATGTTCTCGTCGCCGACAACATCGATGCGTCGGAAGAACGTGTTCGTGATTACGTGTATCAGCGATATGATAAGGCGCTGGATCATCGCCAGACTCCGCTTCGGTGTTGATATTGATACTTTGCGATCCTGGACGCTTTGCTGTCAAATATGCCCATGTTTCCACAACCTCATTTTGTCGACTCCAACGGCATCCGCATGGCCGTCCATGAACAGGGCGAAGGTCCTGCGGTCGTTTTTGTGCATGGTTTTCCGGAACTGGCTTTCTCCTGGCGGCACCAGCTCCCGGCGCTCGCCGCTGCGGGTTTCCGCGCGATCGCGCCGGATATGCGGGGTTATGGCCGCACCGACGCGCCTGTCGGCGTCGAGGCCTACGGCATGACGGAACTCATCGCTGATCTGATGGGGTTGCTGGACGCTCTCGAGATCGAGCGCGCGACGTTCGTCGGCCACGATTGGGGAGCGCTGATTCTCTGGCACATGGCGATGCGAGCACCGCAACGGATCGACAAACTGATTGTATTGAATATCCCTCACTACCCCCGCTCGCCCATCGACCCGATCGCACTGATGCGGAAGAAGCTCGGCGAGGACTTTTACATTGTCAATTTTCAGGGCTCGGATGAAGCGGATAAGGCGTTCGCGGCGGACCCGGGCCACTTTTTCGACGTACTGATGAAAAAGAACCAGATAACGCGGGCCGAGTTCGAGCAACTGCCACCGCAAATGCAAAACCTGAGCCTGCTGAATCTGGTGCAGCGCGAGGATTCCGGTGGCGACCCTGTTCTGACGGAAAGCGAGCGGCAGTACTTCGTCGACGCGTTCACAACATCCGGCTTTACGAATCCAATAAACTGGTACCGCAACTGGACCCGAAACTGGCTTGCGCTGGAAGCCGTCGAGCAGCGTATCGACATACCGACACTGTTTATTGGCGCCGCTGATGACGTGCTGATCGCCCCGGAGCATATTGAGGCAATGAAGCCGCTGGTCACAAACCTCGACATCGAGATGCTGGAGCCCTGCGGTCATTGGACTCAGCAGGAACGACCCGAGGACGTGAATCGATTGATTCTGGCGTGGTTGCAGCGAAAATCAGGAAAAATTACTTAATTTCTCTTAAAATACCTAAAAAAGTGTCGAATTTCGATATTTTCAAAGGACCTTGCAATAGCCTTACGGCACGGGTCGTATCGTATTTTTCTATATTTTTTCTGAAATTAAACTGTTTTTAGACATTTTAGAAGCAAAATCGCGGAATTTTTCTATAATTGCGTACTCATCAGGCCTGTTAGGGGTCACTGTCACTCGAGTTGCAGCTGCTAACAAGAGCGAAAAGAACGGAAAAATGACGTTATGAGTCGCTAAATCAGATAAAAATCGCCAAAACTGTCGGTAACCGTCCAAGAAAGAAATTTTGTGTCGGCCGCAACGACTCCCATCACGATCTTTCCGCTAATTAGACGTTAAGCGATCTTTGAAACTTTTAGAGCTTGAATATGCCGTATTAGCGATATATACGCGATAAACTCGACAATCAGGTAATTGACAATTTCTCTTCCCCGCTCACAAAGCCGCGACCGGTATTGATCATCTCACTTGTGTTTCGAGCGGACGGAGAAAATTCCGACTAGACACCGTATGTAGATACCCTGCAAGCCATTAGAAACTCATGTAACGCCAATGCCTGCAGTCGAAGTCCCGAATCAGACAACTCTCAAACTGCTCAACGCACGCTGATGCTCTTGATACTACCGGTTTTTCCGGTATTATTACCGGATATTCCGTTGATTTGAACTGAAGCTATGATCCCTGCCCTCGAAGCGATATTCGGCAATCGAACTGCCGCAAGTGTGCTCCTGTACCTCGAAAACTATGAGTCAGGCTATGCCAGCAAGATTGCTGCAACATACGATAGACCCGTCAGCATCGTACAGGACCAACTGGCCAAGCTCGAAGTAGCCGGCGTACTAATCAGTCAAACGGTAGGGCGTACACGTGTATTCGAGTTCAATCCACGAAACCCGACGTCCAAACGAATAAGAGAATTCCTGGCCGCAGAACTTAAAGCGCTACCGGACGAAATCACAAAGAAATACTTTCGACAACGCCGACGACCTCGTCGCAGTGGCAAACGCCTTGAGCGTGCAACGGCGTGAACGGGATAACGTTCGAAACGTCGATGCAGGAAATCGCCGCATTGGTATCCCAAGCGTTAGAAGCAGCCGGCATTACCGCTGTGCTTGGCGGCGGGGGCGCAGTTTCTCAATATACCGACAATGACTACATGACCACGGATTTGGATATTATCACCGTCGAACGAAACAAAGTCATCGCACTGATGGTCGCACGTCGCCAGGATATTGATTGGAACGACGTCTACGCCTGGGCTGCCAGCGAAAGCTTAAATGACGAAATAGTCGACGAGGTTCGTGGCGAATTGGGTTTGGCTGATAACCAGCCTCAAGGCGCCGGGCCGTAATACCGTATTATCTGCCTGCTCGTCGCTGCTGGATTATGCGAATCTTGCTCCGTTGCAATAATCCTGCTGCCGGACTGGTCTATTGTCGAAACGCCCTGGGAGAGTGCTTGTGCTAATCAGAAAACCCGCTGATATTCGGCCGTCGGAAATTACCAGCGAACGCAATTACTGCGACCGCCGCGAGTTCATTCGCGCCGGTGCCATAGCCGGAGGCTCTTTGGCAGTAGGTGCATCGATGGCTGCGGTCATACCGGATACGCGGCTTGCAAGACTCGACAAGGTCTCGACCAGCCCGTTTAGTACGACGGAAGCGCCAAACAGTTTTGAAGACATCTCCACCTACAACAATTTCTACGAATTTGGCCTCGACAAGGACGACCCGTTCGAAAACGCTCAGGAGTTCGAAACACGTCCGTGGACCATCGAAGTCACCGGACACGCCGACAAAACCGGCACTTACGATTTCGACGATTTCATGAAACCCTTCGAGCTCGAAGAACGCATTTATCGCATGCGTTGTGTTGAGGCCTGGTCGATGGTCATTCCCTGGGTCGGCATTTCGCTGGCCGAGGTCGTAAAGCACTTCCAACCGACATCCAAGGCGAAGTACATTGCGTTCGAAACGCTGAATGACCGCGAACAGATGCCCGGTGTGCGCGGCAGGTCCCTGAGCTGGCCGTATCGCGAAGGACTGACGATCGCTGAGGCCACCAATCCGCTGCCAATATTGGCGGTCGGTATCTACGGCAATGTGATCCCGAATCAGAACGGTGCGCCCATTCGACTGGTAGTGCCGTGGAAATACGGCTTCAAGGGCATCAAGAGCATTGTGAAGATCAACTTCGCATCATCGCGGCCGAAAACCAGTTGGAACATGGCCATTCCCGGCGAGTACGGCTTCTAC
>VAPL010059192.1_pt1 | contig 11173 bp, 16 predicted proteins | sample 3395061 | NCBI WGS metagenome assembly VAPL01 (sample SAMN08290444, study PRJNA428436) | hydrothermal vent metagenome | isolation source: Deep-sea hydrothermal vent chimney 2 | place: Pacific Ocean: Juan De Fuca Ridge | depth 2182 m m
CTATTCAATTGAATTAGAGAATAGAGATAAAATAGTTGCATAGTTAATATTCTAAGTTTTTGATATAATGTAATATATGAAAAAAATTACAGCCCTTGATGTAATAAGAACTTTTTATATAAGTAATGAATTATTAGGAAAAGTTTTTAAAACACCAAATAAAGAAAAACTAAATCAAAATTTAAAAAAAATAATTAAAAAATCCCGAAAATTATCTAAAGAATATCTTCTAAATTATGATTTAGGAAATTATCAAGCGAGATATGATAATTATCTGAATTCAAAATGGAAGCTTAAAGAAATATCCCTAAGCGATTATGGTGTATGACCCCAAATGGGGGACTACCAGACAAAGCAACGCAAGGTTCCGTCTTAGATTTAGTTGAATATATAAAACCATATTTAAAAGATAAAAACAAACTTTCTTTAAAAACAAGTAGAATATTATATCTAGAAGAATTGACGAAATATATTGAAGAGATAACGAAACAATTACCAATTATTGTTCTTGAAGATGGTGTTATTCGTCAAAATAAACTTAGGAAAGAATCTCAAAGAAAAAATTACAAAAAATGTAAATATGATATAGACGATGGAAATCACAGAGCAGTGGCCTATGCTCTGTTAGGAAAGAAGAAAATTACAGCCCTTGTTGGAAAAAGAATCTATAAAAATAGTCTTATTTATTAAAAATTATTTTACAATCCTAGTTTTTCTACAAATAACATAGACTCAGATTCTTTTAAATTAATTCGTGGAACAATTTTTAGAAGTGTTGTTTTCGTTTCTTCAACTATTTCATTTGGGATAGGTATTGTGTAGACTGGTAGAAAATATTTATCAATTTCAATAAGAAGTTTATATTGCCCATCTCTTTTTTTAATATCGAATCCTTTTATTTTTCCCCATAGATATTTATATTTTCCCATAAAAAGACCTTCTGTCTCAATTGAGAATATTATTTTAGGAGGATGACGTAAAGAAAATAGAGCTAAGGTAGCGCCAGAAATAATCACAAAAACAGCGAATAAATAATTTTTCATCCAAACCGCAGCTATTCCGACAGCTAGAGTAATTAAACCAACAGCCCAATACCAATCGGTTGGATGTTCTTTATGGTTATATTCTAAAGCAGTCCATTCTATTTTATTGATGTTAATTTCTTCTGGCATAATTGATTATATTATATCAATACTCAACCTAGAAAGAAAGGGATTTTGATATTTTGGAAAATACCTTTATAATGAATTAAGAATGAATTACAAATAATTCAATAATATTATTATTAAATTTTAAGCACAATAATTATGAGTGAAAATGAAACAAAGATATCAGAAAATAAAAAAGGAGTACAAGTAAACAAGTTATCAATTCCAAGTGCTATTATAGTTGCTGGTCTTATTATTGCTGGAGCTGTATTTTTCGCAACAGGTTCAAGTAATAAATTTAAACCAAATAACAACAACAGGGCTCAGGTAGCTGGGCGACAACAACCACAAAGACAACAACCAACTAAGCAAGCAGTTGATATTTCTAAAGTTGATATTAAAGGAGAACCATTTATTGGAAATCCAAATGCACCCGTCACTATTGCTTATTGGTCTGATTATCAATGTCCATTCTGTAAGCGTTTTGAAGAAGGTGCTTTGACCCAAGTTATAAAAAATTATGTAAATACCGGAAAAGTAAAAATAGTTTTTAAGGATTTTCAGTTTCTTGGTCCTGACTCACAGACAGCAGGGTTAGCCGCTCGCGCTGTTTGGGAAGTTGCTCCTAATAAATTCTATCTTTTCCACAAGGCAATGTATGACAGACAAGATGAAGAAAATTCTGGTTGGGGAAATAAAGCAGATATACTTAAATTAATAAAAGGTCTTGGAATTAATTCTGTAAAAGTAGGGCAACTTATGACAAATAATGCTAATGAATATCAACAGGAAATGAGTGCTGATCGCGCAGAAGGTTCATCTTTTGGAATAAACGGTACTCCAGGAGTAATAATTGGTAATAATATCATTGCTGGCGCTCAACCTTATTCCGCAGTAAAACAATTAATTGATCTTCAGTTACAAGGTAAATAATTTTATGGTTCTTAGGGCTTTTCATAAAGTGTTTCAGAAATTATCTTATATACTTATTGCTTTCATTACGAGCATCTTGATATTTTTATTTGCCGTATGGTTTCCCAATATTCCGCTAATTGTGAAAATTATGAATCACCCAGGGTTGTCTCTTTCCGAAAGACTTCAATTTCCGGTCAGTTTGCTTGGATCAATCACTACAAACTTCTCTATATTCTCTGCTTCTTATACAATTATAATTGCAATATTATTTGGAATAAATTTATCAATGGTAATTTATTTATTGAGAAATAGATTAAAAAATATAAAGAAAAGTGGAGTTACTACAAGCTTTTTAGGTTTGATAAGTGGGATTATCGGTATGGGTTGTGCCGCTTGTGGAACATTATTACTTACCGTAATTCTTTCCTTGTTTGGTGTATCTTGGATAATTTCGTTTTTACCATTGGCTGGTGGTGAGTTTGGCATTTTAGCCATTTTTCTTCTAGGATTATCTATTTATACAACTGCAAAACAAATACAAAACCCTATTGTCTGTAAAATTTAGTATTAACAATTATTAACAATAAATAAAAAATATATGACATCAGAAAATAAAATCATCGGTCTAATTATATTATTAAGTTTAATAATATTAGTTGGAGGAGTTTGGTTGATTAATAAAAATGAAACTAAGAAACAAGAGAGACTTAAAACTCCCTTAATGGGTGAAAAAATTCCAGATCAAGGTAGGAGCCATGTTCCGAATGGGACAAAAGTAAATTACAATTCAAATCCACCAACCTCAGGTCCTCATTATGCTAACCCACAACCAGCTGGAATATATAACGAACCAGTACCTGACGGAAATTTAATACACAGTATGGAGCATGGGGCAGTTATTCTTTGGTATAAATCTAACTTATCTAAAGATAAGGTTAATGAATTAAAGGAAATTTTTAAAGGAATTTCGATTGATAAAAAAATTATGCTTCCCCGAGAAAATTTAAAAGTTCCGGTTGCTTTAACTTCGTGGGGGAGACTACTGAAGTTACAAACAATTAATAAAACTCAAATTAAAAAATTTATGGAAACAAATTATAATAGGGCTCCAGAAGAAGCTCCACTATAATATAAATACTTGACAGATAGGGTATAGGGGTATACACTATGAAAGTGAGGTCGAGGTTGATTATAAATTTACAAAACTATGATGGATAAAAAACTTAAAAAAAGAGCTATTCATCGAGCAAAAATTATTAATGGACAGCTCGGTGGTTTAATCAAAGCGATAGAGGAGGAAAAATATTGTACTCTATTATTAGAGCAATCTCTCTCTATTCAAAGGTCTATGAAAAGTCTTGACGCTTTTATTTTGGAGAATCATTTACGAACTCATGTTAAACACGAGTTACAAAAGAAGAGTGGCGAAGACAAAATGGTTAAAGAATTAATTAAAGTTTATACATTATCAAATAAATAATACAAAATTATTATGTACGGATTATATAATGGTTATAGCGGGGTTGGATTTGGGAATATGTTAGGTTTTTTGGGAGGTGGAATTATGATGATATTATTTTGGGTAGCTGTTATTTATTTTATTGTTTGGTTAGTTCGCAATAGTAAAGCGAATTCAACAAACAATCAAAATAATAAAGCCATGGACATTTTAGAAGAAAGATATGCAAAAAGTGAAATAGATAAAAAAGAATTTGAAGAAAAGAAAAAAGATTTAAAAAATTAATTATATGGAAGATAAAAATAACAATACAGTAAGTATCAAAGCTAAAAAGTGGCTCATAATAGCAGCCTTTGCTTTGTTTTCGATTATATTGGTTGGCATATTTTACTTATTTATGACACCAGGGCAAACGGCTAATCTCGCCTTTGCTTATGTTGTTGGATTATCAATGATTGTTTTGCCTTGTACTTTGCCGTTAGCTTTCGTGATTGTACCTATGGCAATGGGTAAGGGCGCTAAAAAAGGTCTTTTGATGTCTATTTTCTTTGGATTGGGTTTGTCAATTACCCTTTCTATTTATGGTCTTTTCATTGCTATAATTGGAAAATCAATTGGTCTAAACCAAGCAATAGGTAGCGCAGGAACAGTAAGCCGTATCTTATTTATAGTTGGAGGTTTGGCCGCTTTTATTTTTGGACTTTCAGAATTGAACTTACTTAAATTTAAGATGCCAAGTTACAAGGGGTCGTATCCTGCTTTTATCCAAAAGCAAGGTGACTATCTAAAAGCATTTTTTCTAGGATTATTTTTAGGAAATGCTGGCGTTGGATGTCCAAACCCACTTTTTTATGTTCTTTTGGGAGATATTGCTGTAACTGGTAATGTTTTGACCGGATGGTGGCTTGGATTTATCCACGGTGTTGGAAGAGCAACACCACTAATTTTCCTATCTATTTTAGGGATTTTGGGTGTTAATGCTGTAGGAAATATTGCTAAAAAAACGGCTGTTGTAGCAAAGTGGACAGGTATTAGTCTTGTTTTTCTTGGAGCTGTCATTTTTATTATGGGTACTTCTCATCATTGGTATGAACAGACTGCCGTTCATAAAGATTGGAATAAAATAGTTCAAGTTGTGACAGGGGGGAAAAATAGCAATGTTGTAGAAAAAGGAGATAGTAAAAAAATATCAGTAAAACCAATTGAGCTTAAAAATAAAAAAGTTCAAACCCCTGTAAAAAAAGAAGAAAGTAATCCAGACTTTATACCCGCACCATGGTCATGGATAACACTTTTGTTTATGATAATTGCCCCACTAGCTTGGTATAAAAGAAAGAAAGAAAAACAAAAAAATAAAGAAGAAACAAAAATTACTAATTAAATTTAACTTAAAAATTATGGTAAAAATTAAATTTTTAACGATGGTAGGTTGTCATAACTGTGCAGAGGTAAAAAAAATATTTGATGAAATAATGCCTCAATTTAAAGATAAAGTGGAAGTTGTAGAAATCGACATTGTAAGTTCAGAAGGACAAGAATTAGTCCAAAAATATAGCATTATGGCTTCTCCTGGGATTGTTATCAATGATGAGTTGTTTTCAACTGGCGGAGTTAACCGTGAAAAATTAATTAAGAAATTAAAATCTCTTTAGTCGAAATATATTAAAAGACAGATTAAATAAAATTATGAAATATTCTTATAAAAAACAACTGAATATAAATTTTGTTGAGGCAATAGAAAAAACTAAAGCCGAATTGTCAAAAGAAGGGTTTGGAATTTTAACAGAAATAGATGTAAAAACTACCTTAAAGAATAAACTTAATGTTGAGTATGATAATTATATTATTTTAGGTGCTTGTAATCCACCTTTTGCTTTTCAAACATTAGAGTTAGAAAAAGAAATTGGATTATTACTCCCTTGTAATGTGATTGTATATGAAGATAAGGGAGAAGTTTTTGTTTCCGCTATTCTCCCAACTGTTGCGATGAGTATCGTGGATAATGAACCCCTAGTTGATATTGCCAAACAAGTAGAAGAAAAATTAAAAAAGGTAATTAATTCTATATAAAAATAATAGAATAAAAATATATGAATCATAATAATCATAAACAAAATAATACATCTGGACACCATGATCATGCCAATATGGGAAAAGGTGATATGTATAATCATGCAAATCACCAAGGGCACGGAAGTCCTGGTATGAGCCATGGTTCAGCAAAAGATTTTTTACGAAGATTTTGGATAGTTACCGCTCTTCTTTTTCCCTTGGCATTTACCAATCCGCCGGTAGCCCATTTTTTCCATTTACCAGTCTTTGAACTTGGTAATTGGATTCAATTTGGAATAGCCACAATAATTTTTGGTTTTTCCTTAGTCTTCTTTAAGCACGCTTGGCATGAAATAAAAATGCGTAAGTATGGAATGATGACGCTCGTGTCTTTAGCTGTTGGAGCGGGATATTTATTCTCGGTTGTTTCAACTTTTATGCCGTCTTTAGGTGTTCAATTTTATTTAGAAATTGGAACACTTATTTGGGTACTTTTGTTTGGGCATTATCTGGAAGCACGTTCTAGCTCTGCTGCAGGAGATGCTCTTTCTGATGTTGCCAAACTTTTGCCGAAGAAAGCTCATAGAATTTCTAATAATAGAGAGGAAGAAGTTGATATTGCCGATTTAAAAGAAGGAGATATTGTTTTAGTAAAGCCAGGCGAAAAAATTCCAGCTGATGGATTCGTAATTAAGGGGACTTCTAATGTTAACGAGTCACTTATAAGTGGTGAATCTAGGCCAGTTGGAAAAAAGATAGATTCATCTGTTGTTGCGGGGTCTATTGCTCTTGATGGTTCAATTACCATAAAGCTTTCTCGTGTTGGAAAAAATTCAACTATTGGACAGATTCAACAACTCATTGTTTCTGCTGGACAAACAAAACCTCGATCACAAAGAATTGCTGATAAAGCTTCAGCTGTTTTAACTTTTACCGCCCTAGGTACAGCTATTTTAACGCTCGTTGTCTGGTCTCTTGTCCTTGGGTATCCCTTCGTTTTTGCTATTACCCTTGCAATAACCGTCTTAGTTATTGCCTGCCCTCATGCTTTAGGTTTGGCTATTCCTACCGTTACTACTATTGCAACATCTTTAGCTGTTAAAAACGGTGTCTTTATAAAAGATTTAGCAAAAATTGAAGTAATAAAGAAAGCTGATTATGTTGTTTTTGACAAAACTGGAACTTTAACAAAAGGAGAGTTTGGGGTTACTAATGTAATAACTTTTGGTGATTATGATAAAAATAAAATAATTAGTATAGCTGCTTCTCTTGAAAGAAATTCTTCCCATATTATTGGGCAGTCTATTATTTTATATGCTAAAAAACAAAATGTTTCGTTATTAGAAATTGATAATTTCAAAAATACTTCTGGTAAGGGTATTCAAGCAGAAATTTCTCAAAAGAAATATATAGTTGGTAATGTAGCTCTAATGAATGATCTTAGTATTCAAACAGATGAAGCAGTGGAAGAGATTGAAAAATTATCAGAAGGTGCGAAAACTATTATTTTTGTAGCTGATGATAAAAAAGTAATTGGGCTCATTGCTCTCGCCGATGAAATAAGAGCAGAGGCAAAAGAAACAATTAATAAACTTCATGCTCTCGGTATAAAAATAGCTATGTTGACAGGGGATAATAATAAAGTAGCTAAAGCAATTGCTGAAGAGCTCAATGTAGATACATATTTTGCAGAAGTTTTACCAGAAGATAAATATAAACATATTAAAAGTTTACAGCAAGATGGAAGTGTTGTTCTTATGGTTGGAGATGGAATAAACGACGCTCCAGCTCTAAAGCAATCAAATGTTGGTATCGCTATCGGGGCCGGAACAGATGTAGTGGTAGAAGTTGGCGATGTCGTTCTTACAAGAAGTAACCCTCGTGATATTGTTCGCCTAATTATTCTTTCTAAAAAAGTATACAACAAAATGATTCAGAATCTTGTTTGGGCCTTAGGTTACAACGTCATTGCTATTCCCGCCGCCGCCGGTATCTTTGCTGGCTGGGGTTTCTTCCTTCAACCAGAAGTTGGAGCTCTTTTAATGAGTCTTTCAACGGTAATTGTGGTTACTAATGCAATGTTCCTTCGCCGTATAGATTTAGAACACGTATAAGACAATAGTAACGGATAAACCAATGGTCGATATTAAAGAAAATTAATCAAAATATATAATTATGTTTGAAAAAAAATGCCCAGTGTGTAAAACTAAACTTGAAAAGGGTAAAGTACACCCTGAAGAGTTTGGAAAAAAATTTTGTTCCGAAAATTGTAAAGGAGAATATAAAAAACAAATGGATGAAAGTAAATCACAAAATTCCAATGGTGGTTGTTGTGGTTAAGGATTGAAAAAAATAATTTCTAATCACACAGCCCCGCTAGGCTTCGCCTAGCGGGGCTGTGTGATTTTTAGATTTAAAATACTTAAACTTAATTTCTTGGTTTTTTATGCGGAGGGGGCGAGATTCGAACTCGCGGACCGCGTAAACGGTCTCTTGTTTTCAAGACAAGTGCCTTCAACCGCTCAGCCACCCCTCCTTCTAATTTATTTAATTTCTATTTATATTTTTATTCTGATATTAACCGAAAGAGAATGAAGTGTAAAATATTTACATTTCATAGTTGTCTCTTTGTAGGTCCTACTTTTTTGATTTTATAGCATTGAGGATGCTCCTTGGAGTCTTCTTAGCAATATAGAAAATATAAAAAATTGCTAATAATCCGAAGGTATTAAAAATAACTAAAGCGATGAACCACTTCTTATGCCCATTTTTTGCTGAAACCCAAAGAGCATAACCTTTCCAAGGCAAAGTCCAAAGTATGGCTATAATTAAAATCCAAACATTTTGTCCGTTTAATAATGATTGCATATAGTGTATCGTAACAAAAATACTAAATTCTGGCAATTATGGTAAGATTTTAATATGAGATATTTAGGAATAGATTATGGTAGTAAAAGAGTTGGGATTGCTTTTTCTGACGATAAAGGAGTGCTGGCTTTTCCTTCTAGAATTATCCAAAACGATAAAAAGCTTATAGACACTATTTATAATATTTGTAAAAAGGAAGATATTATTTCTATTGTTGTTGGAGAATCACTAAATTATTCTGGTGAACCTAATAAAATAATGAAAGATATAAGTGAATTTAAAAATGAATTGGAATCAAATACTAAATGTTCTGTCCACCTAGAAAAAGAATTTATGACTACTATTTTTGCTCGAGAGAAAATTTTTAAACGAAAAGAAAATACAGCTAGGAAAATTAAAAAAGGAAAAGATGCGGCGGCGGACGCGTCCGCCGCCGCCCTAATCCTCCAACGTTTTCTTGACCGAAAAAATAAAAAATAATTATGCCTGACTCAAAAACACCACAATTTGATAAAGAGATTGAAGAAATTCTAGAAAAACTTGTTCCGCATACACGCCAATGTAAATGGACTGGTAAACATTCTCACTGTGAAGAAGAATTTGATATTACAGAAGAAGATATCAAGTTTTTAAAAATGTTTCATGTTCCAGCCCCCAATTATTGTCCGACTTGTCGTAGAATACGTCGGCTTATTCATTTTAACTATAGTAGGCTTTTTAAAATTAAATGCGAGGTTCCAAATCACAATGAAATGATGATTTCAGTTTTTCAAGAAGAATGCCCATTTCCTGTTTATGATTATAAATATTTTATAGGTGATGAATTTGATCCATTTTCTTTTGGTCGGGAATTTAAATTAGATACAAACCCAATGGAAATGCTACTTAATTTTCGGAAAGAATTTCCAATGCCGTCATTTTTAAATCGAAGTCCATCTTCCATCAATAGTGAATATTCTAATGGTGGAAGAGATTTAAAAAATGGTTACTTTGTTATGGCTTGTTATCATGTTGAAGATGCCTGGTATTCTTTGATGATAAGTAAAAGTAAAAATGTGATGGACTCTTATACCATTGCAAGTTCCGAATTTGTTCACCAGTCCGTTTCTTCTGATCATTTATACAAATCTTTATTTATATATTTTTCCAGTAATTGTACGGATAGCATGTTTTTGTTTGATTGTCGTAATTGTTTAAGTTGTTTTGGTTGCGTGAATTTACGCAATGCTAAATATCAAGTTTTTAATAAACAATTATCTAAAGAAGAATATGAAAAATTTATTAAAATGAATTACCCATTTTCTAAAGATTTTTTAATTGAGAACAAAAAAAGATTTTGGGAATTGGTTAAAAAATTACCGATGAATGGTCCAAGAAATATTTCCTCAAATAATATTTCTGGAGTAGATATTTCTAATTCTAAAAATCTTTTTGATGTGACAAGTGCACAGAACTCAGAAAATATAAGACATTCTGATGGAGCTCTATCTCATAGAGATTCAATGGACTTTCTTTATTCAGGGGGGAATTCAAGTTTACTCTATATGAATACTAATATAGGGTCTCAATCTAGCCGAGTTAAGTTTTCAGTGTCTTCAAAATTCTGTACAGATTGCGAATTTGTTTTTAATTCCAAGAATTTAAATAATTGTTTTATGTGTTTTGGTTTACAAGATAAATCTTATTGTGTTCTCAACAAACAATATGGAAAAGAGGAATATTTTAAAATTATTGACCAAATAAAAACAGAGATGTTGAAAAGGGGAGAGTACAATGACGGACCTGGTTTTGAGTTTTCAGCTCAAGCCTATAATTTTTCAATAGGACAAATATTATATCCTTTAACAAACGAAGAGATACAAAACCTTGGGGGTTTTGTATCTCAGGAGCCAGAAATTGATATTAAAGGATTAGAAGTTTTAAAAGTTAATCAATTACCTCAAACTATAGATGAAACAACAGATAATATTTTAGAGAAAGCTATTATTTGTGAAATTACTGGTCGCCCTTTTAGAATAATTTCATCCGAATTGTCTTTTTACAGAAGAATGGGAATTCCCTTGCCGACTATTCATCCATCAATGCGTATGGAAAATAATTGGAAACTTTCGCCTGTTGGTAAAAAATATACAACAACTTGTGCAAAATGTGGAAAAAATATTGAATCTCTTTTTAATCCTAATCAAGATTTTAATCTCTACTGTGAATCTTGTTATCAGAATGAAGTGTATTAAGAATTAGGAAATTGATATTTTTCTCCCATTACCCCCTAGGTCAGACCTAGGGGGTAAATTATTTTTTGTATAATTTTTAAAAATGATACAATATATATATATATGCAAAGTGAGACTAAAATATGTCAGAATTGTCAGAAAGACTTTATTATAGAGCCAGATGATTTTAATTTTTATGAAAAAATAAAAGTTCCACCTCCAACTTTCTGCCCAGAGTGTCGAGAACAAAGAAGATTTATGTGGCGAAATGAAAGAGTTTTATATAAGCGTAAATGTAGTTTATGTGAAGGAGATTTTATCTTCATTTATGATAAGGACACACCTTTTCCAGTCTATTGTCGCGAATGTTATCTTTCTGATAAATGGGACCCTAAATCATTTGGCTTTAAATATGACAAATCAATTTCTTTTTTTGAACAAATTAAGAAATTATTAAACACTGTTCCTAGATTAGGTATTTGGAATGTTGGTTGTAAAAATTCTCTATATACTAATCA
>VAPL010031298.1_pt1 | contig 11170 bp, 6 predicted proteins | sample 3395061 | NCBI WGS metagenome assembly VAPL01 (sample SAMN08290444, study PRJNA428436) | hydrothermal vent metagenome | isolation source: Deep-sea hydrothermal vent chimney 2 | place: Pacific Ocean: Juan De Fuca Ridge | depth 2182 m m
AACAATCATTACGATAACGACGATAATCATACAATACTCAGTGACAGCCAAAACCAGGAGCTGGAGGCGCGACTCTCTAGTGGAACTCGGTTTATCCGCTGGCAATGGAACCTGCTCTACCAATACCGGACTGAAGAAAGAGATAATCTCAATACAACCTCAACTCAGCTACAACGATTTGTATTCGACTCCCGTACCCCGCTTGATGCCCTGGACTCCTTTACACCACTTGCACGCCTCAACAATGCCAGACTCATATTAAAAGCAGGCTATGAGTCAAATAATTATGATGTTCCTGTAATAGACGGAACCCAGACAGGCGGTAGAGAATGGGGAATAGGCATTAGCTGGTCACCTTCAACCCGCTCCACAATCGAAATCACAGCGGGTCAACGCTATTATGGCTCAACATATCAATTACTTATGGCCCATAACGGGAGAAAAATGAACTTCGATTTAACCTATATTGAAGAAATTACTACGAGTAATTCAATTCAACGTAATGATAGAGTCTTCGATAACGAGATGATTCCGTCAACTAATTTCAACGCGGTATTAAATAAAGAGCTCACGGGAGAATTGGAATTTAATCGTCGAAAGTTAGTTGGAAAGCTGCTGTTGAGTCTGGCGAGGCGCGAAAATGTACAGAATCGACAAACCGAAGATAACTACCGCCTGTCCCCTACTGTGACTTTAACGCTGAACCCTCGCTCCAGCGTAACGGTTAGCACCGAATGGATTCAGCAGAAGTTTGGGCGACGTCGAAAAGATGAAAGATACGAATTCAGTTCAATCATAAGTCATCGTCTTTCACGAAAAATAGACACCACATTAACCTATTCATATCTGGATCAAAATTCAAACATCAGCGCCTTTGCTTACAGTCGAAACCTAATTGCCATAGCGCTTAGTATGACGTTTTAAGGAACGTGCGATCTATAACCATGGCGTTATGTTGTTGGTGTTTTCACGCACAGCTACTATACGCGCTAACACCTACAACCATAATGCCATGGGTATATTTATACAACCTACAATCTACTGCTGGGATCAAAAATATCATAGGTACTGAGCAAGCGCTGGCTTAAATCGACAGCAGATTCTCGATAAATAACCAGCACTAAAAATACAACGACAATAGAGAGTGATGCCGCGCCATATAGATAATAACCAATATGCCGTTTGGTGAGCTGTTCTGTTGAAAAAACCATACTGACTCGACCTAAAACAGGAAAACCCAGCTCCTCTTTTAACTCTCGAGTCACAATAAAAACGGGAAAAATTAGATGTAATAAGTACATCAGACCTAGCCCAGAAACAACACCGGCCCCTGTTGCACCGAGCAAAAATAATAAACGGTGAGGACCCGCCGGAATAACGGGAACAACGGGGGGTTCAATCACCTGAAATTTAATATCAAAATTACTCGATCTCACATTTTCAGATAGCTGTGCGGACTCTAAACGCTCAAGCAGCGCCAAATATTGTTTTTGAATCACCTCGTAGTTGCGATTAAGGTCTGTTAAACGAGCCTCAACCTCGGGTACCGTGTCCACCATTTGTTGCAATTTTTCAACTTTTTGCTCTATTGTCGCCAGTTTGCTTAAATAACTTTGTACCTGAACTCCGGCTTTATGTAATGAAATTTTTACCTTTTCATAAACAGGGTTCATCTTCAAGCTGGCCTGATCATCTGCCTTGGCATTACGTCTTAATGCACTTAATGTTTTTTGCTCCTTCAGTACCTTTGCCCGTTTTTTTTCAAGTTGCGTGATATTGCGTTCCATCCCTTGCACATCGGGATGCTGCTCGGTAAATAACAACAGGAGCTCATCACGTTTTTGCTCATAGTCAGAAATTTGATCATCTATTGCTAAAATACGAGGATCATCCCCTATGATCAGTACTTCACCCTCTAGCTGCTTTTTAAGTGTCTCAAAACGATCCACTGCCAGCCCATATTCGACACGAATTTCGACTAAATCATCCAACGCTTCTTGCATCCGCGCATAATAATCTCCACCCTGCCCCGGCAGCAGACCCATGTTCTTTTTTTTGAACTCCGCCAATCGTTCTTCTGAGGTCTTAAGCTGCTGCTCATAGCTTTCTATTTGCTCCATAAGAAAGGTCTGTGCCTGCGTGGTATCAATTCGATTTTCCCCCAGCGTATCCTCAACAAGAGTATTGAGCAGCATCTGAACCACTTTATGCGCCACCACAGGGTCATTATCGGTATACTTGATATCGAGATAGATAATTGCCTCTCTGGAGCTTCTCTGGAATGGCTGAGTAATGGAAATTCTTTTAACGAGTTCAAGCAACAGCAACTCCATTTCCTTCTCATTTTTTACTTCGTGGTCTAGATCCGCCTCTCTTGCGATTTTTTCCAGGCTGGGCCGACTCAACATCACTCGCGTAATCATGTTGACTTTATTCAGAGCACCACTATCCGCAGTTAAGCCTTTTAATAGCGGTTTAAGCACCGATGCCGTATCAATTTGCACTCGTGCCGACGCTTTATATTTATTAGGGAGAGATAAAACCAAAGCCCAAGCAAGCAAGCAAATTAACCAGGCGACAAAGAGTCCTTGCCAGCGAAATCGCCACATACCTCGAGAATAGGAAAAAATTTGTATAATCGTTTCTTGCATTTTTTGCTTAGAACCAAAATTGGGACGTTATAGAGCTTACACCGCTAACATTATATTATGCATAGGTTCTAAACAAATGGGAACTATTCATTGGCTAGAATGGAAGGGTAAAAGAATCTCTAGACTCATGAAAGAAAGCAAAAAAAAAGACTCTGGGAATCACTTCCACAGAGTCTCCGTTTTATCTACGAAGTAAACTGATCGTAGATCGTGTTATTGCTACGCCTTTTTCAAGCGACGGCTTGCTGCCACGCCAACCAGACCCAAGCCAACTAAGGCTAACAATCCAGGCGCTGGAACAGAAGAAGCTACGGTAAAGGCTGAAAAAGTAAGCTCATTAGCAGAGAGCGTCCACCGACCTTCTGTCGTATCAAAACCCGCACCCGAGATGCTTCCAAGACCAGAGAGTGATATAGTATCTGCGTTTCTAAAATCAACGCTCAGCGTGCCTATATCAAAAGAGAAACCACCCACTGCCCATAAACCTTGAGGCGCAAAAGGATCGATAACCAAATTGGTAAACGTTGCAGCTGTCCCTAGTGTAAGCCCGGAAAAATCCCCCGTAGCGCCCGCACCGACTATAACATCAGTAAATGCCAGTTCCGTTACGTCACTGTAGTCAGCACCCGTCACGATTGAGTTGTCACCAGAAAAACCAATGGTTCCACTTATCGGCGCTGCAAATGCCATACTGCTCATGGCGAACAATGCTGAAAACGCGATTATTTTTAATAATTTCATTACGTACATCCTTCTAAACAATTAACTGTAAGTAATATAGAAGCTCTTGCTCTATAACTGTCTCCAACTATAGAGTTAAAAGCATTTTTTACGCCAACTATCTTATCCTTCTGATAATTATAGCAATGCAGATTAAAAACTGAGACCTCTAAAGATCGACTGTTAAATTATTAAGACATCGACCTCAACTCAGCTGCCCATTGTCTAAAAAATATAACACGGCCTCTCTTCACAAACTGCCATCAAGGAGTTGTTGAGCAAGGTGCCTGTCCTCAAACTTTTCTTTTGAAGCCAGCAGCGTTCTAAGCATCGCTTCACCCTCAGCCTTCTCGCCCCTTTTGATTTTTGCTGCTGCAAAGTGGTATTGAACACTGGCAATATTGGGCAAAGCGGCAGACGCTTTCTTCAGCAGCGCATAACCCCGCTCTATATCGCCATTTTTAACCAAAATCCAACCCAGGGTATCTTGAACGCCAGGGTTATTATTACTTAATTGATATGCCTTTTCAGCATATTCAAGCGCTCTTTCATCGCCAACACGATCATAGTGCCAAGCCAGGTTATTAAGCGCAATCAAGTTATTCGGTTCGATCTTGATAACCCGTTCAAATGAGACGCTGGCTTGTTCGTATTCTTTCAAAGCCAACCAGGCTTCTCCTAAAAGGCGGTGCCCCGTGGATTTGTTTGGTACCGCCTTCACTAAAGCTTGAAGCGGCGTTAAGGCTTGATTATATTGTTTTTTTATTATATGTATTCGCCCCTGTAGAGATAAGGTTGAAGGATGTTGAGCATGACTTTTTAGCAATTCTCGAACAATGCCCTCTGCTTTCTCAATTTTATTTTGAGTTATATAGTATTCGGCCAATGTGACCTGAGGCAAAAGCTCATCAGGAGCCGCGCTTGCTGTTTTTTCCAGCCACTCTCCTGTCGCCGACACATTTCCTGATTTTTCTGATAGTCTTGCCAGAGCGTACATTGCGGGTGCCGTACCCAGCAACTCGACAACTTGTTTATAATATTGTCGGGCTACAGCCAAGTTGTCTTGCCTCTCCTCAAGCTGTGCCAGCGCCATAATAGCGGAGGCATAATCGGGTTTGAGTGCAATCGCCTCTTGCAAATAACGACGACTGTTTTCTACATCATTACGAGCCTGATAGACTCGGGCCAACATTGCGCTGATCGCTGCGTCTTCCGGTCTTTTTTCTTTTAAAGCCGTTGCTAATATCGCCGCTTTGTCAATATCAGCCGCCCGCAAATGAGCCAGCACTTGTAACATTTCTGCGCTCTTGCCGAATTCGGGATGATCCGTTAATGTATCAAGCTCACGTATCGCCGCATTTGTTTGTCCATTTGAGATGTAGGCTCGTGCCAAAGTGATTTTCAGGTTCACACTCTCCGGAGCCGCTTGCCGTGCCTTTTTCAGGCTTTCAATCCCTTTATTGTTATCTCCACCCTGCAGTTCCGACAAACCAATCAGTGCAATCACCTCCGGATCCAGTAAATCACTAACATCACTTTTCAGTATCGCTTCTGCTTTTTTTGGCAAACCTAAAGCCAAGTAGGTCTGCCCCAATAGTTTCCGCGCTTTAATATCCCCCGGCTCGGTCGCCACATAGCCTGACAAATAATGAAGCGCTTGCTCAAAATTCATATTTTTATAATGAATGGAACCCAGTAAAAAAATACTGGGTGCGTGATCAGGAACCACCTTTAAAACCTGAAGTAATTTCATTTCTGCACGCTCATAATCGTGCTCTTGAAAAGCAATGAATCCGGCTAAATAATTCACTTCAGGGTGCTTTTTATTTTGCTTAGCTAAAGGATCCAGTAATTTTTGGGCTTTTTTCAAATCATCTTGAGAAAGCGCCATTTTCACCTGTCCAATACGTGCCTGCCAGCCATAGGCGCTCATGGTATGCGCAGAATCCAGCGCTATTACTTTTTTCAGCGCACGCTCGACGCCCGCCACATTTTTTTTGTTTTCTGCTATGACGGCCTGAGTCAACCAAAAGTCCTGAGCAGTAGGAAAAAGAGTTAACCCCCTCTGTAGAACTTCATCAGCCGCTTCCATATCGCCAATAGCAATCAACTGTTTTGTTCTCGCCAGCATCACCCAACGCGCATCTTGAAAAATCGCGACAGCATCGCGGAGTGATTGATTTGCTTTTTCAATTTGCCCTAACCCCGAATAGGCCATCGCTCTTATTGCCAAGAGATTGGCGTGCGTTTCTTTATCCTCTACAGATTCGAGACTAAACTCGTCAATCAACCGTTGATATGCGCCTTGTTGCAATAGCGATTCCGCAAGCAGAATGACCGAACTTTCTTCACTCAAACCTAAACTGATGGCCCGGTTCAGTTCTTTTTCTGCGGCCTCTGGGTGACCCAGATCAAGATTCACTTTCGCTAATAAAAATCTTGCATCCACATTATCAGGGTTAAGTTGTAACGCATTTTTTAATTCAATAGAAGCAGCGCGTATCTCACCACCTTGTATATACTGCTGGGCTTTTGTCGTTAGCCCCTGAGCCTCTTCAAGAGGATCGCTACATCCCATGGCAACCAATAACAAACCGACATGTAACCGTCGCATTAGCTTTTTACCGTTGATGGATCGTATCTCCATGCTGAACCTCATTCCTTGAGTTGATTTTTCGCCACATCGTCCCATTGCACCGCTTTTGCAAACGCGACCAGCGTTGCTCTTGATCTTTCAATGTTATTATCCATAATCGGCGTACCCATAACAATGACTGCCGCCTGCCTATTTCCACTGAAAACGCCCCACACCTGAAATAGCTTGGCGATATAGGGGTTTGTGGTTAAATGCCCACCAATGTAATAGCGATACCATACTAAACGCCGTATGCCTTGACTACTTTTCACGATCTGCTCCAAAAAATCATTCTTCTCAGTCAAAACGGGTTGTGCTTGAGCATAAACGGGAAACCAGGATTGGCCATCTCCCAGAGAATTGTCCTCATTAATCATTTCTTTGTCTTGCCCCTGAAAGGGATAATAGCCGACATATAAACGCAGCACCTGCCCTGCCTTTTGATAGTCGCCCAGCGTTTCAACTGCACCTTGAAAGCGGGGTTTCCAATCATCGCCACCCAATGCACCTGGCAACCAATCATTGTTGACAACAGGTAACTCGACATTCACCTTTGAACTCTCGATTTCAGTACTATTTTTATGAGCCTGATAAGACAAGACAGGACCCATAGCAGAAAAAAGCACAACGATGCCAGAAATGAGCATGCTCATGCGGAAATCAGGCTGTTCCGTACGATCGACGCCTTTTTTTTCTAAAGTTTTGTTTTCTTTTTGCACAGCGTTTGAATCGATGGATTTAGCTCGTTTTCTATGCCACCAAATATCGATAATCAACAATAAAAAAATAAGGATACCAAACAAAATCCAGCCAAAGTTAAGATGATCGTGCACCAGCGGGTGCTGCATCTCCGTGGCATAACCCACATATATAATAATAAAAACTCTGATTATATTGGCTATAATCGCGGTTCCTGCGGCAATAACAACCACTAATAACCGAGCGCTAAAACGAGTGTAATTCAAGTACGCGTAAAGCACGCTTAAATTAAGCGCGGCCAAGAGATAGCGTAGCCCGCTACAGGTTTCTTCGATCAAAAACTCACCTGCAGGTAAAATAATAATATGTTGATCGCGTAATGCGGGAATATCCAACCATCGCAAAGCAGGGTAAACCACATCCGCCACTAACACCTGTAACGGTGGCGATAAAAAAGACCACATAGGCACAGCAAAAACAAGATAAAGTATGGGAAAAGCAACCACGCGCAGGCAAGCAAAACCACAGACGGCCCAAACCACAGCGAGCAGGATCAATAACAAACTGCATGCCTGCACCACCAGCACGTCACTAACGCTCCCGATCGTCCACAGCAAACTTGTAGCTAAAACAAATAACAAACCCACATAGCTTCCCTTGAGAGAAACCGAAAACAGTTGTCGACGCTTGTCGTAGAGCAAATAGAGCGAAATCAAGACAACCAAAAAACCATGGTCGTACCCACCCACCTGATACTGACTCCACTGCCTGAACAGGTAAAGAAAAGTATCGCTATAAAAATAGCCGATAAAGAAAAATACAGCCAACAAGGGCAGCCAGCGATGAAGGTGTATCGTATAAAATGAACCGTTGCTTAATTGAGGCTTTGCTGTCATCTCATCAGCCATGGTTAATTCCCAGTTTTTTCATAAGGTTGTATAGTTGTGGACGACTCACACCCAATGTTTCAGCGGCCTGAGACACATTATAGTTATGCATTGTTAATACGCGCTGAATCACCGCCAGCTCTGCCGCTTCTCTGGCTTGACGCAACGTGAGCGATAACGACTCTTCTGTTGTTGCAGTATCATCACTAAAAAAACCCAAGTCCGCAACGTCAATGGTCTGCCCCTCGGCTAAAATAACCGCTCGACCCACTTTATTTTCCAATTCACGCACATTACCAGGCCAGGCATAATGATCTATTTTTTTTAATGCACTGACCGTATAGCCCCGAAAATGCTTGGCATTTTTTTTACTAAATTTTTCCAAAAAAAACTGGGCTAATAAAACTTTATCGCCATGCCGGTCGCGTAAAGGCGGAATTTCAATATCAATCTCACTAATTCTAAAGTATAAGTCCTGGCGAAAGCGTTGTGTTTCAATTGATTGCTCAAGATTTTGATGCGTTGCACAGATAATTCGCACATCAACCGGAATTGGAGCTTGACCACCCAACCGGTCGATACAACGTTCTTGAAGAAATCGGAGCATTTTAGCTTGGAGTGAAACCGGCATATCACCAATTTCATCCAAAAATAAACTTCCGCCATGAGCCTGCTCTATTTTACCTTTGTTCTGTTTTGTGGCTCCGGTAAAAGCCCCTTTTTCATAACCAAATAACTCACTTTCAAGAAGGTTTTCAGGTATCGCAGCACAATTAAGCGCCACAAAAGGTTTGTCTCGACGAGAACTTAAATGATGTAAAGCTCTGGCAAACAACTCTTTACCTGTACCACTTTCACCAACAACCAAGGTGGTTGCCAACGTTGGGGCGACTTTTTCCACCATACGACAAGCGGCCTGGATTTGCTGACTTGCGCCAACAATACCTGTCAAACCAGGGCTTTGTTGTTTTTCCGAAAGGGCTTTATTTTCTGCTTCTAATTTAAAAAGCCTAAAAGACCGGGTCACAATCAGATTAAGCACATCAACATCAATAGGCTTTTCGTAAAAATCGTATGCGCCCAATGAAATGGCTTGCAGGGCATTAGCCCTGTCATCATTTCCGGTGACGACGATCACCTTTGTCTGCGGATTAATCGCCAGTATTTGCTCCAGAGCTGCGAGCCCTTCAGAGGCATTGGTCGGATCTGGAGGCAACCCTAAATCCAACGTCACGACACCAGGCGAATGTGTTTCAATTTGCTCAATCGCCTCGGTGCGATTTTCAGCAAAGAGCAAATCATAATCATTTAAGGCCCATTTTAACTGTTTACGTACACCGGGGTTATCCTCTACGATGAGGAGTTTATTCTTTGGATTGTTAACCATCTTTATGATGTCGATGATGAATAACTGGGAAGCCGTACCATCATTTTTGTACCGATACCCTCTTCGCTTACCACTGAAATATCACCGTGCAATCCACGTACAAAATCTCTACTTTCATACATACCAATTCCCATACCGGCATTCCCTTTAGTTGTATCAAAGGGTTTAAATAAACGCTCGCGAATAAAATCTGCACTCATACCCGCTCCATTGTCTTTTATCATGAGTATATTATCATCCCCTTCTCGAGAGAGCATGATTTGAACAAGGCCTTCTTTATTTGTGGCTTCCTGGGCATTATCAACAAGATGTTTCAAGACGACCACCAAGCGCGCCAACTCACATTCAACACGATAAACACCTGGCTGGAGAGTCTGTGATACGACTTGAGGCCGCGCTTTTGCTTTATCTATAACGGAATGTACGACATCAACTAAATCAATAACTTGCTTTACGCCCGATTCAGCATGCCGCCCTTTTAATTGTTTAACAACTCGGTCAATCTCATTAGCCGCATGATGGATTGTTTCAAACGCATCCTCAATAAATTCGAGATCATCACGATACCGCTCACCATTTTTCCAGAGAAGACGTAATTCAGACGATATATTTTTAAGGTCATGCACCATAAATGCCGACAAACGATTAAATGCTTCAAACTGTTTGGCTTCGCCTAATGCATCAGAAGCCAACTGTATTTCAATATAATTAGCAATCTGTTTTGCTGCAACCTTCAATAAATCTCGATCTTCCCAATTAATTTCTCTTTTGATTAATGGCTTCGACAAAACAATGAAACCCATAAACGTTGAACTAGCAAATAAAGGAACAATTAACCAGGGATCATCCAGCTTATTTAACCAACCCGGTAACTCCAGACCTTCATATTCCGGCGAGTGATGAGCAACATCGTGAATGTTCACAACATACGCCTTTTCTTTTAAAAGACGAATCATAGCGCACTCTCGAGGGAGGTCTTGATCTATTAAAGCGGTAGACCAAGCTGAAATATTACGAAGGCTCTCCGTATGCTCAGACACCCATAAACCACCTGAACGACAATTCACAATGGCAGCAAGTGCGTTGATTGCAAATTCAAACCGCCCTTGCGTCTGCTCACCAGAGGACAAACCCTGTGTCAAGCGCAACCACTCGAAACGATAATCATATTTATTTTTATAAAAATGCTTGCCAAGAAAAACCCGGTATTTAGCTCTAAGCTGACGAGAAAACACTACGACAGTCAATAACAACAGGGACAAAGACAAAAATATGATTTGAAAAAAAGCCCCCCAGGACCCGCCATATTCATTGATATAAAAACCGGCGAGTGACATCAAAATCAGGTAAAAGCCAACGCCCACTATGGTTGTGGAATGTAAAACCACATCGCGAGAAACATAAACTTCAGGAGACCAGCCCTGATTACGTGCAATAGAAATTGCAATTAAAGGCACAGCGACGATACTGACATAACCTCGAACCTGCCAAAGATAGGGATCCAAACCATTAAACATAATGGCATGCGAATAAAGAAAAAAATCGTAAATAAAAATACTACCAATACCAAAAAAGAGAAATTTACTGGCCCAACGCTGTTGTTTGTCTACATTTCGAATGAGTTGCTCAATCAAAACCAGGCCCGATATGGGCAAAAACAACAATAAGGTAAATGCCATCGAAGTGGTTGACTCATCATCGAAACCGACGAGGTGTTCAATATTGGTCAAAAACACAACCAGCATCAGTAAAATATAAGCCAGAAGAGCATATTGAGCCGTGTTCAGTAACGGATGGATCTCGACTAATTTTTGTGAACCTTGCTCAAAAAGCTTCAAGAGAAATAAAAACCAGGCCGCATAATGGAGCACTTCCAGCAGTTGATAAACAATGGATTGTAAATCTTCCTGGTAAGCAACTTGCGCTGCAACCCCCGCCCAAAGTGCGCTGACAAGCAAGGCTATCGTTAACAACCCCCCTTGCATCGTTTTTCGCCAGCTCACGAGCAGCAGCAATGCAAACAAGCCGTAGGCAAGACTTGCGCCTGTATAACCAATAAGGGCTAAATTCATATATGAATGACCGATAATGACAAAATCTAACTTCCAGGCTTCATTTTTCTCTAGTTATGATTTTCAGAAATAGGCTCCACAATTTGATTCAAGTCGATATATTTCCAAATGGGCTTGAT
>VAPL010155341.1_pt1 | contig 11170 bp, 10 predicted proteins | sample 3395061 | NCBI WGS metagenome assembly VAPL01 (sample SAMN08290444, study PRJNA428436) | hydrothermal vent metagenome | isolation source: Deep-sea hydrothermal vent chimney 2 | place: Pacific Ocean: Juan De Fuca Ridge | depth 2182 m m
GACACTGATACTGATACTGACACTGCCTCTGAGACCGCTACGGTATCAACGAATATAGATGATGATAGTAGCCTGGACTTTGATCTTGGCGACCTCGATGAGGTTGTTATTACAGAAGACCCGGCCAGTGATACAGAAACGGGTATTACAGAAGCCCCAATTAGTGACACAAAAATCAGTGACGAGACAGAAAGCGTGGGTGAGCTTGGTGATGAATTCGGTGATGACGCTTTCGGTGAAGTTGACGAAATTGGCACCAAACTGGACTTGGCCAAGGCTTATGTGGATATGGGTGATGCCGATGGTGCGCGTAGCATCCTTGAAGAAGTCATGGAAGAAGGTGATGCCGCACAGAAGAAACAGGCTGAGGAGTTGTTGACGCAAATTGCCTGAATTTGAATCGGCTTAAATAGTCGGTCATGTAAAAAGGCGCAGCCCTGCGGGGCTGCGCCTTTTTTTTGTGATGCGAGTCATTACCGGATTTAGGTTAAAATGTGCCCCATGCATGCTGTCATCAAAATCGTCTGTTTTTTGCTCTTTGGTACCGCGATGGTGATGGGTGCCAAGCCGGTGCTGTTGGCGGGTTTTATTCTGGTGGCATCGCTATACCTGTCAGAGCTTGTCCGAGGTGTGCCTACGCAATTACACAATGCGCTAAAGATGATCAAACGCCTGCGCTGGTTGTTTTTGTCGATTCTTATTGTGTATCTGTTTTTTACTCCGGGAATATTGCTGGTGCCTGATGTGCTTTGGGGGCCGACACAGGAAGGCCTGACACAGGGGCTGTTGCGTATTGCCGTGCTGGTGCTGATTGTCGCAGCGGTGAATATATTGATCGGTAGTACCGAGCAGGCTGAATTTTTATCCGCCGTAAGCTGGTGCCTGCAACCGTTGTCGTGGTTAGGGTTGTCCCATGAGCGCCTGGCTGTGCGCATCTCGTTGACACTGGCTGCGGTAGGCGTGTTGCGCACGACCTGTCAGCAGGAGGCGCGCAGTGAAACTCCCGAAGTGGTTGTAACACAGCCTGCTGAATCTCTGTCTTCGAAATCCCCCTCCCCGGAACCAAAACTGATAGCCATTGCCAAAACTGCCCACCACCTTTTTGCCAAGGTGATCATTGATGCAGAACAAGCGTCCCTGCAAAGCATCACCCTGCCCGAGCAATCGCGTCCTCCTTTAGTGCAGTGGGCTATTCCCGTGTTGTTGGTGATATTGTTGCTGGCGGTGAAAATTATTACGACGGAGGTGGGATAAAGCGATGCGCATTGCGATGGGTATCGAATACGATGGCAGTCATTTTTGCGGCTGGCAGGCCCAAAAACAGGATGTGCCGACGGTGCAGGGAACGTTGGAAGCAGGTTTGTCCCGCGTTGCCAATGCGGAAATAAAAGTGATTTGTGCCGGCCGTACCGATGCTGGCGTGCATGCCTGCGGACAGGTGATTCATTTCGAAACCAGCGCCGAGCGCAGTGAGCGTTCCTGGGTGCATGGTACCAATGCCAATATTGACAAGACGATTTCTGTGCAGTGGGCCAAGCCGGTAGTCGGGGATTTTCACGCACGTTTTGGCGCAGTGCGTCGGCGCTATCGTTATGTGATTGCCTGTCGCGAGGTACGCCCTACTTTCGCCGCCAGACGAGTGGCGTGGGACCATCGGGAGCTGGATGAGCAGCGCATGCAACAAGCCGCACAATACTTGCTCGGCGAACATGATTTTAATGCCTATCGTGCGGTTGCCTGTCAGGCACACAGCTCGGTGCGTACCCTGTATCAGCTGGATGTACATCGTCAGAAAGACCTGATTATTATCGACCTCGAAGCCAATGCCTTCTTGCAGCACATGGTGCGCAATATTGCCGGAGTGTTGATGGCCATCGGAGCAGGTGAGCAGGCTGTAGACTGGAGTCGGGAGGTATTGGAGACATGTGATCGCACTCAGGGCGGTGTTACTGCGCCACCGTATGGGCTTTATTTTATGAGCGTGGAATATCCGCCAGAGTTTGGGATTCCACAGGTTCCGCCGACCCGGCTGGTCTGGTAACCTGCTTGGTTCTTTCTCTACATTTAGTTCTCATCACTTATGACCACACGCATTAAAATATGCGGCATCACCCGTCCGGAAGACGCGCAGCATGCTGCGGCGCTGGGTGCAGATGCCGTTGGTTTGGTGTTTTACGGCCCCAGTCCACGTAATGTTGATATTAAACAAGCCTGTGCGGTGATGAATGTTTTGCCACCATTTGTGACTTCGGTGGGCTTGTTTGTGAATGCGACGATGGGTGAGATTCAAGGTGTACTGGATCAGGTTAATCTGGATCTGCTGCAATTTCATGGTGACGAGTCCCCCGAATTTTGCACCCGTTTCAGTCGGCCATACATCAAGGCAATCCGCATGCGTGAAAATGTGGATTTGCAGGTTGAGGCTGATCAGTATGCGCAAGCCCAGGGTTTGCTGTTGGACGCCTATCACCCGGCTCTGCCAGGTGGTACGGGAGAGTCTTTTGAATGGACGCGAGTACCGGATGATTTACCGATGCCAGTAATACTTGCCGGAGGGTTGAATGCTGACAATGTTGGCGAAGCCATTCGTACCGTGCAGCCCTATGCCGTGGACGTGAGTGGTGGTGTCGAGGCAGAGAAAGGCATTAAGGATTGGGGTAAAATGGCGGATTTTGTTGCCGGGGTACGTGTTGCGAAGTAGGTGTTGCCGAGATATGTGTTTTATTGGCGAGCCAAATAATAGCGCTCATTCTGAATGAGCCGGGTTACTAGTTCAGGGGTTGTTAACGTGTCACAGATCGAAAATACAAACAAACCACTTATAGGCCAAGTGCCAGACAATCGTGGTCACTTCGGTGTTTACGGTGGTAAGTTCGTCGCTGAAACCTTGATGGTACCGTTGCAGGAGTTGCAGGATGCCTACGATCAATACCTCACCGATCCTGATTTTATCGCCGAGCTGGATGCCGATTTACAGCACTATGTAGGCCGTCCCTCACCACTGTATCTGGCCGAAGGCTGGACCCGCCATCTTGGTGGCGCGCAGATTTATCTCAAGCGTGAAGACCTCAACCACACCGGTGCGCACAAAGTGAATAACACCATCGGTCAGGCACTGCTGGCAAAACGCCTAGGCAAAACGCGTATTATTGCCGAAACCGGTGCAGGTCAACACGGTGTTGCCACAGCCACTGTTGCCGCACGGCTAGGGCTGAAATGCGTGATTTACATGGGTGCCGTGGATATCGCCCGGCAAGCCATTAATGTCTATCGCATGAAGCTTTTAGGCGCAGAAGTGGTGTCAGTGGAATCTGGTTCGAAGACACTCAAAGATGCGCTCAACGAGGCTATGCGGGACTGGGTGACCAATATTGATGATACTTTTTATATTATTGGCACTGTTGCCGGGCCACACCCGTATCCCGCCATGGTGCGTGATTTTCAGGCCATTATTGGTCGTGAGGCACGACAACAGATTCAACAGCAGGCCGGGCGATTGCCTGATGCATTAATTGCCTGCGTGGGTGGCGGCTCCAATGCCATTGGCCTGTTCTATCCGTTTTTGGACGACGAAGATGTGGTTGTTTACGGTGTCGAGGCAGCGGGTGACGGGCTGGAGTCTGGCCGTCATGCCGCGCCACTGTGCGCCGGTCGCCCCGGTGTGCTGCACGGCAATCGTACTTATTTGATGGAAGACGATGACGGTCAGATTATCGAAACGCATTCCGTGTCCGCCGGGCTGGATTACCCCGGGGTCGGCCCAGAACATGCCTGGTTGAAAGATATTGGTCGTGTTGAATATGTGGCTATTGATGATGACGAGGCTTTGCAGGCGTTTCATGATTTGACGCGCATCGAAGGCATTATTCCGGCATTGGAATCCAGTCATGCGCTGGCTTATGCCACTAAACTGGCTCCCACTATGGACAAGGATCAGATCATCATTGTCAATCTTTCCGGGCGTGGGGATAAAGATATCCACACAGTGGCTGCGCTGGAAGGTATTGAAGTTTGAAGCAAATTTTTATAGATGAAAACCCAACGCAAAGGCGCAAAGACGCCAAGGGCGCAGAGAAAAGCATTTTAAAAAAGGATCTTCTTTGCGTTCTCTACATCGTCGAGCCTCTGCGTCGGGTTTTTAACGGGTTACTTGATTGGAAAAAATATGAGTCGTATCAAAAACTGTTTCGATAAACTGAAATCCGGGAATCGCAAGGCACTCATTCCCTATGTGACAGCAGGTGACCCCGATCCCACCGTCACCGTGCCGCTGATGCATGCCATGGTTAACGCTGGTGCTGACATTATCGAGTTGGGCGTGCCATTTTCTGACCCCATGGCCGATGGCCCGGTGATCCAACGTGCTGCCGAGCGGGCACTGGAGCACCATGTCAGCCTGCGCGATGTATTGGCCATGGTGACTGAGTTTCGTCAGCAGGACAGTCATACTCCGGTGGTGCTTATGGGCTACCTCAATCCGGTGGAAGTGATGGGCTACACCGTATTTGCCGAAACTGCTGCGCAAGCCGGTGTTGATGGTGTGCTCACAGTTGATTTACCCCCCGAAGAGGCCGAGACCTTGGTGGCTGCACTTCAATCACAACAGCTTGACCCCATTTTTTTGCTGGCCCCCACCTCCGACGACGAACGTATCAAACTCATCTGCGAAGTCGCCAGTGGTTACGTCTATTACGTCGCAGTAAAGGGTGTCACCGGTGCAGGCAATCTTGATGTACAGGCCGTGGCGGATAAGCTGGAACAGATTCGCAAACACACGGATTTACCGGTGGGCGTTGGTTTTGGCATCAAAGACGCTAAATCAGCTGCCGCTGTTGCCGTCGTGGCGGATGCTGTGGTGGTGGGGAGTGCTCTGGTGCAAAAAGTAGAGCAGGCTGCGGGGCAACACGATAGAATTAATGCAGAAATTTCCGGGTTGCTGGCGAAAATGCGCTCGGGAATGGATGCAAAATAGTGTTAGGGAGAGACAGGAGGATCGCATATCGATAAATTCTAAATCAATTTTATGAATTTATATGCCGTCGTTTTGGTGGTTGATCGGGAGCTGCCGCAATGCAGGAAGGAGTAATGAACCTGGAAACAAAACAGGATACACTCAAAAGAAGGAATGTTTTGGCCGTCGTTGGGTTGTTTTCGTACTGGGCCGAGCCAACTCAACCAAATTATACAATCTTGACAAGTTTGCTGCACAGCGTGCCACACAAGGTGCTTGAATGTTGGAAAATGGACAGACCTCCTAAAGAATAACCCCGAAGGTTCTGAATATTACGGAGACAGTTGGCTATGTCAAAGGTGGAGTATTTTATTGGTGGCGCGGGTGACAAAGGAGACTGGATCTCCCTGGCGGGTGGCGCTACTAACATAATGAAGGCGGTATCACTCAATAGAGCCAGGACTTCGGCTGATATTGATTGTATATATCGAGGGCATGAGCAAGAACAGGAAATATTGTCAGACATAAAAAAGCAATGGCAGTCTGGTAAGTATAAAAGCATTCGAATTACCGGGCATAGCTGGGGAGGAAAGGCTGCGATGGATCTGGCCCAAGATTTGTTTAATTCTGGCGTTCCGGTTGATGAACTTATTACACTTGACCCGGTTTCCATGTTTCCCTTCGGAAAAATTCATGTTGCAAAATGGGTGAATGTTTATATAAAACAATCACTCATTGATAACACTGTTGGAAAAATTCCTATTGCAGGGAACTTGCTGAGTGGTATTGTTACCCTGCCGACCCTTGTGACGAATAGTGGGAAAAGTGGTGGTTACATAGCGAACGTTGGTGGTCAACTCGGTGCTGAAAATGGTGCGCACAATATTGAAATTGATGCTCCACATGCTGACGCACAAACTATGCATAACAGGGCTAGAAAGGAAATGGTCAATGCGCCCCTGGGTTCTCGTGTGATTGGGACTAAATGAATGTGTTTTCGTTCCTCCTTTGGGAAGATATCTATCCTCCTGATAGCCGGGACATTAGGTATATTATTGGCCTCATGTAAAGGAGAGTCTATTGAAATATCTCAACATAATCTTGATAGATCTTCGGTCACACTCACTCAAAATGGAAGAGTGATCAGTGAAAATGACTTTTTACGATTTAGCTTTATTACTCCAAAACCACTTATTGATATTGCTCCCGTCAAATCATTGTTTCAGGTCAGGGCAACGATTAACAAAGGGGGTAAAATAATATTTGACGACAGTGCTTCGGGGGCTTTTTTAACGGCTGATGCAGAGTTGCATCACGCGGACGGTCATGTGAGTTACTCCGCATACATTTTTCAATCATTAAGTGTGAACTCAAATAATGTAATGAAGCAAGTTTCTTTAGTCGGGTTGGATTACGACACTTTGAGTCTGGTTGCAGTATACCCGGAAATGGGTGTGGGCATTAAACACAGCAGCCGCCGGATAACGTACTCTAGGGAGCAGGTTAATAATGTGATTTCCAAAAAACCAATAAAAGTGATACTTATCGTACCATGATGCCTTTTTTGGAAAATTAAGTAACTCATACAATGACAATTGGCATTTTTGCTTCATCACGATGGTGCTCGATGGTAAAAAATGATGGCATACTCGATTCATTGTCTTGCTTCGCGTCGGAAGATTTACTGATTATTTTGAACAAAAATAACTAATATAAAGTGTAAAAAATACCATGAGCTGGCTAAAAAAATTAATCCCATCAAGAATCAGCACCCAGAGCGGTCAAAAAAAGGCTGTGCCGGAAGGCATCTGGGCCAAATGTACGATGTGCAGCGCCGTGTTGTATCGCGCAGAGCTGGAGCGGAATCTGGATGTCTGTCCCAAATGTGATCACCACATGCGCGTGGGCGCGCGCCGTCGCCTGGAGATTTTTCTCGATGATGAGCCCCGCGTGGAAATTGGTGCGGAAGTGCTTCCAGTTGATGTGCTTAAATTTAAAGACGTTAAGAAATATAAAGATCGCTTGGTCCTGGCACAAAAGACCACAGGAGAAACAGATGCCCTGGTGAGCATGATGGGGCAGGTGCAGGGTGTGCCGCTGGTGGCAGTGGCTTTTGAGTTTAAGTTTATGGGGGGATCCATGGGCTCGGTGGTCGGAGAGCGTTTTGTGCGTGCAGTGAATACTTCGCTGGAACACAATATTCCGCTGGTGTGTTTTTCTGCCAGTGGTGGTGCGCGTATGCAGGAAGCGCTATTTTCGCTGATGCAAATGGCCAAAACCAGCGCAGCTCTGGCGAAACTCAGTAAACAGGGCATTCCATTTATTTCTGTATTGACTGACCCTACCATGGGAGGAGTGTCGGCCAGTCTGGCCATGCTGGGTGATGTGCATATTGCAGAGCCCAAGGCATTGATCGGTTTTGCCGGACCGAAGGTTATCGAGCAAACGGTGCGTCAAACCTTACCGGAAGGTTTCCAACGCAGTGAGTTTTTACAGGAAAAAGGCGCGGTGGATATGGTGATTGACCGGCGTGATTTGCGTGACCGTATTGCTAGTTTGTTAACCATGTTGACGGGACAGTCAGCACCTTAATATAGATGCCAGAAAACCGTTGTCCGTGCCAATCTTTATACTAAACGTTAAGTTGCGACAAAGAGATTGCCATGATTATTTCAGTCAGCGCCATCCCGAATGAAACACTCTGCTTCAATGGGAGCTGCCACTCGGCAAGATAAGCCTCGTCTCGGAGTTTGCAAAAAGGGCTGTCGAAAAATCATCTGGTTTTTAAGTGCAGACTGCTTGCAGGGTTCAGGTTTACATTGAGTTTTCCTGGGTGTTTTTATTGCGAGGTAAACTTGATAAGCGGATGTTCCCGGATTTTGTGGACTGGATTTCACTGTTGTTTATTCCAGCCCGTGTGGAGTCAATACATTTAACATGTTAAATCAGGACCTCCTCTCTTTTTATTTAATAGTGCTGTTTACTGTTCTTAGCGGGTTGTTCTATCTGGTTGTTTTGTTGATCAAAAACGTTGTTAGCCGAAAGAATCTGAATCATGCTCTAGGTGTCAAGTTTGGTAATTACTCAGTGCCGGGTAATAAAGCAGATTCTATTCAATATAGTTACATCAAGCACTCCATTCACCAGGGACCAGATATTGCTCACTTTATTATGTGTGCAGGTATGCCACGCAATTCTGCGAACTTTATTGTAATAAGAGAACGTATTTTTGACAAAATTTTTAAAATGTTTGGTATTAGTAATGAGTTGCAAACAGGGTATGAGTGGTTTGACAGGCGTCATTATATCCTTTCGGAAACCAACAAAACGACACAGGAACATTTATTGGCTAATGAACAAACCTGTAAAGTTATCGCAGATTTGCTCGCTGAAGGGTTTGATTATATTAAGTTGGAAGAAGGTGTTTTAAAAACAGGATTCAGCACTTTTACTGGATGGCGTTGGTTTAGGCCAGGAGTTATTGAGCGAAGTGCTGAGCTGCTTACGCAACTGCGTGACCACTTGGAAAAATATCACCCGGGGAATAAATCTTCAAAAAGGCTGGGGTCATTGTTGTCTTGCGATAGAGTAGAGGGTTTTGTTAATTTTTATATACGGATTCCCGATAAATTATTCAAGCACTACCCTAAAAAATGGGTGCGACAACGAAAATTCTGGATATTAAGCGCGGGTTATGTGCTTTCAATGGGCATATTTTTTATGGCCATTGGGGTATTCTTTGACCCATACCCTGTTATTGAGTTTGAACAGGTTTTTACTAAGGGGATTTTCTATCTGGCTTTTCCTGTTATGTCATTACATCTTTTGGCAGCAGGTATGCATCTCTCGGGTAGGGCAAGATCACACAAAGAGCTTTCCTGGATCGCCATCCTGAATGGTGTTGGTTACACTTTTCTGGCAATAATGATGTTCCAGTTATTAAATGGTTTTTTTGATAATAGACCTGCTTTGTCTCACCCTTCAAAATTGATTGATACAGATTATTATCAATCAACTAAAGGGCCGGATAGCTATTATATTATTGTTGAGTCCTGGCGAAATTCCGGTACGGAAAAATTGTCAGTCAGTCGGTCTTTTTATAATTTGTCGGCCAAACGAATTAACAAAACAGTACATATATTGACAAAGCCCGGTGCATTTAACGTGGAGTGGTTGTATGGTTATTATTTTGATAGTGAAGTATCCAGGCTAAAGAGCGAGCAGAAATAACATTGTTTGGAGTGTGTTGGTCTTACTCTTTTAGGGTGGGAGCTTGAGTATGGTTTTGAGTATTTAGGGTTTTTCGTATGGTTTTCTACTTTGAATTAAGCGATATGTCTATACGGTATAGGTGAATTCTTTTAAAATGCAGGTTTTTGGCCCTGACGGGGCAATTTTTGGTGCTGAGCTATGACCCAAGTAAATGACAACAAACAATCCTCTGCCAATGTGGATGCCCACAAAACTTCAGATTGTGATCTGTTGTTGAAGCTCTGGAATCTACGCATCCTGATTCGGTTGAATGTCTTTAACCGATTTTTTGATCGTTATGGTGGTTTGCATGATCCGGAAACAATGCATGTTTTGGGGTTGTCAGCATTTCTGCAAGATGAAAGCATTGATAAAAAAACTATATTTTCTAATTTGTCCAATACGTTAAAAACATTGGAAAGCGATACGCTGACGCCTCCCCAAGATGTTTTTTCCATTAATATTGCTGTTCTTCAGAAATCGTTAAACCTGACGCAGTGTGAAATTGACATATTACGATTTGTTATCGTATCGGGTTCGTCTGCGGGGTTTAATATGGTGGTCGAAACGCTCGGGGAAATGAGCAATGAACAAATTAGGCACACCCTGTCGATAATTCTGAATGTTTCTCTCAGTGATGTTGAGAATGCTATGCGTACCAATGGTGCATTAATATCCTCGGGGCTGCTGCGTATTAATACCAGTGGCCACTATATGCATTCATTACAGCAGTGCTTTGATGTTCCGCACAGTATCAAATACGCTTTGACACAGGAGCAGAATAATCCCGGGGCAATATTGCAATGCTTTTTCAAAATAGCGGATCAGTCGCATTTGTCAATTGAGGATTTTCTTCACTTGAAAACGGATATTGATTTGTTGGCCTGCTATTTACAGTCCGCTGAAAAAAAAGATGTTCAAGGAATTAACGTATTGATATACGGCGAACCCGGCACAGGTAAAACCGAGCTGGTGAAAACCTTAAGCCGGTACTGTGGGTTTGAGTTATTCGAAATCACCATGCAGGACATGGATGGTAATCCCATTGATGGAAAAGACCGTTTCGCTGCTTATCAGTTGACCCAGAAAATGTTGGCCAATAAAGAAAAATCTGCCATTTTGTTTGATGAAATAGAAGATGCTTTTCCTGATGTGAATTTCAGTCCATTCGGTCATGTGACACGTCCTGATTTTAAAAAAGCCTGGGTGCATCAGTTGTTAGAGGAAAATTCAATTCCCGCATTCTGGTTATGCAATAGTGTGGTGCAACTGGATGATTCGGTGCTGCGTCGCTTTGATTTTGTCCTGAATTTGCGTTCTCCTACACGCAATATCCGTCGGCGTATTCTTGATAAATATCTTGGTCATCTCGGCTTGAGTGACACCTGGTTGGCGCAAATGGCGGAACATGAGCATCTAGTGCCGGCACACGCTGAAAGCGCAGCCAAAATCGCAGCTCACCTGGATGATGAAAACACAAAGGAATTGGAGAAAAGCCTGGAAAGGATTATTGGTAACAAACTACAGGTTATGGGGTTGTCTCGTAAGCCTCGTACGGTTATCAGCCGTGAAACCCGCTACAGCCTTGAGTATTTGAACCCAGACCAGGATTTGGAAGCGTTGACCAGAGGATTACAGCAAAATCATCAGGCACGTATTTGTTTGTATGGTGCACCGGGCACCGGAAAAACCGCTTTTGCGCATTATGTCGCGGAACAGTTGGACAAGCCTCTGCTTAAAAAACAGGCGTCAGACATTCTTAGCAAATGGGTGGGGGAGGCAGAAAAAAATATCGCCGCCATGTTTGATGAAGCCGAAGCTGACGATATGGTGTTGCTGGTTGATGAAGTGGACAGTTTTCTCCTGGATCGCGGTTCCTCTCAAAATTCATGGGAAATCACCCAGGTTAATGAGCTACTGGTTCAAATGGAAAGTTTTAATGGTGTGTTCATCGCATCCACGAATTTA
>VAPL010731257.1_pt1 | contig 11169 bp, 12 predicted proteins | sample 3395061 | NCBI WGS metagenome assembly VAPL01 (sample SAMN08290444, study PRJNA428436) | hydrothermal vent metagenome | isolation source: Deep-sea hydrothermal vent chimney 2 | place: Pacific Ocean: Juan De Fuca Ridge | depth 2182 m m
ATGCGACGTGTCCGCGAAGCGGATACGTCGCATCTATTTATTAGTGGTCATTATAGCACCTTTGTTTATGTTTTTCAATATTTTATTGATTTGATTTTATTGCTTTTGTGTGGGTATTAATATTAAGAAAATTCCTATCCTATCATCATATTCCAAGTAACTATGCTTAAAAATGAAACTAAGATTCCGAGTGCTAAGGTATTTATTGCTATAGTTTTGTTTAATCCCCCTTTTATTGCATAAACCGTTGCCATAGTCATTGGAGGCATTGCAATTTCTAGAAAAGTTACTTTTGCCCAGATTTGCGACATATCAAAAAATATGTGCATGATACCTAGTAGGATAAATGGCACTAGAAACATCTTTATACTTAAGGCTATGACATTTTCTCTAAAATAGTTTACTAAAGCTTTTAATTCTAGCTTCATGCCGACTATTATCGTCACAAGTGGAATGAGAGTAGCTTGAAGTTTATCTAAAATTCCCTCTAGGTATGGCGGAAACTGTGAGCCGTGAAAATAGATAGCCACCGCTATGGCTATAAGTGGTGGGGATAAAAATATCTGTTTTAAAATATCTGTTTTTAAACTCTTTTTTTTACCTCCTCCCCAAGTAATTATAGCTACTCCAAATGTTAGAAGTGCTACAAATGAACCTAATTGGTCATATACTAAAGCATAAACTACCTCTTTCATGGAGTATAAAGATTCTATATATGAAAATCCAACAAATGAAGTATTGCCAAAGATAGAAACTACCATAAAAGTTGCCAAATCTCTTTTAGATAATTTTAAAAATTTTCCTATCGCTAAAGAGAGCAAAAATGCCACAAACATAGCAATATAGCTGACTATAATAACCTTAAAAATCACATCATTAAACTCTAAAACTCTTATCTTTGAAAGAGCAAGGGCTGGGAGCGAGAAATAAATCACAAATTCGGTTAAAGCATATGATAAATCCTCTTTAAAAACTTTAAAAAGATACCCAATAAGAACAAATAAAAATATAGGTGCAATTTGCTCTATCATGACCATTTTCCAAAGTAGCTTTTTGTCTGCAATGATTTTTCAACCTCATCTAAGAAAATATCTCTTTGTATCTCTTTTGCACCCATAGATATAAGATGTGGCGTTGGAATTTGACAATCTATAAAATCTCCTCCCATCTCATCAATTTTTCTACAAAGTGCTACAAGTGCAACTTTAGAAGCATCCCTTTTTATACTAAACATTGACTCTCCACAAAACATACCTCCAAGATATAATCCATACAATCCGCCTACTAACCTCCCTTTAGAATAAGCCTCTACGCTATGAGCAAAATGCTCTTTATGTAATGCACAAAAAAGCTCTACTAAGTCATCATTAATCCAACTATCTTCACTATTTTTCAATCTTATATCTCTGCAAGATTTTATTACTGTATCAAAACTTGCATCAAACTTTATCTCAAATTTTTTCATACTTTTTTTAAGACTCTTTGAAATTTTTATATCTGAAGTTTTAAGAACAAGCCTAGGGTCTGGCGACCACCAGAGTATGGGATCACTAGAGTTATACCAAGGGAAAATACCTTGCATATAGGCACTTATAACTCTATCTTGTTTTAAATCTCCTCCCCAAGCTAGCAAACCTTTTTTATCGGCAGTTCTAGGATTTGGAAATATATAAGGAGAAGAGTCTAATTTTGGTATAAAAACCGTGTTACTATTTTTCATATCTGAAAATCAAATTTCTCTTTTTATAGTCGATTTTTACCTTGCCACCATGCTTTAACTTACCAAAAAGGATCTCATCACTAAGTGGTGTTTTTATCTCTTGGCTTATCACTCTTTTTAACACTCTTGCACCCATATCTTTACTAAAGCCTTTACTTGCAAGGTATTTTTTAGATTCTTTTGTCAACTCTATCTTTATCTTTTTATCTTTGAGTTGAAGTTTAAGTTCATCCATAAGTTTTTCAACTATACTTATCATAATATCTTCATCTAAAGACTTAAAATAGATAGTATCATCTAGCCTATTTCTAAATTCTGGTGCAAAAAAGTTTTTAACTGCATTGTGAGCTTTAAAGGATTCATCTTTTTCGAAGCCAACATGCACTCCCTCTTTTGTACCTAAGTTTGAAGTCATTATAATTATGACATTTCTGAAGTCGGTTTTTATTCCGTTATTATCGGTTAAAATAGCTCCATCAAATATCTGCAAAAGCACATTTAAGAGGTCTGGATGAGCTTTTTCTATCTCATCTAAAAGCAATACAGAGTATGGATGTTTTTTGATGCTTTCAGTCAACTGTCCACCATCTTCAAAACCAACATATCCAGGAGGTGCCCCGATTAATCGGCTAATAGTATGTTTTTCCATATATTCACTCATATCATATCGCTCAAAATTTACTCCAAGCTCACTTGCCAATCTCTTTGCCACTTCTGTTTTTCCAACTCCAGTTGGTCCTGCGAATAAAAATGCTCCAATAGGTGCCTCAGCATTTCCTAATCCTGCACGAGAGCGCTTTATAGCTTGAACTAATGCATGTATTGCCTCATCTTGACCAAAAACTTTTGCTTTTAGATTTTTCTCTAAAGAGGATATAACTTCGCTTTCATTTGCATTTATATGCCTATTTGGTATATGGGCAATTTTTTCCAAAATATTTTCAATATCAGCTATACTCACACTCTTTCTTTTTCTTTTTAATAAATGAAATGAAGCTCCAACCTCATCTATCAAATCGATTGCCGAATCGGGCAAAAATCTGTCATTTATATATTTTTTCGCCAACTCTACAGAAGATTTTAAAACAGTATTTGGATACTTTATCTTATGATGCTTTTCATAACTCTCTTTAAGTCCTAAAAGAATCTTATAGCTATCTTCAAGGCTTGGCTCATCTATATCTATCTTAGCAAATCTTCTACTAAGGGCTCTATCTTTGTCAAAAAAGTTTCTAAATTCTCCATAAGTTGTAGCCCCTATACATCTTAATTTACCTGTTGCCAAAGACGGTTTAAGCAAGTTTGATAAATCCATTGAACCCCCACTCGTAGCTCCTGCTCCGACAACTGTGTGAATTTCATCTATAAAAAGTATGGCATTTTGCAATATTTCTAACTCTTTTAGTATCTCTTTTAACCTCTTTTCAAAATCTCCTCGATACTTTGTGCCTGAAAGAAGTGAACCCATATCTAAAGCAAACAAAGATGCACCTTGTAAGATATCCGGAACATTGTTATTTACTATCATTTGAGCAATACCTTCAACAACCGCAGTCTTTCCAACTCCTGGTTCTCCTACTAAAATAGGATTATTTTTCTTTCTTCTGCAAAGAACTTGCACTACTCTTTCACACTCATCAGCTCTTCCGATAAGTGGGTCAAGCTCGCCGTTTTTAGCTAAATCTATAAGGTTTAAACAATACTTTTCCAAAGCACCATCTTCATCCTTTTTTGTTTTTTGCTCTGGTGTTGTCAAGTTTGTTATGATTTCTAGTATTTCTAACCTTGAGATACCTTGTTGTTGCAGTAACCAAGCACTATAGGAGTGCTCTTCTTGAAATATAGAAACCAATAAATCAAATACATTTGCTTCTACTTTTCCAGCTGATTTTGAGTGAAGCATCATATTTTCTATCACTCTCGAGAGAGAGACGCTTTCGATTGGTTCATACTCATTTTTATCCAAAATTACAGGTGAATGTACGGTGAAATATTTTTGTAAATCATTTGATATATCATCAACATTAGCATTACATTTTTTTAGCACCTCTTCGATGGACTTATTTTTAAGCATAGCAAAAAACAGATGCTCTATCGTGATATATTCATATTTATTCTCTTTTACAAAATTTATAGCATCACTAAAAAGTATATTTAATTCTTGACTTACCATCTCTACTCCTCTTGTAAAATTGCACGAAGTGGAAATTGGTGCTCTTTAGCAAGAGTATGTACTTGTGAAATCTTTGTTTCGGCAATCTCATATGTATAAACCCCACAAAGCCCCGAGCCCTCTTCGTGAATCTTGTACATTATGGCAATTGCCTTTTCATCGCTTTGATGAAAAATTTCTACAAGTACCATAATTACAAAATCCATACTTGTATAATCATCATTTAAGAGCATCACTTTATAAAGTTTCGGCTCTTCAAGCTCCAATTTTTCATCAAATTCATTTTCTATTTCTGCATCAACTCTAGCCATTATTAAAATCCTTCATTGCTCTAGCGGTCTCTCTTTTTGCATCTTTTTGTTTTAATGCTTCTCTTTTGTCATGCAAATCTTTTCCTTTAGCAAGTGCTATTTGTAATTTTACCATATTTCTCGAATTAAAATAGATGCTTAATCCAACTATCGTCAATCCATCTCTTGCGACTTTTTTGGCTAATTTTTCTATCTCTCTCTTATGTAAAAGCAATTTTCTATCTCGCCTCTCATCAGGTGCATAATGAATATTTGCAGTCTTTACATGTGAGATATGCATCCCAAACAAAAATGCTTCACTCTTTATAATCTTGACAAATGAATCCTTAAGATTCACTCTTCCCGCTCGTATGGCTTTGACTTCACTACCCTTTAGCTCAATCCCCACTTCAAACTTTTCTAATATCTCATAATCATGATATGCTTTTTTATTTCTAGCTATTGTTTCACCCATATTCTACCTATCTTCTTTTAATCTAAAAAAACTGCTTCCACTTCCACTAAAAAACCAATTTTTTTTTCTTTGCAATTGTAAATTTTTATCCACTTTAAGAGCTGCTCCTAGTAAGTCATTTAACTCTATATCACTATATATATTTAGCAACTCTGTGCTTTTCATATCTTTCATCTTTTTTGCTAAACCCTCATTTATATTGTAATTTTGCCTAAAAGTTCTATAAATCTTACCTGTATCACATTTTATATCTGGAGTAAAAACCTCAATATTCAAGGGTTCTTCTTTGAACTCCTTCACTATCTCCCCTATTCCTTCTACATTTGCACTTTTGTATTTATAGACAAAAAAAGGAACATCAGCCCCCACGCTTAAGCCAATTTTGGCTAATTTTTCTTTTGTTAAACCTAGATTTATTTTTTCATTTACCATGTGCAAAAAAGTAGCCGCATCACTACTTCCACCGCCCAAGCCTGCAAATGATGGTATTTTTTTATTTACATATAGGGCATTAGAGCAAAATATATCTTTTAGCTCTTTTTTATATCCTACATTACAAAGTGCCAAATAGCTTTTATATATAGTATTTTGTTCCAATTTACAGCCAAAATTACCATATAACTCAAAATCTACATCGTCTCTTTTAGGCAAAAAGTTGAGTTCATCATAAAGATTTTCTACTAAGACAAATCTTGAGAGTATTTCATGATAATCTTCTCTAGTTCCAACAATTTTTAGAAAGATATTTACTTTTGCAAATGCTCTATATTTCATTTTTTGAGTTTTTCACTTAACTCACTCAAGCCAGCTATATTTATCTCATTTGCGGCTTTTATATTTGCATCTTTGACTATCTCTTCTAACTCTTTTCGCAAAATCAACATCTCTTTTGGAGCATTAATTCCAAGTTTTACCACACCTTTTGAAACTTCCATTACAGTGATGGTTATTTTATCATCTAAAAGTATGGACTCTCCTATTTTTCTTGATAATACTAACACAATTTTACCTTATTTAACAGATAGTTTACCTCATCATCTTTTATTTCGATAAGAGCCAAATATTTTTTATCTACAAACTTATAGATACCATTTTTTTGATTTTTAAATGAGCTTTTAACTAACTTTTTTCCAAGCTCTATATCACTTATATCGCCCAAATATTCATTCTCTTGCATAGATAAAAATTTGAGTGGATTTAATGGTAATTCGTCACCATAAACAAAAGCACCTTCACTCAACCTCTCCAAAGAGCTAAGAGCTCCATCAAATCCTAATTTTTTAGCAAATAGATATCCGATACTTCTTATATATCCGCCTTCACTTATGCTTATTTCAAAAGTTAAAAAAGGGTGCGCATAGTGTAAAATCTTGAAATTATAGATGAAGCTTTTTATCTTTTTTAACTCAAACTCTTCACCACCTCTTGCTAAGTCATAAGCTCTCTTACCATCCACCCTTTTTGCACTATATTTTGGTGGAAGATACTCAATTTCACCCAAAAAATTCTTTGCCACTATATTTATAGAATCCATAGAAAAAGGGGCTATGCTTTTTATGGTTTCTATCTTTTCAATATCTAGTGTTGGGCTACTTGCACCAATCCACAAAGTGGCTCTATATCTCTTTGGAGCCTTCTGCAAAAATCTAAAAAGCTTTGTAAATTGTCCAAAAGCGACTATCAAGACTCCGCTAGCAAATGGGTCAAGAGTTCCTGAAAATCCAGCTTTTTTGACACCATATCTTCTTTTTATCTTTTTTAAAAAAAAGTTTGAAGAGATGCCCTTTGGTTTATTTGCAACGAAAAGTCGATTCATATCTTCTCAACAAATGAAGCTAAAATATCTCTTTTTGTACCACTAAAATTTATCTTTAATTTAAATTCTCTTTTAACCTTACTTATCTCAAAAATTCTACCAATTCCAAAAATCTTATGTTTAACTAAATCGCCTTTTTTGTATGCTGTTGTTTTCTCAAGTATCAAACTTCCTTTGCAAACTCCAGCCTCTTTTAAAAATCTGCTTTTCTTTAACTCCGCTCTTCTGCCTTTATAAAACCTACTATTTACAAAACTGAGCGTTAGCTCTCTTTTTGCTCTTGTAATCGCCACATATCCTAGCCTTCTCTCCTCTTCTATATCACTTCCATCACCGATAAGAGGGAAAAATCCTTCTTCTAATCCCATCACAAAAAGATACTCAAACTCAAGCCCTTTGCTTGCGTGTACGCTCATGATAGATATATGCTCATTGTCTATCTGATCTTGATCACTTTGAAGTGCCAAGTCATTTAAAAAATCATCTACGCTTGTATCTAAATTTTGCTTTACGAAATCTCTATAAAGTCCATAAAATTCATCTATATTTGAAACTCTATCTAGGGCATCAGGAAGTGCGGAGTAGTACTCTCTTATACCAAACATATCTTCTAATTCAAAAATAAAATCATAAGAGTTATCACTACTTTTTTCTTTTAGTTTTATAATGTTCTCTATAAACTCATTTAACGCTATAAAACTTTTTTTACTTGTTATGCTTTTAACTTCATCGTTATGCATAGTTATATACTCATACAGAGACATTTTATTGTCATATGCAGCTTTTAAAAGCTTGTCGATTGTCACTTTTCCAAGCCCTCTTTTTGGTTTGTTTATTATCCTTTTCATGGAAAAGTCATCATGCTCATTTGCTATGATACGAAGATAACTAATAAGGTCTTTTATCTCGGCTCTTTCATAAAATTTTACACCACCTACCATATTGTAAGATATATGTTCTTTATTTAAACCCTCTTCTAAAGAACGGCTGAGTGCATTTATCCTATATAATACTGCTATATTTTTGGGGTCTACTCCACCATCTATCAATTTTCTTATTTTTCTTGCTATTGTTTTAGACTCTTGGTTTTCATCACTTGATTCTATAAACTCTATAGCTTTTCCATCTCCAAAATCACTTGTTAGATTTTTACCAATTCTTTCTCTATTATGCTCTATTAGTTCATTTGCAGCACATAGAATCTGATTTGTTGAACGATAATTTATCTCTAGTTTTGTTATTTTTACTTCATCAAAAGAGTTATGAAACTCTAAAATATTTTTTATATTTGCCCCTCGCCAACCATAAATACTTTGGTCATCATCTCCAACTACACAAAGGTTATTATGTACAGCGCATAACTTTCTTAAAAGTCTATATTGGAGTTCATTAGTATCTTGGTATTCATCTACCATAATATATTTATATCTTTCACTAACTTGTTTACAAAGTTCATTATTTTCATCTAAAATCTTATAAGTAAGCACGAGTAAATCATCAAAATCTACCAAATTATTGCTTACTATATAATTTTCATACTGCTCATATATTTTTGCTATAGTTTGATAGTTTTTTCTCTCTGCTTTCTCGAAAACTTCTTTTGGAGAGATAAGTGAATTTTTGTATCTTGAAATCTCACTAGCCACTAAAGATATGGGCAAATCCAAACCAAAACTTTTTATAATTCTTTTTTTGTCATCAGTGTCAATCACAACAAAGTTATTATTTCTTCCTAATTTATTTATATTAAATTTTAAAAACAGAAGTCCAAACTTGTGAAAAGTACAAAGCATTGGAGGATATCTAACTTTATCTATCAAAGAGAGTGCTCTCTCTCTCATCTGGCTTGCAGCCTTATTTGTAAATGTAAGAGTTAGTATGCTGGAGGGGTCAATACCAAGTGAAATCAAATATGCAACCCTAGTAGTTATCGTTTTTGTTTTTCCGCTTCCTGCGCCTGCTAGTATAAGTAACGGACCATCTATATGACAAGCTGCGTCTCTTTGAGCATCGTTTAATTTATCTAATATTTTATCCATATTTAAACTTTCGTGCTATAATTTATATTTATTATATCAAAAAAATGTTTAATCCTACAAATTTTACACAGACCCCTATTGTATAAAGTATCATTTTTAGTTATAATATATAAAAAATAAACAGAATTGAACTACCATAAGGAGATTTGATGCTAAAAGATTTTACAAAGTTGGAGACATTTTTAACTGTTGTCAGGGAAAAAAGTTTCTCAAAAGCTTCTAAAAAACTTGGTATAAGCCAACCTGCTGTTACACAACAGATAAAACTTTTGGAAGATTATATTGATGGAAAGATTGTAGATAGAAAGAAAAATGGAATAAAACTTACAAAAATTGGTGAAGAGTTGCATAAAATTGCACTAAAACTAGATAAATGTATAAATAACTCTGAAAAAGAGATGATTAAGCTTCTCAACAAAGATATGGTTTTTATATTAGGTGCGTCATTGATGATAGGAAATTATATTATTCCTGCCATTCTGAATAAAATTCAAGAAGAGATAAACAATGAAATAATGCTTAAAATTAACACCTCGCATACAATAACTGATGAATTACTAGACAAAAAGGTTGATTTTGCTATTCTTGAATCTCCAGTTTTTAATGATGAGTTGATTTACAGGGAATGGTTAGAAGACGAACTATTTTTAGTTAGCAGATCACCTCTGCCAAAACTCGTAAAAAAAGAAGATTTATATGATTTTCATTGGATATGCAGAGAAGAGACATCTCACACAAGAAAGATAGTTCAAGAAGCATTTGATACGATGGGTATTGACTGTAAATCATTTGATATGAGAAGTATTGTTACGAGCTCAACTGCAGTAAAACAGATGATTTTAAAAACACCTGAACTTGACACTCCAACAGTTTCTATTATATCAAGACATATAATAAAAGATGAACTTGATAGCGGACAGCTCTATTGTGCCAAGATAAAAGGATATAAAATGTCAAGAACTCTCTATATTGCTTACCTCAAAGAAAGAAAACATGATGCTGTTATCGACAGTATAATTGCTTATTTGATGAGCAGAAGAAGAATATAATTACTTTTTTAAAAATTTTTGATTTTCGGGGTTAGAAAGTAGAGCTTCCATAGACTTTTTAACTCCATTTTTTTGTTTTTTTGCCTCTTTTTTGCTTGATGGAATTGAGATATTTATAAATATTGGTGTATTTTCTACAATAACTTGCAAAACAGACAAAAGAGGAACACTCACAAGAGAACCGAAGTTGTCAGAACCAAAACCAGCTTCAAAACTAATAATTTCTTCATCTACCAAAACGCTCTCAAAAGTATACCCAGCTAAAACAAACATGGTGATTGGTTTAAATGTATCTTTTATTTTATCAGGAAGTGTTGGACTAAAATCTACATCTGTAACACTTGTAAGTATAGAAAAATTTATGCCCTTTTCCAGTAAAAAATCAAGTATATCTTGAACATGTTTGTTCATTATATTACAAAATCTATCATCATTCAGCACCATTTGCAACATCAATATTTCCTTTTTTTTAATACACAATTATAGCGAAATTTTTCATATACTAATTAACTTCTCTAAAACAGCCATTCTTATCACTACGCCATTTTTTACCTGCTCTAAAACCTTGCATCTAGGGTCTTCCATCATTATATCATCTATATCTACATTTCTATGAACTGGTCCTGGGTGCAGAAGAAGAATATTTCTATCTCCTACTAAATCTAATGTTATACAAAAATCCTCTGCATAATCTTTTAAAGAGGCATATATTTGATTTGCATGTCTCTCAGTTTGAGTCCTTAAACTCATAATTATATCAATATTGTCTATTATCTCTCTTATACTATGCGAGACTCTTAATTTTGTTTTTGGTAAAAAATGTGGAGGCGCAACTAAAATAACCTCAAGTCCAGCACGATTAAGAAGCTCAATGTTGCTATTGGCAACACGGGAATTTTTGATGTCTCCTACAATTGCGATTTTTTTACCTTTGATATTATTGTTAAAATGTTGTTTTATAGTAAAAAGATCAAGCAAAGCTTGGGTTGGATGTGCATGAGAGCCATCTCCACCATTTATCAAGGGACATTTTACATGTTTTGAAAGGATATGAGGAACTCCAGCTCTTTTATGTCTTACTACAATAGCATCAGGACCCATTGCGTCCAAAGTTGCTGCGGTATCAAGCAGAGTTTCCCCTTTATTAGATGAGCTATGTGAAACATCTAAGCTTACAACATTTGCCCCTAATCTTTTTGCTGCAATCTCAAAACTACTTCTAGTCCTAGTAGAGTTTTCAAAAAATATAGTAATAATCATATGACCTTGAAGTATATCTCTTTGTTTATTATCTAAAAATATACTTGCTCTTGCATATAATTCATCTATCTCTTCAAGAGAAAAATCTCTTGTGTTTATGAGGTGTTTCAACTTAAAACCTTTTAAATTTCATTTGGTACATGTTAACAAATTTTAGATACAATAACACTAAAAAAGGAGCAATAAAATGAAAAAAACTCTAATTTTAGCCTGTGCTGTTATATTTAGTGCCTCTTTATTTGGTGAAACTATATCTTTTAGTGATAGTGTTCGAGTTATAAAAAGCTCACCAGAATATAGAACAGTAACTACAAGAACGCCTTATCAAGAGTGTTGGGATGAACAAG
>VAPL010520255.1_pt1 | contig 11164 bp, 13 predicted proteins | sample 3395061 | NCBI WGS metagenome assembly VAPL01 (sample SAMN08290444, study PRJNA428436) | hydrothermal vent metagenome | isolation source: Deep-sea hydrothermal vent chimney 2 | place: Pacific Ocean: Juan De Fuca Ridge | depth 2182 m m
ACATCGCGCACCGCAGCAATCGTCACCCCGATATCACACCCGGCCCTGCGCGCAATTTCCTTAGCATTGCGAGACAGAACTTCTAATACGCCACCACCGACAGTACCTAACCCCAACAAACCTACTTTAACCAAACTCACATTTTTACCCTCGTATTACATGTGTCACTAACATGAACTAGTCAGCATCTTTTTTAATCATGGCGCGAATATTTCTCACCGCCTGCCTGCTCCGATGTTCATTTTCAATTAGTGCAAAACGCACATATTCATCACCGTATTGCCCAAACCCTATCCCGGGTGACACGGCGACTTTCGCTTCGCCTAACAATTTTTTACAAAATTCCAACGAACCCAGATGGCGATATTGTTCAGGAATGGGTGCCCAAACAAACATAGTTGCCTTTGGCTTTTCTACAGGCCAACCCGCTGTATTTAAGCCATCACACAGTACATCCCTGCGACTTTGGTAACGTTGCACAATTTCGGAGACACATTCTTGCGGCCCTTCCAACGCGGCAATTGCGGCGACCTGGATGGGTGTAAACATACCATAATCAAGATAAGATTTGATCCGCGCCAATGCCGAAACCAATGATTTATTACCACACATAAAGCCAACACGCCAACCCGGCATATTATAACTTTTGGACAAAGAAAAAAACTCAACCGCAACCTCTTTTGCACCTGGCACTTGCAGTATGGACGGTGCCTTGTAACCATCAAAGACAATGTCTGCATACGCCAAATCGTGTACAATCCAAATACTTTGTTTCTTTGCTATAGCAACCACTTTTTCAAAAAATTCAAGTTCGACACATTGTGTGCTCGGGTTACCGGGAAAATTTAATATCAGCATTTTTGGTTTTGGCCAGGTATCATTTATCGCCTTTTCCAGTTCGTCAAAAAAATCGATACCTGGAACCATTTGTACGTGACGAATATCCGCACCTGCAATCACAAACCCATAGGGATGGATTGGATAAGAGGGGTTCGGTACCAACACCGCATCGCCTGGTCCCACGGTCGCTAATGCCAGATGTGCCAATCCTTCTTTCGAACCAATGGTGACAATGGCCTCTAACTCAGAGTCAATTTCAACATTATATCGTGTCTTATACCAAGTACTTATCGCCCTGCGTAATCGGGGAATACCGCGCGACATGGAATATCGATGGGTGTCATTTCGCTGCGCGACCTCCACCAGTTTTTCAACCACGTGGGGTGGTGCAGGCTGGTCTGGATTACCCATACCAAAATCGATAATGTCTTCTCCACGCGAACGCGCTTTGAATTTAAGCTCGTTCACAATATTGAATACATACGGTGGAAGCCGCTTTATTCTTTGGAAATCATCATTCAAACCAGTTTCTTCCTAATTGTGCTGTCTTTAACCAAAAATAGTTATTAAAATAGCCATTAAAACAGTGACTAGGAGGCTATCCGAGAATAGAAACCGTCACGAGGGGAAGCCATTTTAGTCAGATTTTTCGATAAAAATAAGGCATAGTTGGGTATATTCTCTTTATAAAGAAAACGCATTTTATCGAGAAATTTGGCTGAAATGGCTTTTCCGCAGTAGGTTCTCTATTCTTGGACAGCCTCCTAGAATAGCTTTATCCTAAAACCAACTAGATAACACAGCCTAAAATCACATGAAAATTTCTGACGATAGTAATACAGACGGCTATTTTATACGGTCTTACGCGCCAGGGCGAATTACAGTTGCCTCAGCGCATTTAACCCCTGAAAGCAGCTCAAAAACCGAAGCGCCCGCATCCAGGTTAAAGGAAGAAATACTGGAAAACAGCTTCATTCTCAGTGCCAACAGGCTAATTAAAGACTGGCCCCCGCAAACAACAAGTGACTTGAGTGAGGAACACTCAGAGATATTGGTTTCCCTGCAACCGGAAGTGATTATCCTTGGCACAGGAGTATCATTGCATTTCCCAAATCCGGCATGGTCAGCTAGCTTTCTTGAACAAGGTATCGGCTTGGAGGTCATGGATACGGGTGCCGCCTGCCGAACCTATGCAATATTGAGCGCAGACAGCAGAAACGTCGTCGCCGCTTTTATGCAGCTTTGATAGAAAAACGGGAATAATTTAAGGATAATTGACGTGCTGTGGTTAAGTCTCGCTGCCGAAAGTGTAACTGTATACTTAGCAATCAAAAAAATATGGTTAAAAACGTTACTTAAATAAGTTTTCGACCGAATAACCTTCTCGTTCCATTATCTCACGTAGGCGCTTAAGTGCTTCCATTTGTATCTGTCGGACACGCTCACGCGTCACACCAAGTTCATTCCCTACTTCTTCGAGGGTTGAGATATCACGACTATTAAGTCCAAAACGACGTTCAACCACTTCTCTTTGCTTTTCATTGAGCTGATATAACCAGATTTCAATATTCGCCCGGATGTCGTTATCCTGGAGTAAGGTTGCCGGATCAACATTACTCTCATCAGGAATAGCATCCAATAAAGACTTATCGGTGTCTTTTATAGCGGGCACATCAACCGACGTGACCCGCTCATTCAAACCGAGCATTCTCTTCACATCCTCGATCGGTTTGTCTAATAAATTAGCAATTTCTTCCGCACTGGGTTCATGGTCAAGCGTCTGTGCCAAATGCCGTGCAGCACGCAAATAAATATTAATTTCTTTTACGACGTGAATAGGTAAACGAATGGTACGGGTTTGATTCATAATGGCACGTTCAATTGTTTGACGTATCCACCAGGTTGCATAAGTTGAAAAACGAAAACCCCGTTCCGGATCAAACTTTTCTACGGCGCGTATTAATCCTAAATTGCCTTCTTCGATCAAATCGAGCAATGCCAGACCTCGGTTTAGATAACGGCGGGCTATTTTTACAACTAAGCGCAAATTACATTCGATCATGTGTTTGCGCGCACTGTCATCGCCTTTTTGCGATAACCGAGAGTAATAGACCTCTTCTTTGGCTGTCAGGAGAGAAGAAAAACCGATTTCACTGAGATAAAGTCTTGTCGCATCCAATTCACCTTCCGATACTTCACCTGCGGAAAATGTTTTTCTGGATTTAACTGGCTTTGCATTTTCTTCAACATCGGCATCACCAAATGAAGCAGCTTTACCTGGTCCATTACTGGACTTGTCCTCTAGAAGAACATCAATCCCGTCCTCTTCAATTTCAGCTACATCGCCTAACTTTTCATCTTCGTCAAGCATAATACACTCCAACTTTACTAAAACTGATTTCCGCCAAAGACAATCACTATTGCCAATTCACACAATGTTACCTTAAGTTACTTATTCTGGTCACCTTTTTTTTCAAACAAGTTTTTCAAACAAGTATCTTAAAAGTATCTTCAGCTTCTGCTTCCTACCCCCTGCGTGGTAGAAAGTCTAACGGATTAACAGGGACACCGTCTCGTCTAATTTCGAAATGCAACATGACCCGGTTTGTACCCGAACTTCCCATTGTTGCAATTTTTTGTCCTAACTTTATTTCGTCTCCTTCCTTGACTAGTAATTCGCGATTATGTGCGTAAGCACTTAAGTAAACGCCATCGTGTTTTATAATAATAAGCCTGCCGTAACCAATTAACCCACTACCACTATATACTACGCGACCCGATGCAGCAGCTTTAATACTTTGTCCGTTCCGTCCAGCAATTTTAACGCCCTTTTTTCCAATATCGGTTGCTGAAAAATATTGTACTATGTTTTTACTAATTGTTGGCCATTTCCATGCAATTTTTTTGGCACGGTTCTTAATTTTTCTATTATCCGTAATATTGATCTTATTGTTGTTGTTTTTGTAGATACTTTTGTTGTTACTTTTGTCACTGCTTTCGTCTTTGCTATTGTCATTAGTTAAGCTGCGTCGAGATGGCGCGTAGTGTAAACCCTTCCTTGCGTTATCTCTAGTTTGATTTACATCATCAACATTGCTCCTGGAATGCTGTCTGCGATTGCCTGCTGCTTTGCCTTTAGGCGGCACTAACTTTATTATTTGACCATTATTAATTGAATAAGGTTCATCAATGCCGTTCCATGCCGCGATTCGTTTGTAATCATAGCCATACGCCCAGCCTATGGAATACAAGGTCTCACCGGACTTAACGACATGGTAGGTATGGTTACCGCAGGCAGATAACAGTAAATTCAAGCCTAAAGAGATAATAATGATTAAATAACGTCCTAACAACGCGCCTAAATCCTTATTAGAAAACCGAGAAAAGTATCTACGTACCTGTTCACGCACCGAGTACTGCCCCGAGCACTAGAGTATCGACGAACTAGCGTAGAGCAAAATATAATACAGCGGCGATAATGACACCCCACGCGAGCCAATCCATGTATTTGTGCAGTGCACGCTCCAGTTTTTCGCCACCGATAACGATAACCGCCGTGACAAGATAAAAACGTCCAGCCCGCCCCACAATAGACGCCAAAATAAAAGGAATTAATGACATGGAAACAACGCCAGCGGCGATGGTAAAAACTTTATAAGGTATGGGTAAAAAACCTGCAACTAAAAGCGCCCAAAAACCCCAATCGACAAACCAAGCTTGGGCTTTTTGGTAATTATCCCACAAGCCAAATTCGTGCAACAGTGGTTCTATAAGATGAAACGCAGACAGACCGAGAAAATACCCGACTAGACCGCCCGCTACCGAGGTAATCGTCGCGATGGCAGCGTATCGCCAGGCAGCACTGCGCTTGGCCATAACCATGGGCGCAAGAAGTACATCAACGGGTACCGGGAAAAAAATTGCTTCTATGAAGCTAAATCCAGCCAGATACCATTGCGCATGTTTATGCGCTGCCCACTTAATCGCTCTGTCATAAAGAGAAGAAAACAACCGCATTACTGCTTCCCCGCCTGCAGCGCAACAAAACGCACACGATCGAGAATTTTTTCTTCAACGCCGTTTTCTGTACGCGTTACCAGTAATAATTTTTGTTCACTGCGATCACCTACCGGAATAACAAGTCTGCCGCCTATCGTTAGTTGATCCAATAACGCAAGTGGAATTTCCTTTGGTGATGCGGTTACCATTATTCCATCGTAAGGTGCGTATTCAGGCCAACCCCAGGCACCATCACTATATTGGTGTTTTATATTATGTAATCCCAGGTCATAAAATCGATTTCGAGCCTGTAGCATTAAAGCGCGAATGCGCTCGGTGGTATAAACTTGCTCGACCAATTGTGCCAGAATAGCGGCTTGATAACCCGAGCCCGTACCGACTTCCAATACTTTTTTTGGTAAATCATCTTCGTCCATTCCTAATAAGGCTTCTGTCATACGCGCAACAATATAAGGTTGCGAAATCGTTTGACTGTGACCAATTGGTAATGCGGTATCTTCATACGCACGACTTGCAAGCGCCTCATCAACGAAAATGTGTCGCGGTGTGTTTCTAATCGTATTGAGTACTGCTTGATTGTTTATGCCTTCTTCTGCCAGCCGCGTCACGAGTCGCTCGCGAGTACGCATAGACGTCATGCCAATACCACGGTGATCTATTATATTCATGGCTTGATACCTCCCAACCATCTGGAAACATCATCCAGTGCCGTATATTGCGTTAAATCAACGTGGATGGGTGTAATTGATGCGATATTATTTTTGACAGCAAAAAAATCCGTGCCAGGACCTGCATCCTGTTCCGCACCCGGTGGCCCGACCCAATAAATAGGCACGCCTCTTGGGTTTTTATCTTTTATAATCGGTTCAGATTTATGACGATGCCCCAATCGGGTTGCCTCAAATCCGCTAAGCTTATCCCACGGCACATCCGGCACGTTTATGTTTAATATGGTGTCAGCGGGTAATGGGTCATGCAACAACTGCTGCACTATTATTTTCGCCACTTTGCCCGCGGTAGCATAATGTTTAGCATTGGGGCCAACCAATGAAACAGCGATGGCGGGTAAACCCAAAAATCGCCCCTCCATTGCAGCGGCGACAGTACCAGAATACAACACATCGTCGCCCATATTGGCACCTGAATTGATACCTGATACGACCATATCAGGCTCCTGTTCCAATAATCCGGTAATTGCTAAATGCACACAATCTGTTGGCGTGCCATCGACAAAATAATAGCCGTTATTCGCCTTGTTCGCCCGTATTGGATTGTCCAACGTCAGCGAGTTACTTGCACCACTTCGATTTCTGTCCGGTGCCACAACACAAATTTCAGCAATATCCGCTAATGTTTTAGCAAGGCACTGAATTCCTTCTGCCTGGTAACCATCGTCATTGCTGACCAATATCCTCATAGATATCCTTTTATAAATTGATACGACCTGTGTACGAACTAACCCAATTCAGTTACTCTAACAATGTATAACATATGTACAAACTGGAGCATATGATAAAACCTTATGCCGTATTTTGCTAATCGTTACTGTTTATTACAATAGCTGTTTATTACAATACAATTTCATTTCATATGACTTCAAGTAAAGATGATTTAACAGATGAAGATATTAACCTGTTTCGAAAAGCAACAAAAGGAACCACCCCGCTACGCCAGCATAAAAAGGGTAATAAGAAGGTAGATATCGCCATAACAACACCGAATAAAAAAAGGGATTCGTCACCAAGCGTGTCACGAAGTGAAAAAGACTCTGGTTATTCTCATCTGCATGAAATTAACTACGACGCAACAATAACAGAAGAAGTAACCGCAGCTGATATTTTAAACTATTCCCGGCCTGGGCCGCAGAATAAGCTCTTACGAAAATTACGTCGCGGGCAACTACCAATAGAGGGCACCCTGGACCTTCACGGCATGCGGGTCATTGGCGCCTATTCAGAAATCATGCGTTTTATCAATCATAGCCTGGCATCAGGCTACCGTTGTATAAAAATAATTCACGGTAAAGGCAAGGGCGCGAAGACAGACCAGCCAATATTAAAAAATAAAGTGAACAACTGGCTAAAGCAGATCCCGCAAGTCATGGCCTTTTGTTCTGCCCAACCTAGTGATGGCGGTATTGGCGCAGTTTACATATTGTTGAAAAAAGTGCAATAAGTTAATTCAACTGACATAATTCTCTCAGCACAATCGTCGCATAACCACCCGCAGGCAAAATAAAGCCCAGTTGAAGATCATCATTATCGGCAAAATTCCACGTCAAATCTGACACTGGCAATCGCAATGAACGCCTATCATAGATCAAACCGGCTCGCTCGAGTCCTTCACACCAATGCGCATATTCGGACAGGATTGATGTCTCCAACTCAAAATAGGGAGATTCATAATCAATCGTTCCCTTTTCCTTGTTTTGCTTACCCCATAAAGGACCACTGGCATGAACATCACCCGACTCAATACGCGCATGAATCGAATCATCACCCGCTTCGCATTGAAAATAACTGTGGGTTCCATCGAGCACAAGCAATTCGCCTGCAACGGCTTTATCCCAGTTCGCAAGCTTCACCCGATGCGACAAGACAAAATTAAATAACATAGAACGAATAGCGGAAAGATAGAGACCGCGCTTGTGACGGCTCTTTACTCTGATATTACCGCGGAACATTTTTTCGGCTTGCGTTATATTCGATTGGTTTCGGCCAAATCGTTGTTCACCAAAATAATTAGGTACACCTTTAGTCTGAACACGCTGTAGACGTTGCTTGATATCTTCCCGGTCACCTTCAAGGTCGCGTAAACTAATTTTAAAACGATTCGCCTGGTGCGTCCCTCTTTTAAGCTTTCGCTTGTGACGGCTAATTGTCAAACAATGAACACACTCATTTTCCAGCGCCAACCAGTCGGGTTCGGTTTTCCCCGTCAGGTTAACACTGAACCATTGACTGGTGAGTGCAAGACGGTCTTTGAGGCCCGAATAACCGATATCGACGTTTTTAACATCAGTGAAGCGTGTCAGTGTATCAACGATATCCTGCGTATTGAGATTACGTTTTTGTATTTGTAAAAAAACATGATCCCCTTCACCGTCAGGTTCAAAACCCAGTATCTCTTCGACACAAAAATCTTCAGGCGATTGTTTAAATGTCGCTTTACAATCAGGCGGGGCACAGACAAATTCCAAAAAATTCATACTGTTATCAAACAACAGACTCGTTTAACAACACCACTGCGTGGCTAGAAATACCTTCACCGCGGCCTTCAAAACCCAAGCCTTCAGTTGTCGTTGCCTTTATATTAACTCTTGATAAATCCACACCAAGATCATCGGCTATATTTATTTTCATCTGTTCTATATAGCCTGATAATTTTGGCCGTTGCGCGATTACCGTAACATCGACATTGGATATCGACAGTGAAGCAGACCGCAGCTTATTCACTACATCTCGCAAAAGTTTACGGCTATCTATATTTTTATATTCTGCATCACTATCCGGAAAGTGTTTACCAATATCACCCAGTCCCGCCGCGCCAATTAAGGCATCACACAAAGCGTGAATAAGCACATCACCATCAGAATGCGCGACTAACCCCTGTGCATAGGGCACGGTTACTCCCCCCAATATCAAAGGCCGCCCTTGTTCAAACCGATGTGCATCAAATCCGTGCCCTATTTTCATTTCTCTTGTGCCTGCTTTTTCAAATAATATTCAGCTAAAGATAAATCTTCAAAGCGCGTTACCTTGATATTATCGCTACAACCCACAACCAATTTAGGGACTAAGTTATTTAATTCAATTGCGGAAGCTTCATCGGTAACCGTTTCACCTCTTTTTTTTGCTTCTTGTAACGCAGTTTTAAGTATACCCAAACGAAACATTTGGGGTGTTAAAGCATGCCAAAGGTGTTTGCGTTCAACAGTTGCAATAATATCATTGGTGTTACTGCTGCGTTTCATCGTATCACGTACTTCGGAGGCAAGAATGCCGCCAACAGGATGATCCATTAATAGATTTATTAATGTATCGATATCAGATAGTCGAACACAAGGCCGTGCTGCATCATGCACTAACACCCAATCATCTTCAGCTATGTGTTGTTGCAATCTGAGCAGAGCATTGAGCACTGAATCACATCGTTCCTTGCCACCTTCGACTACCACTATTGGCTTATTAAGAGCGGGTTTGCTAAGAGATGCTTTGTCATGAACGATTGATAACGACTGCCACGCAGTATCACCACTGGAAATAGCCACAACAACACCTTCAATAAATGGATGTGCCAGCAATCGAAATAAACTGTGTTCTATGATGGTTATATCGTTGAGTTTCGCGTATTGCTTTGGTATCTCTAACCCCATTCGCGAACCAACACCGGCTGCGGGGATAACCGCCCAGATTTTATTAGATGGGGTGCGAGAAGACTTGCCTGCAACAGACATTACTTAATAACCTGATAAAAGATTTCCCCTTCTTTAATCATACCCAATTCCAGACGGGCACGCTCTTCGATGGCTTTTATACCTTGTTTTAAATCGGTTACTTCAGCGTCCAGTATCTGATTACGCTTTTTCAGTAATGCGTTTTCTTGTTTCTGCAGATCAATTTTCTGGCTAAGATGCCAGGCATCAACAAAACTGCCCTCGCCCGCCCATAATTTATATTGTAGCGAGAATAACAACATGATTAACACCACAATGACCAGTTTCATCTTGTTTGATTCATCTCGTCGAAACGCTTATTAGCCGCTATTAGCAACAACACAACAATTACGACAATTGCGACAATTGCTTAAAAGCACTGCGCCCCGAATACGGTGCCTTACCCACGACTTCCTGCTCGATACGCAATAATTGATTATATTTAGCAACACGGTCTGTACGTGACAGAGAACCCGTTTTGATTTGCCCTGCACTGGTCGCGACCGCGATATCGGCAATCGTCGTGTCTTCGGTTTCACCCGAGCGATGTGATATCACCGCGGTGTAACCCGCCTGTTTCGCCATACTGATCGCCGCCATGGTTTCCGTTAATGTCCCGATTTGATTCACTTTTATAAGTATAGAATTAGCGATACCTTTATCAATACCTTGTTTAAGTATTTTTGTGTTTGTCACAAACAAATCATCGCCGACTAATTGCACATTTTTACCCAGTCTTTCTGATAGAATCGCCCAGCCGTCCCAATCACTTTCATCCAGCCCATCTTCGATACTGATGATAGGGTATTTATCTACCCAAGCAGCCAGGTAATCTACAAATTCGGCTGCATCCATTTGCCTGTTTTCGGACGCAAGCACATATTTTCCATCTTGATAAAATTCAGAGCTGGCCACATCAATCGCCAGAAAAATATCCTTTCCTGCCTGATAACCCGCGTTTTTTATCGCCGTTAAAATCACTTCGATAGCTTCTTCATTCGAGGATAAATCGGGCGCAAAACCGCCCTCATCACCCACAGCGGTATTCAATCCTTTTTCCGCTAACACTTTCTTTAATGCATGAAAAATTTCGCAGCCATAACGCACTGCTTCTGAAAAAGAAGGCGCGCCCACCGGCACGATCATAAACTCCTGAATATCAACGCTGTTGTCTGCGTGTGAACCACCATTAATAATATTCATCATGGGAACCGGCAACTGCAATTGACCGTCGTTACCGAACAAATCATTCAAATACTTGTAAAGTGACTGGCCCGATTCGATTGCTGCCGCTCTGGCGACAGCCAATGATACGGCGAGCGTTGCATTCGCACCCAGTCGTTCCTTATTGGGTGTGCCATCCAGCTCAATCATTTTATTATCTATTTGCGCTTGTTGCTTGACATCCTCGCCAAGCAACGCTGAACGAATTTCCTTATTCACATTTTCAACTGCTTTTAGAACACCCTTGCCGCCGTATCGACTTTTATCGCCATCGCGTAACTCGATCGCCTCACGCGACCCCGTCGATGCACCGGAAGGAACAGATGCGCGTCCTAATACACCGGATTCGAGAATAACATCCGCTTCTATCGTGGGATTGCCTCGTGAATCAATAACTTCACGTGCACATATATCTTTGATTTTCGAACTCATTATGACTAATAACTCCATTATTTTTAGCAAAATCTCATTACAAATGTTTTAATACAGACTTAAAATACTGGCAAAAAACGGACCAATCTGACATTTTTTAGATCGGATCAAATTGTAAACCTTGTTGTAAACACGGTTGTAAAAAAAAAGCGGTAACTTAGTTATTAATAGCCTGAACCTTGTCATCCCCAGAAGAGTCATCCCCAGAAGAGT
>VAPL010474736.1_pt1 | contig 11163 bp, 7 predicted proteins | sample 3395061 | NCBI WGS metagenome assembly VAPL01 (sample SAMN08290444, study PRJNA428436) | hydrothermal vent metagenome | isolation source: Deep-sea hydrothermal vent chimney 2 | place: Pacific Ocean: Juan De Fuca Ridge | depth 2182 m m
CTTCCAGATCCTTTCCCTGCCGCCGGAACCTGTTCGCCTGTCACGACTTCTGCGAAATAAAGAAGACATGGAACAGGAGGAAGCTCTATGCCCTGGCAGTGTTGGAAGGGAACAGCCGGATGCTGTATGTGTTTTTCTCCCATTCCCAGCAGCAGGAGTATCTGCACCAGGATTTGCTGGAAGCATGCACCTACTTTGACGGCCTGCCCAAAGAGGTACTGGTCGACAATATGTTCACAGCCGTCACTGAACGGGTTGGCTCCATCATCCGTTTCAACGAGGCCTTTTTTGATTTTCTGGGCAAGTTTTCCATTACCCCGAGGGCCTGTACTGTCCGGATGCCGCAGGAAAAGGGCAAGGTGGAAAACGCTATCAAGTATATATGGCAAAATTTCCGGCCCCTGCGGCAGTTTGCTGATCTTGCCGATGTACAGCAGCAGGATTCGAAGTCTCCGCTATCTGCAGCAGGTCGCTTGTGAAATATGCGGGCGGTGGCATGACATAGGGTTCCAAGGGGTAGATTATTTCTCGGATTCTGGTATCACTTGGATAGATGCCCATTTGCTTTAACCGACGACGATGAAAATGGAAGGAAACAACCACCAGTTTTGAACCGATGGTTGCTTGCTATTGATAATTTATGACATTATTGCTGCTTCCAAGAGAGCCTGCCGGATTTTGTACTTAACGGATTTTCTTCCTCAATCCGTTTAATTTCACCGGTACTCGACTGGACAAATACTACAGAACCTTTTTCACGACCAACATGAATACTTGGCGATGTTGCCAATCCCTGTCCCAGGCTAATTTTTCGATTGGCCTTTTCAAGTGTATTACCATTGACCATTGTCGATGTAGTTCCCAGTATACCTGTATAATATGCCGTACCTGTTTTGTAATACAGTGCCCAGAGATTACTCTCTCCACTTGCAATGCATATGTCATCGGAGGGAATGAAAGTGGTGAATGACAAGAGCCCCCCAATCAATGCTGCCTGACCTAAATTTCTTTCACCTTCAAGGCTACTGCCATCATCTGCATAGAAATCAAGAAGCCATCCGTCGTAGGTCTCCTGTTCGGAAATCAGGTCCGTCCATGTTGTTCCGGATCCTAATCCTGTCACGGTATGTTGAGTATCGGTAAATACATTAATTGATGTCACATCATGCAGTGATACTTTTTGAACCTCATTCCATGATATATCATCATTGGAATCAAGAGGCTCCTTGATTCCATAAAAACTCTGCAGGCTCTTGTCAGCTTTATCGCTATTGACAAAGTAACGCCCTGTGCCGAAAAATACCCAGTTACGGCCAACATTATCGAGACCGACAGTCGGTGCCGCTGAAATGGGTTGACCGACATCAATAAGTGTGTTGGCCCACCAAGTTGTTGTACCCTGAAAATTATCAATAACGATTCTGTGAAGTTTTCCAGCCCATCCATTACCGGCATCACCACTTATAGTTCCATAATAAACAACGTCAGCATTATAATCCAGGTTATAATCAACCGTGATGGGTGTTGTTACAAATGCGTTGTCTTCAAGCTTCGTGTATACATGAAAACCCTGAGTGAGGACACCATTAATATCCACAGACCAGAGTTCATCCAGGCTGGCAAGCTTCACGAGATCAACTAGATAAAATTTGCCTTTTTGAAAACTCTGAGCGGAATGCAACAAGGTTTTATCGGGTTGCCCATTTATATCTGCTGGACCTGAACCAAAAGCGAGAAACCACTTATTTTCTCCGTCCTTTTTAATGGGTACCACCGTTGGATAGCTAGTCGAGTATCCCATCTCCGGCATAACTAATTCAGCCAGCAAAGTTGGCTTTTCTTCCGGATTTGTTATGTCCATAACAATAAATGCGGATTTCATCGGGGCTAAACCCGCTCTCACTCCATCGCCGTTACAGTCAACAAAGGGTTCTCCTCCACCCATATCATGCTGATGATTGTTATTCCAGTCCGTAAAAGGTTCGGCTAACGAGGCATCATATTGATTATTATGATTCCAATCTGTATAAGGTTCTGCCAAAGAGCTATCATACGCACCATTATTATTGCAGTCCGTAAATTGTTCAGCATATGTATACTGGCCATTTCCGTCTGAATCGGTGTAAGATTCCGGTACGGAGGTACTATATGACCCGTCACCATTCCAATCGGTGAATGATTCCGTTATCCCTGTATCCCTGCTGTTGTTGTGGTTACAGTCCGTAAAAGGTTCTGCGATAACGCTGTCATAATGGCCATTGCCATTACAATCTGAAAATGGATCTGCATGGGTGTACTGATTATTACCATCTACATCCACAAAAGGTTCATGTATGGATGTACTATAACTGCCATCGCTGTTCCAGTCTGTAAATCGTTCCGCAACCGTGACGGCGTCATAGGTATGATTTCCATTACAGTCACTATAGGACTCCCTGGCATCCCAATGCTGGTCACCATCACTGTCGACAAAGGGCTCGGCTATACCGCTATCATAACGGCCATTACCATTCCAGTCCGTATACGGCTCGCTGGCATCATGCTGCTGATTGTTGTTGTAATCGAGAAATGGTTCATTCACTGATATATCATATTGGTTATTGCCATTCCAGTCTGTATAGGATTCTCCTGGATCGTAGCGACTGTCACCATCCCGGTCAACAAAAGGCTCCCGAGGTAGAGAAGCATCATAACTTCCATTTCCGTTACAATCATTGAAGGGTTCGTTTACTGATGCATCATATTGATGATTGCCATTCCAGTCCGTAAAGGACTCGGCCCCGTTCCATTGACCATTGCCGTTAGCATCCGTATACGCTTCGGCAATTGAGGAATCCCAAGCATTATTACTGTTGCAATCCGTGTATGCTTCATCTACTGCCGATACATCGTAACTTCCATTACCGTTACAATCAACAAACGGTTCGTCAACAGAGTTGTCATATCTACCATTAGTATTCCAGTCATTAAATGGTTCAGCACTATCCCACTGATTATTTCCGTTTGTATCTACATAGGATTCAAATATTGATGCATCATAGCTATTACTGCCATTGCAGTCGACAAATGGCTCGGACAAGGAGGAGTCATAAGTATTGTTGCCATTGTAGTCAGTAAATGGCTCTGAAGCGGTAGCGTCAAATGTGCCATTGCCATTTTTATCTGTATAGGATTCAATGACCGGTGAAGTGTCATAAATATTATTGTCATTACAATCAACAAACTGTTCACCAATGTCATATTGTCCGTTTCCATTACTATCCGTATATGATTCGCTCACATAATCCGGATGATCATCCCTGTTTACATCGGTTGATATCTGGCCACCGCCGAACCGCATTCCGACGACCATGACCGTCCCCCACCCATGGGGATGAATACAGGCTGGGCTGGTGGGGTCACTGTTGCATGCAGATTCCTCCTGAAAAATCTTGGCATCAAAAACCCTTGGTTTCTCATCAACATAATATACGTGTCCATAGGTAGTTTCCGTCAACCAATAGAGATGGGGTAATAGATTGTACGGAACGTAAGCCCATAACTCAGCACCCAGTTCAGGCATGCTGGTAAAAGATGCACAGGGAATATCATTCGCAGTATCTCCATCATAAGGATTGTAGCCTGAAACTATTTCACGACAAAATTGACTGTGATACGAGTCAAAAAAACCACCATTGAAGGCATGTAGCATACCATCATTGGCTCCGGCATAAATGACATTCCTCCGATCCTGGTATCTGGCAGCAAAATCGGCATAGCTGGGATCCTTGTATAAGAGATGAAAGGCCTCGGACGGTCTCCCCACCATGGTCGGTGTTGAATAGGCAATATCCCCCAGTCTCCAGGTTTTGCCATCAAATCGACGTGACCGCATTTCCGTACCCGGCACATCACCCCCACCGATATTGAGCGGCACCGGGATGCCATGGCTATCAACATAGTCCTCGCCACGAATCCAGTTGATCTCACGTTCTGTCTGCTGTACGAGAAAATCGTTAAAGTCCTGAGTTGAGAGGTTGGAGATGGCAACCGGCTTGTCGGCAAAGGTTGGATACAGGGTAAGATAGGGGTAGAAATTATCCGTATTATATAGATCCGACAGTCCGGGAGGTGTTGACGGCCAAGTAAAATCCTGTACCTCCATGGTATCAACAATACCATTGGCATTTGTATCTACCCAGGTGAAGATATAACGTTCTTTTTGGTCGGAAATATACCAGGACCGCTGAGTTACAGGATCAAGAGTTGTATCATTAAGCCAGTCGGAAGAGTTCCAGAGGTACCTGACCTCATCAAGATTCAAATTTTCCTGGCCGGCATTCCAGATTCGTTCAGCCGGATCGAGGATCTGGTTGCCGTTTACATCATAATACCTGACAGCCTTGCCGTTGACATACTCAATGATCGCATCAAGCCGGCTCAAATAGGGGTCGGTTGCCACCGAAGAAGATGGTATACAGGTACCAATGGTACTTTCCACGTCCAACACGCCATTACCATTGGTGTCCTCAGTGTCTAGCTCATTGTTGCCATTGAGATCCTCGCCGGAATCTAACTGATGATTACCATTCGCATCCTCGGTATCAAGAATACAGTTCATGTTGACATCCTCATGCAATATCCTGCCGTCGCCATTGAGGTCAGGCCCGAGAATATCAAGTTGAGCATTACCGTTACTGTCTTCCCGCATATTGCCATAGGCATCCATGAGGAACGAATGAACCTGTCCTACCCAGCTTACCGTGTTGGCGTTACTAGTGGAATCGGTCTTGTTTGGATAAAATACAGACTGGTAAATTGCGCCTTCACCGCTGCGGGTATTGGAGATAACCGAGGCAGCAGTTCCAGAAGATGCACGATTCAAAATATCAGCAAATGATTTATTGAGTTGTTCCTCAAGGCGCAGAGGATTGGTCACATAATAGTACGTATCCGGCACGCCATCCTTGTCCTTATCCCATTCTTCTTGGAGATTTGGCGTATTGTCACCGTCCTTGTCCTCAAATGCACCCCACTTTGCGGCATACCATAAAGGTCCTTTTAAAAGTTCAGCAACCCCTGAACTGCTGCCTGAACTTGGAGTAAAACGCCGTGTTGTTTGCAATGGCAAGGTTCCCAGAGCAGAGTTGTGGGTATTCCCCGGTTTATCCCGGTGCGGTGCAACTGCATCGGCATCAGGTATTGGATCAGTTCCAGGTGGGGTATCAAGAAAAACCAGCAAATCATTCCCCGCCCCAGTATCGGTATCCGTTACCTCAAGATAAGTTCCATCTTTAGTCGTCCCTGAAATAATATACCCGGCATGCTGTATGAACGACCCTGAAGCATATCCTGCACTCAATGTTATATCAACAGCAGTGGCATTGGCAGGGTCGGTAACGGCATTACCATTACTGTCAACAAGCTGATATTCATAGGTCACAATATCATCCATATCGTGATCAGCTCCCTGTTCCACATCCTCATAATTGATTCTGAAAGTGCCGGAAGTTGGTCCGATATTCTGCACATAAAAATCAACTATGGTGTTAGTCGGCCAATAGGGCCAAACTTCACCGCCAGGTACACTAGAACCCCAACTACCTAGAGAACCAACAGTTTTTGCAAAAGGTACCAGGGTGACAGGATGTCCTCCAATATTGAGTTCAATGCGAGGCAGAGGCGAGGCCAGGCCTACCGCATAGGTGCTGACCTTCTGGTCTTCAGTTACGCTGGATTGTAAATCGGTTGTGTGGCCGTAATAGCTAACCGCTGCAGAATAATAACCTCCGCCTTTGGTTGGCTCTTCCGGACAAAGACCTCGAATATCACCCAAACCGGTAATAGTTTTGGCGGTGCATGCGCCGTCAACAATATTCCCACTTTGACCAATATACTTATTGCCTGTGATACCTTCGGCCGTTGATATGGTATCTGCAAGTGTTTTTACATTCATCCCCGTTAGATCACCGGTCAACCCACTGCCGAAGTTTGTATCCACTCCTGGTAGTTGGTCCGCATCATAGGTTGGATTGATATCACTGAGAACCAGCATGAATGGCTTGGCGCAGGAATCAAAGCCATTGTCATTTTTGTCATAGGGGTCGTTCCAGCTCACCTTAGGCAACCCCAGGTTTGTGTCATCGGTCGTACCACTGTAATCAAATTCTTGGGATGCCGACTTTTTCCCAGCAAAATAGCGTTCGGTCTCATACATCATCTCGGCAACGGGATTTCCCCAGTCCCGACAATGCCCTTCAGTCATTGGGCCATTGGTTATCCAGCCGCAATCCTGGTTATAATTTCGGGCGGAATAGCTGTAGCCATAGATATGCATTTTGTTAAGAGTCTGGATAATGCCATTATCTTCGGTTGAGGAATCGGTACTCGTATGTGTTGATGACCAGTAAATGCCGTTATCACTATCAATTTCATCGCTGATATCACTGATTTGCTTTCTTAAAACACCACCGGAGGTGTTTTTTGCCCATGACCCTGTCAGCAGGCCAAAATACATACGTTTACTTTCGCCATGCCGCTGAAGAATACCGATTGGTTTGTAGTTTCCATCAGGATATAATTTACAGTTGGCTTCAATTCCGATGGAAGGATCACAGACCTTGACCCTGACATCATAATTGGTGATTGTGCTTGCCGGCGTGGAAAAACGATAGGTTGATAAAGTAAGAGCCGTAAAGGCCGTATTCGGTATGATTGTCCAGGCATTGCCGGAATCCGGACCATTCCAGTACAGATAATATTTGTCTGCGCCACCAGCCTCTTCCATACGGAATTCAACGGTATGATTACCGCTATCAAGATAAACTGTTTGATTATGATCGGTACAATTACAACTGCCATGAGGGCCATAATAGCCGACAACTCTTTCCTCGGAGGTTCCACCATCAATAATAACCTCAACCGCATCGTCGCCGTCAACGGCTATATCATAATCACCTGCTGCATTCACATGTAATGTTCCCGTAAAAACAGCAAGGTAATTATCCTGATCCGTGTCGTTGTAGCTATGGGGATCATATCCGCTGCTTCCCCACGGATTTCCATAGCCATCAATGGCGCCAAAGGTGGTTGAATTTGCACTGGGATACAGCTCGTCTATATGGTTCCGACTGGAATAGTTTAGCCATGCCCCCGATCCGAACAGATTAGCGGAAGTGGCATAGGTATAGACCATTGCCTCAAAAGCGGCATGATCCAGGGGGTGTCCCGGATGCCCACCACCGGATATTACAATGGAGTCATCAATTACCGGAGCTTCCTTTGATGCCCATTCCCAGACCCGATGGGGATTATTGAGGGCGACCCGAAGGACGGGCGGATCATTGCTGGAATTTAGGGTAGTGGATCCAAATAGATGCTGCAATCCCGGTGCAGAAGGAACCTGAAATGGAGTATAATCGGCTATGTCAAAACCATCCACGGCAACGCTGGTATATTCTTTGGCCCAGGAATGAGCATCCTGGGGGATGAATACCCGTTCAAGCACTGTTTCGCCGGTTGTATCGGTTGATCGATAACCGCCGTAAAGTACCTTGCGCATGGTGTCCATTCTTGACATGGTTATGTAATTGAGGAAATCGCCACTCCATTCATCAGCGCCTTGGCATTTCTTATCAGTGTTTTTCTGGTTTGGTTCAAATCGAGCATTAGCAGAACTGTATTTATAGCACTTATAGCTGTCGAAGTAGCCGTAATAATCTATCTGGCTCGGTGTATAGCGAATATCCAGAACACCATCACTGTTAAGATCGGAAGCGTCATTGTATGCCTCGTAATACAGCTTGTGATTCCTCCCCATGACGAGCATGAGTAGTGGTGGTGCACCAGATGTGACAAACGGAGGGATTGCTTGATAATCAGCTCCGGTTACAGCTATGGAAGAGGGCGGCGGCATCAAGAATGCCGATGTCATAATCAAAAAACATAGTATCGTTGTATTTTTTTTCATAAAAAAAACCTTTATCAGAATAAAGGGAATTGTATTGCAATCTTTTTTGCAATGGACAAAGTGAAAACAACTAACATACCAAGTGCCTATAATTATCGACGGATTCTCTTTATAAGGTAAATCCTGTTACCTTCAGCAAGAAATACCAGGAGATCACCTTTGTGGAGAGAGGCTACAGTCAATGGCCCTTCATGTTGATCCCGATCATTTTTGTAAACATAGACAATCTTGGCACCCTTCATGATGGTATATTTGGTATTATCTATTTTTATATAGGTGAACCGTTCTTTCCAGGGGGCCGCATTGACTACACCTTTATTCCATTTGCCGATGGCAAAGGCGCTGTGGACCGGAATGACCATGAAGCCCATAAAAACGATACACAGCATACAAAGGTTCTTTTTCATGATGGAATCGTGGTGATTTTTAAAAGTTAATAATTGCATGTTCCCTCCTGCCCGACCATATGGTTCCACAATATAGCAATCTTGGTCTCGCTGTTTCGGAGACCCACATGTTGTGAATGGAGACGATATTCAATATATGCACCTCCACCGGCGGCTCCCTTGCCTTTTCCTTCATAACCGGCAACCATCTGCAGGGCACTGCCCGGCATTAATTTTTTCACTCCCCATACGGCAAGGTTTGTACGGGGTACGGTATCGGATCTGTTGGCAGGGTCGCTGGGGATGCGAATCGACCGTATTGTATCCGAAGGAAGATCACTAAGCTGAACTGTTGCATCAGCGCCTTTGACCTCACTCATCAGAGTATTATGGGCAAAATCTTTTTCAAAAACATCGACCCCGCCAATACGAATAATCGGAAAGGGACTGGTGAACCCGTTGGGACAACTTACATTTTCTTCTATTAACTCTGAGCCGGCCTCAGTGCCGCCATCGGCCTGATAAAAAGTTTGTTTATGCAGAACCTCATTTACGGCTATCTGTCGTTCGACAACAGAAGTTGTCGTGGCGGAAATACCAAGCAACGTCAGTATCACCATGATCATCAAGGCAACGACAAGAACAAAGCCTTCTTCATTTCGGGGTAAATGTTGAATTGTCATAGAGGGTAATTTTCTAAATTGCATCATGTTTGATATATTGATAAAAAAACGGACTGGATTGTGGCCTGTTGTTGTCTATTACATACACCCGAACCGTCTTCAACCTTGGCATGGGATAATCAACAGCTATATTCCAAAAGACGGTGTATAACCCATCAGAAGAGGCCAGGTTGCCATCTGCCGTTGCCGTTGTTAGGTCGTTAAGTCCAAAATTATTGCCGCTGGCATCAATGCCGTCCCCATCAATATCCTTATTGGTTCCATCGCCATCCCGATCCTGTAAATTGTTATCACTATATGATTTGGCGATTAGCTGTTCAATTTCGTCGGTTATCAATGTTGATTGCGTTGTCTGACGATTGGCTTTTGTGTTTCCCTGAACAGAATGAATTTGCATGCTATACAGTGATAATATGCCAATGGTTAAAATTGCCATGGCTATCAGTACCTCTATAAGCGTAAAGCCACTGCTGGAATGAAGATGTCTTATTCTCATTATAAGCCCAAATTTCTACAATTAACTGTTGAGACAAGCAACCGGCGCCGTATCCGATCATTATAGGGGCCCCAGGTTGCACCGGAACCCGTCGTGTAGATAGTGTTGTTCACGGAATTTCGATCCTGGCGCACTGACCTTGCCAAGATGGATATCCTGACTGATCGAATGTTTTTGAGATCCGAAGTCGGTGGAGCTGTTGTCTGGCTGTTATCGGTAAGGATATAGGAGAATTCAATATTTTCAATATGTTCAGCTAAGGATCTCTTAGTGGATGCCGCTGTTCCTATTTGCCTCCCTATGTCTTTGATGCCATCACTATAGGCATCATACAGGTCATAGGTAATGGTTTTTAATTCACCTGGCTCATCAGTGTTGCCATCATTGTTATTATCTATGAGATCACTATCAGCAACAGTGCTAAATGTAAGTGTGTTGACGTTTGCGGAGGTAATGCCGGCAGTGCCTAGTTGTTCTGGATCATACCCGGCCATGCGTAATTCATCTCCCATAACCAACAGTGCTGCCCGGATATTCTGCTGCATTACGACAATGGCATTTTGAGTCGTATACATCTTTTGCTGGGTTGTGTAGGCTAAATAAATAGCAGCAACTATTATGCTTGATATTGCCATGGCGACTAAGAGTTCCACAAGCGTGAACCCCTGAACGGACCGATGCTGGTTGGCAAAGCCTGTAACCCCATATTTTCTTATTTTGCACATCATATTATTCCTGCGTTCTGATTACGCCGGCATTGGTGATGGTTATGGTAAATTGTTTTTTCGTATTGCATAAGATTATACTACCTGGATTCATTGGCAGGCCTTGCGATTTAAAGGATGCTACCGGTGGAGCAGTACCTCCAAACGCAGCGTTACATAAGGCCACTCCGGGAAGCATGCCTTTGCCGGCTATGGTCGGTTCAGCCCCATCTTGAACATTGTTGTTCGAAGTCCCACAGTTTGCATTGTTCGAATCGCATTGACCATTGTCGACAAAAACAACATAGCTCCCGGAAGGATCAGGAATTGCGGACGGCGGCAGCGGATTGCCGCACGAGGCAACAGTAAAAACAACAGCGACATTACAGTTTCTTTTTATCGCAGCCAACTTTGCCTTTTGCAAATCCGAATACAAATTCCTGGCTGAAGCCCTTAGACGTTTTTCAGGTAACCTCGAGATATAATTTGGGATGACGATGGCGGCTATAATGCCGATAATAGCGACTGTCACCATCACTTCTATGAGGGTGAACCCAAATTGGTTTTCTTTTTTTGTGCGGTGAGACATCGTGGAATATTCCTCCTATTTCTTCCCTGTAATAGCAATAATCGGGCCAACAGCTAATCGTGATCCGAAGCACTGAATTATCAACTGGTTAGTGTTATGGTGTTGAGTTTGAGAGTAATCTGCACAAGACACCAGGGTAAAATATTTTTATACTTTACGCTGGAAATGTAAAAAAAGTTAACAGGAGGGCGGGTTGAGTTGAAAAGGGGATTTATTTGTGATGGGGCTCTTTGGCAAATTTCTCTGTTCCACCGCCTTTTGATGCCATAGAAATTGATTTTGTCACTTTTGTTGGAGTAGTCCTTGGGCGGGACAATTGATTAAAAAGATGTTTAATCGTCGTAATGCTCAACTATA
>VAPL010905555.1_pt1 | contig 11163 bp, 11 predicted proteins | sample 3395061 | NCBI WGS metagenome assembly VAPL01 (sample SAMN08290444, study PRJNA428436) | hydrothermal vent metagenome | isolation source: Deep-sea hydrothermal vent chimney 2 | place: Pacific Ocean: Juan De Fuca Ridge | depth 2182 m m
AAGGCAGGATTCTACTCCCAAACCTTTGAATAAAAAGAGCGGCGCTATTCCCTGCGCCTTAGCATCAGCGTGGTTGCTATATGAAAAAGTTAAATCCGGTTATTACTCTGAAAACTTAAATATAACTTAATTAACAAATTGCAGATCCTGTGCCAACTTTTAGAACCACTATAAATCAATGACTTACGATATAACCCAGCTAACTCTTATCTCTATGAATTGCAAAACGCACTATTTATACAGGCCTCATCATTGCAGAGTGCAACTTTGTATATTTATCTAACATTGAAAAATCAGCTATTTATTAGAATAAGTATTTTTTTCAATATCATAAACTGTTGTTACTGCCCCGCCATAGCTTGTATGGAAATGAAAAAAAGCACCATCCTCTATATGTTTATATTTAATAGCCATCATGGGGAATTCATCTTCAGGACTTTGCAAAGCAGCCGGGATTGATGCGATATAATCTGGGGTTAATTGCTGTAATTTATCGGGGAAAGCGCCCTGTTCATTTTTATATTTCATAAAAGCTGGCCGGATTTCAACAAACGCCGCCTTACGCTGAACGGTTAATTCTTTAAGTTCTGCAACCACCACGTTTTTTGCATTAATAATATATGCACTAATAGCAATTATGGGAGCAATAATAATAATTGCTAAAATAATATGAAATATTTTTTCAGTTTTACCGGAGGATGATTTGGACATTATCTAGCTGGCCTGTTTTCTGATTTTTATAAAAATCGCATCATAAGCCCGGATCTAATATAAAGCCTTGATGCAAAGCATGTTTCTTTATTTAGAGCAGAAAGTAAATATCCACACTCTAAAAACGTGGTTTTGATCTCGCCCTATAAGGGCGCAGAAAAAACCAACATATACTTCGTCATTCCCGCATGCTTCTAGCGGGAATCCAGTGGCTTTGAATTACTTAAGACCTCCAGGGATACTCTAATAGAGTACCCCTGGATCCCCGATAAAAGCATTCGGGGATGACAGGCTTTTCTTAAGGCCGTAGCCTAAAACCACTTTCACGCCTTTAGGACGTGGTTTAAATGTTTAATTAAAAATCCACACAAAAAAGCCCGATATTTCTACCGGGCTTTCTTTTATCGCTTATAGAAAGCTGGGGACTACATCATGCCGCCCATACCACCCATGCCGCCCATATCTGGCATACCACCAGCAGCGTCATCTTTAGGTAATTCAGCAATCATGCATTCAGTAGTGATCAAAAGACCTGCTACAGAAACCGCATTTTGCAGCGCTGAACGCGTTACTTTAGTTGGATCAAGAATACCCATTTCGATCATATCGCCATACTCTTCAGAACCAGCGTTATAACCAAAATTTCCTTTGCCTTCTGCTACTTTGTTTAAAACGACTGAAGCTTCTTCACCCGCATTAGCTACGATCTGACGTAAAGGTTCTTCCATTGCACGTTTGGCAATTGCGATACCCACGTCCTGATCATGGTTGTCACCTTTCAGACCAGAAATAGCAGCACATGCACGAATCAGTGCTACACCACCACCAGGTACTACGCCTTCTTCAACGGCTGCACGTGTTGCGTGAAGTGCATCATCAACACGGTCTTTCTTCTCTTTCATTTCAACTTCAGTCGCAGCGCCAACTTTAATTACTGCAACACCGCCAGCTAATTTAGCAACACGTTCCTGAAGTTTTTCTTTATCATAGTCAGATGTTGCTTCTTCTGACTGAACTCGAATTTGCGCAACACGCTCTTCAATATCAGATACTTTACCCGCACCATCAACAATTGTTGTCGCTTCTTTGGTAACTGTTACTTTCTTGGCAGAACCCAGATCTTCTAATGTTGTTTTCTCTAAAGATAAACCCACTTCTTCAGAAACAACCTGGCCACCAGTAAGAACAGCAATATCCTGCAACATCGCTTTACGACGATCACCAAAACCAGGTGCTTTAACTGCGGTAACTTTAACAATGCCACGCATAGTGTTAACAACTAGAGTTGCCAGCGCTTCGCCTTCAACATCTTCAGCAATGATTAATAGTGGACGGCTTGCCTTGGCAACACCTTCCAGAATAGGCAGCAAATCACGGATATTAGAGATTTTCTTATCAAACAATAAGATGAATGGATTTTCCAGTTCAGCTGTCATGTTTTGTTGATCTGTTACGAAATAAGGAGACAGGTAACCACGATCAAACTGCATACCTTCTACGATATCCAGCTCGTTTTCTAAAGCTGTACCTTCTTCAACAGTGATAACACCTTCGTTACCGACTTTATCCATCGCCTGAGCAATGATGTCACCAATATTTTTATCAGAGTTTGCAGAGATAGAGCCTACCTGTGCAATTGAGCTGTTATCTGAACAGGGCTTGGAAATTTTCTTCAGTTCTTCAACCGCGGCTATAGTCGCTTTATCAATACCGCGTTTCAGATCCATTGGGTTCATGCCCGCAGATACTGATTTCATGCCTTCGCGAACAATCGCCTGAGCTAAAACAGTCGCAGTTGTTGTGCCGTCACCCGCCACATCAGAAGTTTGTGAAGAAACTTCTTTAACCATTTGTGCGCCCATATTTTCGAACTTGTCTTCCAGCTCAATTTCTTTAGCTACAGATACACCATCTTTAGTTACTATAGGTGCGCCAAATGCTCTTTCTAAAACTACATTACGGCCTTTAGGACCCAGTGTTACTTTAACTGCGTTTGCCAGTGTGTTTACACCCTGGATCATGCGTGAACGTGCGTCATCGCTAAAACGTACTTCTTTTGCAGACATTGTAAAATCCTCTATAAATTCTTTTGTTAGCTAAATCCTGCAACTCATAGCGTGCAGGGTTCAGGTATTAGCCTTCGATAACACCCAGGATGTCATCTTCACGCATAATCAATACTTCATCGCCTTCAACTTTAATTTCAGTACCAGCGTATTTACCAAATAAAACCTGGTCTCCGGCTTTTACGTCTAATGGACGTACATTACCGTTTTCACTTACTTTGCCATTACCTACAGCCAGTACTTCACCACGTGAAGGTTTTTCAGTTGCAGAATCAGGAATAACGATACCACCAGCACTGGTGCGTTCTTCTTCCATACGTTTTACGACCAGACGGTCCTGTAAGGGGCGAATATTCATCTATTAGATATCCTCAAGTTATAATAATTAGCACTCTACTCATTAGAGTGCTAATGATAGTCGGGTGTCGCTATGAGTCAAGAGATTGAAGCACTAAACCTGGAAAATTTAATCTTCCCGGTGAAATTCACCTTCAATCGTCTTGCTCTCTTCACGACGATAATTTTCTTTGTGAACGGTATATGTGGACTGGAATGTAGAATTCAAGAGCATGTAGTTAATTATTCCACGTCGAGTGACGGGTATCAGGCAAATAAAACCAATGGCATCAGTAAAAAAACCTGGCGTAATCAGTAAGGCGCCTCCAACTGCCAGAAATAAGCCTTCCATCATTTCCATGGCCGGCACCTGCCCCTGATCCATTAAGTGATTGGCTTTTAGCAGTGTTTTTAAACCCTGCTGTCGAAGCAGGTTAACACCAATAACCGCAGTAAAAACAACCAGCAGAATAGTCCAGCCAGCGCCTATAACTGAGCCCACCTGTATAAGAAAATACACCTCTACAATGGGGATAGTAAAAAATAAAATGGGCCAATATTTAATCATCTGGGATAACCTGTTAATTATAAATTTCTTGGATCAAAAATCCTCTGTCATCAGAATGCTCAGTATCCAGAGAAAACCTGAATACACTATGCACATGCCCTGACAGTATAAAAAGCATTATGTTCATATACCTTCAATAATTTTAGCGAAGAACTTATCATCGAATACCTGCTCTAAGCTGGTACTATATTACCCGGTTTCATAAATGGGCTTATAATATCGCGCAAAAGACTCATTGGTTGTTGCTTAACCTGAATTTAACCCGTGTAGAACTATAAAGTACATCTATAAAAAAAATTAACCCCCACGCAAGAGAACCTGATTAATGAATTTATCTATAAAAAAACATTGGCTTCAACATCTATTTCTGTTGTTACTCATTGCTTTTAGCCCACTGCAAACGGCTTTTGCAGCAAACCCTTTTGAATCCCTCGGCGGCGGCATGGGTGGTGGTTCAGATGAAATTCTAGAACCAGACCAGGCCTTTATACTCAGCACCAGTAGCAACAATGGCAAAGTAACTGCCAACTGGGAAATTGCTGACGGTCATTATATGTATCGCAGCAAAATAAAAATCATTCCTGTTGATGCAAGCAATATATCCACTGGTCAGATCCAGCTTGATGAGGGCGAATTAAAACACGACGAGTATTTTGGTGAGATTTATGTTTTCCATCATCAGGCCAGTGCCATTTTGCCTGTTACTGAAATAAAAGATGGTGCCAAATCAGCCAGTTTCAAGGTTAAGTATCAGGGCTGCTCTGAAATCTCAGGCATTTGTTATCCACCCATTACAAAAACTGTAACCTTAAACATCAATCCCATTTCTTCTGCTGCTGCGGCAACTTTAGAAACCACATCATCTTCTGCCCCCGTATCAGAACAGGACCAAATTGCAGCATCATTAAATTCAGGCAGTGCAATCTTAACCATTTTAAGCTTTTTTGGTTTCGGTTTATTGCTCGCATTTACACCCTGCGTATTCCCCATGATTCCCATTCTATCCAGCATTATTGTTGGTCAGGGAGATAATATCAGTACTAAAAATGCGTTCACACTTTCTTTAGTTTATGTACTGGCCATGGCTGTTACTTACACAGCTGCAGGCGTATTTGCAGGTCTGTTTGGTGAAAATATTCAGGCCGCATTCCAGAACCCCTGGATACTTGGATCATTTGCAGGCGTATTTGCCATTTTATCTTTATCTATGTTTGGTTTTTATGATTTACAAATGCCCAACTTTATTCAAAGCCGCTTAACAGAAGTAAGCAACAAACAACAGGGGGGCACATTAACGGGCGTTGCAATTATGGGATTTTTATCAGCTTTAATTGTTGGCCCCTGTGTTGCTGCACCTTTGGCAGGCGCACTTATTTATATTGGCCAAACAGGTGATGCGGTGCTTGGCGGCACGGCATTATTTGCATTAAGCATGGGCATGGGCGCACCGTTAATTGTTATTGGCACTTCTGCAGGAAAATTATTACCCCGAGCCGGCATGTGGATGGATGCAATAAAAGCTGTATTTGGTGTAATGATGTTAGCTGTCGCAATATGGATGCTGGAACGAATAATTCCGGAGACCATTGCACTTATTTTATGGGCAATATTATTTATAGTCTCATCTATTTATATGGGCGCACTGGAAGGCCTGCAAGCTGAAGCAACTGGCTGGAAAAAATTATGGAAAGGCATGGGGCTTATTATCTTCACCTATGGCATCTTATTATTAATCGGCGCTTCTGCTGGCAGCAAAGATATGATGCAACCGCTTAAAGCATTAGCAGCAACTTCATCACATCAACAAACACAAAGTGAACATCTTGTATTCAAAAAAATAAAAGGGATAGATGGTTTAAACAAGGCACTGGCATCGGCCAAAGCAAAAAACAAAACAGTGATGTTAGATTTTTATGCTGACTGGTGTGTATCCTGTAAAGAAATGGAAAAACTTACTTTTACTGATGCCTCCGTGCAGGCCGCCTTAAAAAATACAATTTTATTGCAGGCCGATGTCACCGATAATGATGCACTGGATAAAGAACTTTATAAAAGCTTTGGCATTATAGGGCCACCTGCCATTATTCTTTTTGATGCAAGTGGAAAAGAAATACGAAATTATCGCATTGTTGGTTATATGCCCGCAGAAAAATTCTCAGCTCACGTAAAACAGGCATTGAATTAAAATTTAACAAAAATTTTGTCATCTCAGACTATTTTTGTCATCCCGAGCACAGCCGAGGATCCTGGATTATAAAGCGCAAGATCCCTCGGCTACGCTCGGGATGACATCATTTCCCACATCGGGATAAATTATCGAGACATAAACCATGAAAAGTCCCATTATATTTATTTCTATACTTATCATTGCCGGTGCTACCGGCTTTGGTTTGCAACGCGTTTTAACCTCACACGAAACACAGAATCTTCCCATTGTATTACCTCCTACCGACACAAGCGTAATAGGTAAACTAAGACCCCCGTTTGAGCTGAAAGATATTGAGGGCAAAACACGCAATATGGCTGAATGGGATGGAAAAGTCTTACTGGTTAATTTCTGGGCAACCTGGTGTCCACCCTGCAAAAAAGAAATCCCCGCTTTTATAGAATTACAGGAACAATATGGCACACAGGGTTTTCAGGTGATTGGTCTGGCCATTGATGATGAAGAATCCGTAAGAGATTATGCCGATACAATGGGTATAAATTACCCAATAATGGCCGCTGAATTAAAAGCCATGGAAATTGCCCGTATTTATGGTAACCGAGTTAACGCACTTCCTTTTACTGCCTTTGTGGATAGAGAAGGAAAAATAATCCAGACCAGACCCGGTGAGATATCTAAAATCTATGCTGAAAAAATTATTAAAAAATTACTTTAGCCAGAACCAATGCCAGTAAGTTAAGTATTTTTGTCTGAGCAGGGTGCGCCGTGCGCACGGCACACCCTGCCTTGATACAGATTTTTTAACAGTATTGGGATTGGACAATTCTATAACAACAACTTTTTCCAGGTCAGTCACAAAAACAATCTAAAGTGATGCGATCTCCAGCGAATTTACCTGTAAATCCCGAAAACAGGTAGACATCGAGTCAAAATCCGTGCAAAATCTCGGCATATCCACTCTATGAATTAATACATATCTAAAAATGGCTCAAATTCTCGTTCTAAATGGTCCCAATCTAAACCTGCTTGGCAGCCGGGAACCTGAACATTACGGTAATAAATCACTTGATGACATCATTTCTGATGTAGCAAAACTGGCTAAAGATATGAAACATACTATTTCACATTTACAGAGTAATGTGGAACATGAATTGATAGAGCGGATTCACAAAGCCCAGGATGATGAAACCGCTTTTATTATTATTAACCCTGCCGCTTTTACTCACACCAGTGTTGCTATTCGTGACGCACTGAGTGGTGTGAAAATTCCTTTCATAGAACTGCACCTTTCAAACGTGCATGCCCGTGAGGATTTTCGTAAACAATCTTATTTTTCTGATATTGCCACTGGGGTGATATCAGGGCTTGGCTCAATGGGTTATGAATTAGCCCTGCGTGCTGCTATCAAACACATCGAATAACTTATTTTAAGGCTTAAAACCCTATGGATATACGCAAGATAAAAAAATTAATAGAGCTGCTGGATGAATCTGGCATCGCCGAAATTGAAATTAAAGAAGGTGAAGAATCTGTTCGCATAACACGACAGGCAGCTAGTGTGCCTATGGCTGCTGCGCCTGTTGCTTATGCAGCACCTGTTGCTGCACCTGCCGCCGCGCCCAGCCCGGCCAGTGAAGAGTCTTCTGCAGAAGAAGAAATTTCAGGCCACAAAGTGACCTCACCTATGGTGGGTACTTTCTATCGTTCTTCATCACCCGGCGCACCTACTTTCACTGAAGTTGGTAAGCACGTTAACGAAGGCGAAACATTGTGCATTATTGAAGCAATGAAAATCCTTAACCAGATTGAAGCAGATAAATCGGGCACAGTTAAAGCCATTCTTGTTGACGATGGTCAGCCTGTTGAGTTTGGGCAACCCATGTTTGTTATCGAGTAAATTGTAAGCACCCAGCTCGCCTCTGTACAATTTCATGGCAGCATCAGGGAATAGATATTTTCCTCCTTGCCATAAAATCATACAGAAGCAAGCGGCACTTACTGAGTTTTAATTAATATTTACATTAAATAAAAAAGAATTTATATGTTAGAAAAAGTAGTCATTGCCAATCGAGGCGAAATTGCTCTTCGCATTTTAAGAGCCTGTCGTGAATTAGGCATTAAAACAGTTGCCATTCATTCAGAAGCAGACCGAGATTTAAAACACGTTCGTCTTGCAGATGAATCTGTATGTATTGGGCCTGCGCCATCATTACAAAGTTATTTAAATATCCCTGCCATTATTAGTGCCGCTGAAGTAACCGACGCAATGGCTATTCATCCTGGATATGGTTTTCTGTCTGAAAATGCAGATTTTGCAGAGCGCGTTGAAGACAGTGGTTTTATTTTCATCGGACCTAAAGCCGATTCCATCCGCATTATGGGTGACAAAGTTGCCGCCATTGCGGCCATGCAAAAAGCTGGCGTACCCTGCGTACCAGGCTCTGATGGTGAACTGGGAAGTGATGGCAATACAAACATAGAAATTGCTAAAAGAATTGGTTATCCCATTATTATTAAAGCATCAGGTGGTGGTGGTGGCCGCGGTATGCGTGTTGTTCATTCTGAAGCGGCATTACTTAACGCCATTAGCTTAACAAAAGCTGAAGCAGGTGCTGCATTTAATAATGACTCTGTGTACATGGAAAAATATCTGGAACACCCACGCCATGTTGAAATTCAGGTACTGTCTGATGGTCAGGGCAATGCTGTTCATTTGGGTGAACGCGACTGCTCTATGCAACGTCGTAACCAAAAAGTTGTTGAAGAAGCCCCAGCCCCAGGTATTACACCAGAACAACGCGAAAGAATTGGAGCCGTTTGTGTAAACGCCTGTAACCAGATTAATTATCGCGGCGCAGGAACATTTGAGTTTTTATTTGAAGACGGTGAATTTTATTTCATTGAAATGAATACTCGTGTTCAGGTAGAGCATCCTGTTACTGAAATGGTAACAGGTGTAGATATTGTAAAAGAGCAGCTTTATATCGCATCGGGTGAACCTCTACGTTTAAAGCAACAAGACATTACACTCACAGGTCACGCTATTGAATGCCGAATTAATGCCGAACATTCAAAAACATTCATGCCTTCTCCAGGTAAAATCAGTCGTTACCATGCACCGGGTGGCCCAGGCATTCGCGTGGAATCACATATCTACAGCGGCTACACAGTACCACCGCATTACGACTCAATGATTGGCAAACTAATTGCTCATGGAAACACTCGCGATACAGCTATAGCACGTATGAAAGGCGCATTATCTGAACTAGTTATTGACGGCATTAACACCAATGTCGAATTACAGATGGATATTATGAATGACCACGCTTTTCAGGAAGGTGGTGCAAATATTCATTATCTTGAAAAGAAACTAGGGCTTTCATAAATTATTTTGACACAGGGGCGCGGAGACACAGAGATTGTTTTTATCTTTTTTTAAACAATATTTAATTAAATATTTCTCTGCATCTCCGCGCCCCTGCGTCAAATAAAAATGCCCTGGATTCAACTCACACTTCAAATCAATAAATCCACAACTGAAAAAGCCGAACAGGCTTTACTTGATGCGGGCGCTTTATCCGTTACTTTAAAAGATGCTGAAGATAATCCTGTTTTAGAACCTGCACCAGGTGAAACGCCTTTATGGGAAAAACTAATTCTTACCGGCTTATTTGAAGCTGATATTAATACTGAAAATTTAAAACAACACATCCATAAAAAACTGGGCAGCGAATTAAATCTACACGTTGATCAACTTGAAGATAAAGACTGGGTGCGTGCATGGATGGATAATTACAAACCCATGCAATTTGGCAAGCGTCTCTGGGTTTGCCCCAAACATTTAAAGCCACCAGAACCTGACGCAGTAAACCTTATGCTTGACCCCGGCCTTGCCTTTGGCACAGGCACACATCCCACAACCGCTTTATGTCTGCAATGGCTTGATTCAGCTGATTTAGAAAATAAAAATATTTTAGACTTTGGTTGTGGCTCAGGCGTACTGGCTATAGCATCATTAATACTTGGTGCAAAATATTGTGATTGTGTAGACATAGATCCTCAGGCACTGGATGCTACTAAAGACAATGCAGAAGCTAATAATGTTTTAAGTAAAATTGATGTCATGAAACCAGAACAATTAGCACAACAAAAATATGACATCGTACTAGCTAATATTCTTGCAGGACCATTAGTTGAACTTGCACCACTATTATCATCTTATTGCAAAAGTGGTTGCCATATTATTTTATCCGGCATACTTGAAAATCAGTCTCAATCTATACTCGATACTTATAGCCAATGGTTCACTCTTGACGCACCATCCATTCAAAATGAATGGGTTAGAATTAGTGGAATAAAAAAATAATGCAAACAGAATGTCCTCATTGCCATACTGTTTTTAAGATATCCGAAGAACAACTTGGTCAGGCAGAAGGTCAGGTTCGTTGTGGCCACTGTCTGGCAATTTTCACTGCTGACAATCCATACACCAGCCCACATACAAATATGTATGATGAAGTTACCGAACAACAATCTGAAAACAGCAATGAAACAATAGAAATCCTTACTGATAATGAAAACAATGATTTTTCATTGCCTGACATTATCCCTGAAGATTTACGCACAGAAACACAGGGCTCAAATAAACATTACAGCATTATCAGCACACTATTCTGGTCTTCGGGCATTCTGGCATTAATTATTGCTGGCCTGTTACAGTACGCATATTATGATCGTCTGCATCTTGTAAAACTTAAAGAATTAAGGCCCTTATTAGGGCAGCTATGTCAGCATGTGCAATGTAATTTACCTGACCCCAGAGACCCCGAAAGAATAGAACTCAGCAGTAAAAATATTTTTACTCATCCCAATACTGAAAATGCTTTAATGATTAGCGCCACCATTGTTAATCAGGCCGAGTTCGAACAGGATTTTCCGTTGCTTGAATTACGCTTCGAAAATATACGCGGCCAGATAATTGCAGGCCGACACTTTAAGCCTTATGAATATTTAGGTATTCCAGAAGATCAAATTCCCAAAATGGAACCCGGCAATCCCGTTTCTTTTAATATTGAAATTATTGACCCTGGAAAAGAAATGGTTAGTTACGCCTTTGAGTTTTTGTAATTTATAAACAAGATTAAGACTATCATTTTTATCTATCAGTTGGAAAATATTTACTGCACTGGGGCGCAACCTCCACAAAAAAAGAACAGCCATAATGACTCAACAACTATGGATTGAAAGCCCATTGATTACTCTACAGAAGAGCTAAAAATCCCTTTCATCTCTTCACTTCCTGTAGCAGCATTGAG
>VAPL010251477.1_pt1 | contig 11155 bp, 11 predicted proteins | sample 3395061 | NCBI WGS metagenome assembly VAPL01 (sample SAMN08290444, study PRJNA428436) | hydrothermal vent metagenome | isolation source: Deep-sea hydrothermal vent chimney 2 | place: Pacific Ocean: Juan De Fuca Ridge | depth 2182 m m
ATTTTACCGGACAGCGGGCAGACATTGGCTGGTTTGTTGTGGAATTCAATGGTACGCCATTAATAACGTTACCCCCGGCCGTTGGAGAATGGCGTATGGACACGATCCCGCCGCGCTCCGCCACGTCCAATTCCGCGGCACGCCCCAACTCGTCTCTCGGCCGGATCCCGGCCGAGAGGATCACCATGTCGACGGGCAGATCGGGTTGGTCCGTCAGCCGGAGCGCCCGTGCATGATGCTCGCCAACGATCGCCTCACTGGCGACGCCGAGATGGACCTGGACGCCGAGTGCTTCGATCTGGTTGCGCATCAATTCCGACGCGGCGCGATCGAGCTGTCGCGGCATCAAGCGATCGGCGAATTCGACCACATGGGCTTCGAGTCCGAGGTCGAGCAATGCCTTGGCCGCCTCGAGTCCGAGCAGTCCCCCACCGATCACCGCCGCGCGCTTCGACTTCCGCGACCAGGCCTCGATCGCGGCGAGATCATCGATCGTGCGATAGAGAAAGACGCCTTCCAGGTCGACGCCAGGAATCGGCAGGACGAATGGCGACGAGCCGCTTGCCAGAACCAACGCATCGTATCCGACGCGCTGGCCGCCCTCGGTCACGACTTCACATTGCGCGCGATCGATCGTGGCGATTTTCTGGCCGAGCCGAAGCTCGAGGCCATGTTCGGTGTACCAGGCGCGTGAAGTAAAAGAGAGTTCCTCGGCACCGCGCCCGGAAAAAAATTCGCTCAGGTGAACGCGATCGTAGGCCGCTCGCGTTTCTTCCCCGAAGACCTTGATCTCATAGCGGTCGGCCGCGCCGAGTTCGACCAGACGCTCGCAGAAGCGATGTCCCACCATGCCATTCCCGACCACGACGAGTCGCTTTCGTGCACCCTCTTCCAATGGCCCATCACTGTGTTGCGTCGGCGGTGTCATCACGAGATCCCAAGAACGAAGAATGGCGCCTGTCGAAAAGACATCTGTCCTTTCAAGGCGCCATTGCCTGTGATCGAGCGACTCTCGTGCAAGAAGCCTGGGGCGATGCCGCCGACTTCCCGATTGAGAGACCAAGATCGATTCTGTGGATCGTCTATTACAAGAGGCGTGCCATCCGCGAGACCGGCGTAAACGCCATCGGGGACGGGACAAACCTGCACATTGCCGCTTTCATGAGCAGCCAGCGCCCAGGGTCTGGGCCACGTGTCCTAGGAAATTTCGTCCGGCGCCTGGGGCAGCGACTGCCAGAGATCGGGATCGTGGCCGAAGAGCAGTCGCACACCTGCTTGTTCGATGGCCGCAATTCGCCGGAGCGACTCGAGCATCTCTTCCCGGTCGTGCACCGCCGGCGGCAGCTGCATCGCCTCGAGACTTTGTCGCATATAACAGGCGTCGCCGCAGAGCAGCACGTCCCCACCCTCTAGCCGCACACGCAGCGATTGGTGTCCAGGCGTATGCCCGTGTGTCGGGATGCAAACGACGCTGCCATCGCCGAATAGATCGTGCTCGCCCTCGACCAACTGGAGATCGTGTCCAAGGTCATAGTCACGCGGGTCATAGGTATTGCTGGCACAGGCATCAGGATCTTGCCCCGCCTCCCATTCTCGTCGCTGGATGACGAGTCGCGCGTTGGGAATCGCAAGGTTGCCGCCGGTATGGTCGAAATGGAGATGGGAGTTCACGAGATATTCGATTCGCGTCGGATCGACCTCGAGCGATGTTAGTCGGCTCGCCACGTCGTCTTCGGCTCCGAAATCGGGCACGAAGAGCCGCGCCAGATCACCGATTCGCGCCGTCGGATCCGTCTTCAACTCCGGGTGCAGCCCGCTATCGAAGAGCACCCGCCCCTTGGGATGCTCGATCAGGTAGGCGGGCACCGGAATCCGAAGCGAGCCTGACTCACCCTCGAGAAAGAGCCCCTTGTCGGCCGTCAGGAACCCGCAGGCAAAAGCGCGAAGTCGAATCGTCATACCAACAGGCTAGCGCGAAGAGCGATGAACGCGTAAGAAGGAGTGATAGACTCTCGATGGACAAGTTGGGGCAACAGGCGCAATCAGAGCAGCCAAAGCAGAAAAAGGGAGAGCGAAGTCATGGACGTCGGCATTCAGGTGATCTTCTCAGCGTTCGGCTCGGACGCTTCCGATTCCCAGGTCTACTCGGAGGAGATCAGGCTTTGTCTGCTCGCCGAGGACCTCGGCTACGACGTCCTCTGGCCAGTCGAGCATCATTTCAACGACTACTCCTTCTGCCCCGACAACATGCAATTTCTCAGCTACCTCGCCGGCCGGACCAGCACGATCAATCTTGGAACCGCCGCAGTCATCCTTCCCTGGAACGAACCCTTGCGGGTCGCGGAGAAAATCGCGCTCCTCGACGAGCTATGCGACGGACGCGTTCGCTTCGGCATGGGCCGCGGGCTCTCGCGACGCGAATACGAACCCTTCCGCGGAATCGAAATGGACGAATCGCGTGGGCGCTTCGACGAAGCGGCGCCCATGATTCTCGAAGCCCTCGAAACCGGATTTATCGAGGGATCGGGCGCCTTCTACCCCCAACCCCGGACCGAAATTCGCCCGCGCCCGACCCGAACCTTCAAGGGTCGGACCTACGCCGTCGCCAACTCGGCGGACTCTGTCGAGATCGCGGCGAAGGTCGGTGCGCGCATGATCATGTTTGCCGAGCGCGCCTGGGATTCTCGAATGGAGGGAATCCAGCACTACCGGGATCTCTACAAATCCCATCATGGCGCCGACGCGCCCCCCGTGCTCACCTGCGATTTCATCTACTGCGACGAAAAGGCGAGTCGAGGCGAAGAACTCGCCGACCAATACCTGAGCTCCTACCTCGCGTCGCTCCTGGATCACTATGAATTGATGGGCGAGCATTTTTCAGACCTCGTCGGCTACGAGGGCTACGGAAAAAATGCTGAAATGATGCGCGCGATCGGCGAATCGGGATTTCTCAAAGGCTTCAAGGCCGCCAATGCCTATGGCACCCCCGACCAGATTCTCGGCTCCCTCGAATCACGTCGAAAAATTCTGGGCAGTTTCGAAGAATCGACTTCGTTCCGCTTCGGAGGAATCTCGTACGAGCAGGCCGAAAAGAGCATGCGGCTATTCGCGAAGGAAGTCCTGCCGGTCTTGAAGAGCTGGGACTGATCGGGCTTCACCCACGTACTCCCCTCTGACCTCTTCCGAAACCCTAACTCGTATTACCGAAATACCGATTTGGCTCGACCGAGCTTGAGATCACCACACAGTTTCTGGACGTCCTTCTCGATTTCGCCGTGGAGAACGCAGTCGCTAGCGGTACCCCTCGATGACAGGTCGCCGCGGCAGTGACCACCAGGCGGCATCGCAACTGGCACGAAGTTCATCATCGAGTTCGAACGTCTGGGCGGCTAGGCTCGCGTCGAGCTGCTCCGGGCGACTGGCCCCTATGATCGTCGAGCTGACACCGGGCTGTGACATCACCCAGGCAACGGATAGCGTGGCCAGGTCGACGCCTCGTTCCTCCGCCGCCAACGCCAATGTTTCGACCGCGGAGAACTGCGCGTCCTGCCAATAGCGCCACTGATACATATTCCCTGCGGCACCGAGCGTGAATCGGGTCCCCTCGCGAGGGGCCTCGCCCTTTTTGTACTTGCCCGAAAGGAGGCCGCCGGCGAGTGGGTTGTATGCCAGCACTCCAAGACCCCTGTCGCGAGAGAGCGGCAACAGTTCAGTCTCAATCTCACGGTAGAGTAGATTATATCGCGGCTGCACCGACACGTAGCCCTCGACACCAAGCTCCCGCGCCGTCTCGAGCGCTTCGGCGAGCCGCCACGCGGGGTAGTTCGAGCAGCCGACGTAGCGAACCTTGCCGGCGCGCACGAGGTCGTCGAACGCGCGGAGCGTCTCTTCGATCGGGACCTGCGCGTCGAATCCGTGTGACTGATAGAGGTCGACATGGTCTGTTCCTAGCCGGCGCAAGCTCGCTTCAACGGACTCGCGAATATGTTGACGCGATAGCCCGTAGGCATTGACACCATCTCGCGTCGGAGCAAAACACTTTGTCGCGAGGATCACGCCATCACGACTGCCGCGCTCCTTCATCCAACGGCCGAGAATTTCCTCGGTACGTCCGATCGTCTCGAGCGAACCGCCGAGCGGATAGGCGTCGGCCGTGTCGAGAAACGAGAGCCCCGCTTCGAACGCGTGATCCAGAATGGCGAAGGAAGCTGCCTCGTCGACCTGTAACCCAAAAGTCATTGTGCCGAGGCAGAGCGCGGGTACCTCCAGCCCGTGCCGGCCGAGTCTACGAAATAACATACCAATTCTCCTCTACCGAATCCCTGTAGACCGGCTTTATGTCCGCTTCGATGTGGAAAGCTCGAGTCCGTTCGAGGGCCGCCGAGCCCCTACCCGACATTCGCCTGTTAGATCCAGAAAACTTCTCCCAGGTCGAGTGGATTGACGTCGAGCCCGGATCCTTCAGCCGCGTCCTTGAATCGATGTATCGGCTCGCCTAACGGCTCGTCGGCAAGATCATAGGTGCCGAAGTGCATGGGAATGGCGAGACCAGCGCGTAACTTCCGAGCCGCCAAGACGGCTTCCGCCGGATTGATGTGTGAATCCTTCATCAGATATCTAGGCTTGTAGGCACCGATAGGCAGGATGCAGATATCGACGGAGCCTACCGTCGAAAAAATCTCTTCAAAATGAGGCGAAAAGGCGGTGTCTCCAGCGAAATAGATACTCTTCCCATTCGCCCTGATGAGAAAGCTACCCCAGAGAATCCTGTTGAAATCCAGTAGGGATCGGCGATGCCAATGGAAGCTCGGGAGGAATACGACTTCGACCGATTCGTTTGTGTCATAACGCTGGTACCAGGCGGCCGTCTGGAACCTCGAACCCTGTGTCGCGTCGCGGTAGAGCTCCCCCATACGAAGCGGCAGCAGAGCCTCCAATTCTGGATGCAACTTCAATGTGTGTCGCACGCTATCACTGTCAAAGTGATCGAAGTGCCCATGTGAAACCAGGAGATAGTCGAGCGTCTCCAAGGAATCCAGAATCACGGGAAACCCAGCCAGTCGCTTCACGAAGGGCATATCGAAAAAGCAGGGGTCCGTCAGGAAAGTCACACCACTCAAGCGAATCAGAAACGTCGCATGGCCCAACCAAACCAGGGCGTCCTCGTTCGAGTCGAGAAACGCCCGAGATGATTGCTCTGCCAAAGCGAAGGTGTCGAGTCGTTTCTCCCGGCCCTGTTCGTTGGGGGTCAACTTCCACCTCAGGACATCAAGGAACGGCGCACTTTCGATCGTGTATGGATTCAGGAAACGGCCATTTCGCACTCGGTTTCCGATTTCGCCGGACTTGATGAAGGGTAGCGTTGGGTTGAAAATAGAATCCCCATTCTCCCCGAGCTCCTCCGCTCGGGCGTCGAGATCCCTCATGCCGATCGCTCCCATCATCGAAATCTGAACGGCTCTGGCCGCAACTCTACTCAGGAAAGCGCGCCGTCCCATTTTTCCGAGTTCAATTCGTTTCAACCAAATCGTTCCTCGTCGCAATGCGGAGCGACTTCAAACGTCATCTCGACAACCGATCAGGGAAGGCTTGATCGATGTCACGGTTTCGCTCCTCGAAACCCGATCGCGTGCCCTCGACTGGCACGATGATGTAGAAACGTCTCGCGTCGACAGCGAGAATCGCTTCCTTGGCCACGCTCTCTGCACTCATCCCGTGCTCCTCCCATCGCTTTCCGACTTCCGCATGAACAGTCGCCGGCCCACCAAAGCGTTCCGGGCGAGCGCGGCCGGCATTCCATATGCGCGTGTTGGTGAGACCAGGACACAGGACGGAGACACCGACGTGACTCTCCGCGAGTTCCCCGCGCAAGCCTTCGGCAATCCCCATCGACATGTGTTTCGATGCGCCATACGCGGCCAACGGTGCCTCGACCGACCGAAGACTGGCTGAGGACGCTGTGACTACGACATGCCGCTCTCCCGGCCTCGCCAGCATCTCGGGGACGAACGCACGTAGAGTATTCAGCGTGCCCGAGACGTTGACGGATAACAGCCAATCGAGATTCTTTTCGCGCGCGCCAATCAATCCACCAGCCAACCCGACACCGGCATGGGCCCAGAGCTGAGTCAATACGCCGTGCTCATGATGAACGCATTCCGCAAGGGCCTGAACGCCTTGTCGGTCGGAGATATCACATGCAAAAGCCTCCGCCTCTCCACCTTCGGAACAAATCTGTTGAGCTACGTCGATCGCGGTTTTTTCGAGAATATCGACCGCGAGTACCGTGTGATGTTCGGCGAGTCGAAGCGCCAGGGCACGCCCGATGCCATCTCCAGCACCTGTGACCAATGCGATCGTGTTAGTCCTTCCGGTCATCGCGTCTATCCTCGAAAGAGATCACTCTTGCTCCAGAATCGCACCGATCACATCATTGAAATTGTCGGAATCCTCGATATTCGGGAAGTGTCCGGCGCCGCCGATGACGTGGAGTTCGGAGCCATCGATTCCTTCGTGTGTCGCCTGCCCCAAACTCAACGGGAGACTGCGATCGTTCTCTCCATGAATGATGTGGGCGGGAATACGCAGTTCGGGCAATCGACCACGAACATCGAATCCAAAAGCAGCGATCGACTGCGCCCGATAGCTCTCGAGATCCATCGCGCCGATCATTTCTTCAGCACAGCGCCGAAGAGCGGGGTCGGAAGCCTCCCCAAATGCGGCGGACATCCGACTCTTGGCGATATCCGCCATCTCACTCTCAGCGATGAAGCTCCGTTGTTGATCCGCCACTGACTGAAGTGATTCTGGCAGACCGGATGATGAACCGACCACGAGCAGCTTCGAAACCTCCCCGGGATAGTCGAGCGCATGCTGCAAAGCGACCATTCCACCCATGCTGAGTCCCATCACGGCCGCTCGAGGAATTTCTAGATGTTCAAGAAGCGCGTGGACATCATCAGCCATGTCGCTGATTTCGATTCTGCCCGCTCCGAGATCGGATGCACCCGATCCGCGGCAATTCATTGCGATGACACGCCGATTCGTCGCGAGGGCCGGGATCTGCCGACTCCAAATTCGCCAGGTACATCCGAGCCCGTGGAGCAGAACGATTGGATCTGCATCGGCGTTCGCACCGAATCTACAATCGAGATCCAGGAAGTCGATTCGATTCCCATCTCGCCCTCTTGCGGTCCGATAGGAATCTTCCGTAAAAGCTTCGGCGACCGCATAGCTGTCCTCGTACATCTGATATCTCTGGATGAGGCCGTGCTCGATCGCAAAATGAAGTGCAAAGTCGCTCTCGTACTCGCGGCCCGTTTCGTCCAGCCGGTAGGAAAAATGTCCAAGCGCAACGACATTGTCGTCGTTAGCAACCAGATTGTAGATCTCCATCTTTTGGGGAGTCACGGTGGCAATCAGGTCGTCGAAAAACTGCTGAATTTCCGGCTGGCCGGTGCGGACCCCTATGGCAGCAACATCCGGACTACCCGCGACATGCAGCGTTGCGTCCTTTGCAAATACGGCCGCGATCGCACCTCCGTCGCGCTTCGCAAAGGCCGCCTGGAACTCGGCGGCCACTTCCATTGAATTTCGTTCATGCATCCGCTCTCTACTCCTCGTTGGTTGGCGCGGCGCTCACTACGCCTCGTTCATTTCTCGTTCTTCGAGTGCTCGGGCCAAGACAACAGCCGGCGCACCATCGGCGCCTGCAATTCGGATGGGCAGCAGCATGACTTCGATTCGCCGCCCCGATAGCCGAGAGAGCCTCGTCAAGTTTTCCGCGATGAGGACGCCATGGCTCAGCAGTATCTGATGAACCGGCCATTCGAATCCGGCTTGGCGTCGATCCGTAGCGAGATCAGGCGTCGGGAAATCCACTCCGAGAAGCTTTACTTCTCTCTCGACCAGCCATTCGGCCGCGGATTCTGTGAGCGCCGGATGTTGGGCGTAGGTCTTTGAATCGACCTCTTCGCTCCAACCCGTGTAGAGAAGCACAATGTCGCCGGGCGAGACCGCAGGCGTGGCCGCCTCGAAATTTTCTGGGCCGATGCGTCCGAAGGGCTCGACATCGATTCGCCAAACCACGCCCGGCCCGAAGAATCGATCGAGCGGAACCTTTTCGATAGACGGTCCGTCGGGAATGAAGTGACAAGGCGCATCAACGTGTGTACCGAAATGACAAACCATCTCCATCCGTGTCAGATTCAACGGATCCTGCGGCATGCTCATCAATCGATCAAAACGAGCCGCCGGGAAATAGTCGATCCCGGGCAGGTCGGGGCGAAGTACATGCGACAACTCAACCCATTCCGTTGCGGAATGCTCGACAGCGCCTCCTCTCTTCCGGCCGCTCCATCCTTTCCAGCTCAACCGATCAGTCAAGACAGACCCCCGTTTGATGCTCGAGCCATCGAGCGATCTCCGTGTGGTCGTGCCCCTCGCCGAGATGATCAAGCGCGTCTCGGCAGACCTTGCCCACGGTCTGCGCAATGGGCATGGCTTCCAAAGTCGATTCCGCCAACCCGAGCGCCGTCAGAACGTCCTTCGTCAGGAGGTCGAGGGTAAATCCGGAGGAGTACTCTTGACTAAGAACGAATGGCTCGATCTTTGATTCCGTGGCGTAGTTCCGACCCGAAGAGCCATTGAGAACTCGCAACATGGTGTGCGGATCGAGCCCGAAGGCGCGACCCGCGGTCAACACCTCCAATGCGCCGACCAAGCCGATCGCCGAAAGAAGATTGTTGAGCGCTTTCATGGCGTGAGCCGATCCGAGAGGCCCCGTCGGAATAATCGCCTGACCAAGTCGTTCGAGAATGGGTCGGCAAGCCTCGAAACTTCGCGCATCACCTCCCACCATGATGGAAAGGCTCCCATTCTCCGCACCCTTGACCCCGCCCGAGACGGGCGCGTCCAGCAGCCGTGCACCGGCTTCGGCGACCTCCTCTCCGAGTTGAAGTGTCTTTCGCGGATCCGACGATCCCATGTCCAGAATGATCCCTGGCGGAGCTGGACCACCTAGCAGGCAATCACAGCGACCAGCATCTCCATTGGACACGCCGGAAACCACCTCACGAACGGCCTCTGATGTCGGAAGCATCGTGATGACGACATCCGCGTTCGCCGCGATCTCACGCAGCGATTTCGCCGACTCCGCCGTGGAAGTTTCCGCAACGCGCGTCGAAACCTCCGCGTCGAGATCGAACACGAGCAGATCGAGGCCCAGGCTCGCCAAGCGACGCACCATCGGCTCGCCCATCCGCCCTAAACCGACGAACCCCAATGTACGGATCGAAGGGATCCGATCGACGGTCACTGATCTGACACCAGCTGATCCAGCTCGTCCGCAAGCACGCGAAACGCATCGACGGAAGCGGGCACGCCGCAGTAGACCGCCGCATGAAGGAAGACCTCACGGATTTCTTCGATTGTACAGCCGTTGTTCACGGCTCCCCGCAGATGAATTCGGATCTCATGATCTCGACCCAGCGCCGTCAACATCGCCAGTGTGACCAGGCTGCGTAACCGACGGTCGAGCCCGTCTCGAGGCCAGACCTCTCCCCAGCACCACTCTGTAACGAGGCGTTGAAGCGGTTCCGTCGTTTCGTTCGCTCGAGCCAGTGACTTTTCCACGTAAGCCGCGCCCAGAACTTCCTTGCGAATTCCCAATCCTCGCTCGTAACGTTCCTCACTCATGATTGCTCCGTCTCGGACGCTACCGGTCTGTCTGTTAGTCGCTCGATCAAATCGTTGGCGGTCAGCACGTTTGGCTCGAACTCACGCTCAACTCGACGCTGGATTCGGCGATTCAGGGTGGCCGTGCAGTCCGAGATCAACGTACTCTGGAAGCCAAGGCTCACTGCGGTCCGCATCGTCATCGCCACACAGAATTCCGTCGTGATGCCACAGAAGAAGAGGTGCTTGAAGTCTCCAGCACGAATGATCTCTTCGAGGTCGCTCCCGACAAAGGCGTCGAATGCCGTGCGACCTCCTACGACGAGATCGCCCGTCTCGAATAGTCCACGGCTGATCTCCGACCGCGGCGTGCCCTTGGTGAACACTTTCCCGAGTGTCAGGTGGGCGAGCCAACCACGTCGATTGCCTGGATCAATCACCAGCGGCGCATGAATCACCGCCGCGCCGTGCCTCCGAGCGGCCACTGTGAGCCGACGCGCGTGTTCGAGAACGCTTCGCGAATCGAGCTGATTGCGGATCAGCCAGTGGTAGAGACCGGGATCAGTCCATTGACGCTGAAACTCGATCAAAACGACCGCGCTGTTGCTCATGCTGATCCCTTTCCGATATTGCTTGATCCGTTTTGGACGGTCTAGTTCGTTCAAAAATTCGAATATTTCCTACAAGATCATCCAAATTGCGTCTTGAGCCATCTTACGAACGAACTAGTTCGTTTGTCAATGGTCATATGTTAGATTCTTCTACCAATGAAACGCGACTCCTACGCGACCAGAGCCCGAATCTTCGAAGCAGCCTCTGCCGAATTCGCCCAATACGGCGTGGCGGGCGCGCGAGTCGATCGGATTGCCGAGAACGCCAAGGCCAACAAGGCCCGCATTTACGAATATTTCGGAGGCAAGATCCAGCTATTCGAAACCGTCCTCGAAGAAGAGCTTCATCGTCTCACGACCGAACTACCCGTTCCCGAGGACCCCAAGGAGATTCCGGAGTTCGTCGGGAGAGCATTTGACTACCACCAGTCCCATCCCGCGCTAGTCCGCCTCCTGCATTGGGAGGCCCTTCATTTTGGGGACAATCCGATTCCAGGAGAAGTCGGGCGACGACGCTTCTACCGAGCCCGTGCGAAGGGAATCATCACTGGCCAGCAAAGTGGGCTGATCGATCCGGATCTCGACGCCCGCCATCTACACTTCGTTCTCGTGACGCTGGCGACGTCTTGGTTCTCACTGGCCCAGCTTGGACGCATGCACATCGAAGGCGACCCAATGGCCCGGCAGGCCCTTTCCGATCACCGAAAACTAATCATCAAGATCGTCAGCAAGATGCTGCAGCCGAGACCTGCCATTGCTGGAGAACCATGAGGGGAGCAATCACCAACCGGATGATTGAGGGCGCTCTGGCGCTGCTCCAGAAGAACTGAACCTGCCCTGAATGTGAGGTAACGGCCCCCTTGGCCGGA
>VAPL010727606.1_pt1 | contig 11154 bp, 11 predicted proteins | sample 3395061 | NCBI WGS metagenome assembly VAPL01 (sample SAMN08290444, study PRJNA428436) | hydrothermal vent metagenome | isolation source: Deep-sea hydrothermal vent chimney 2 | place: Pacific Ocean: Juan De Fuca Ridge | depth 2182 m m
ACTCAGCAAGCACGCCATACAGGTTAGGTATAAAACCGTATTGCTTTTCTATGGCATCAAGTGTTGCTTGAGAATCCTCTGATGCAGTGGTTTTCGTATGCACAGTAAATTTCATAATAAACTCCTGTTTATTTAGATGATTGTGAAGCCATATTTCTAATCGCCTCTGTGATTATAGCTTCTCCACCAACACCCCATTCACCTGATTTAACATCTTCAATAATGACCCAGGTAACAGGTCGAAGACCTTCGCCTTCAACAGACACTATCGCGTCAGTCACCTTTTTTATTATTTCCTGCTTCTGTTCGATACTTAAGAAACCGCTGATTCCTTTAATTTGTGCTAATGGCATGATATTTCTCCTTCGGTGGTGGTTAATTCTATTAATGGACCGTACGGTCCATTAATAGGTAAAAAAAATCTAATCGAGCGCGCTTAGGGTAACATCCACTATATTTTTAATGTTATTCTTGCCCATGCCTGCTTTAACCATTGTTTTCAGGCCGCTCATACTGCTTATCAGGTAGTTGGCCAATACGCGCGGGTCTTTATTGGAAGAAACATCTCCCTCTTTTTGCGCACGCTTAACCGCATTAAAAAACACCTTGTTAAATTTATTGGTCCCTTTAGTCACGAGATCAGCAATAATAGGGTCTCTTTGTGCGAACTCACTGGCGGTGTTCATAATCAGGCACCCATGTTTCTCACCGAGTTTCGCAGAATCTTTTACCAGCGCATTAAAAGCATCTTCTATAAACTGCCGACCTGAGCTGCTCTGTTTGAGATGTTGCAGCATGCTGTCTTCCAATGAATCTTGATAGTGATTGATGCAACGTTGGAAAAGCTTGTGTTTACTGCTATATGTTTGATAAAAACTGCTTTTTGAAAGATGCATAACATCAAGTAGATTCTGGAGAGATGTTAACTCATAACCTTTCTCCCAAAAATACTGCATCGCAGCCTCAAGTGCCTGCTCAGTATCAAACTCGCGCGGTCTTCCGATATTCATCCATCAAGTATAGGACCGATCGGTCCTATATGCAAGAATTCTTTGACCAAAAGCCAGGCGGCTAAAATTAGCTAACAAACCACAAGGATTTTACTTTTCAATTTCGATAAATTGCTAACCTTCAACGTGTTCCCAGTATGGCGAGCTAGAAATCCGCTCCGTCATAAAGTCAATGAATGCCCGCACCTTAGGCGACAGATGCCGACGCTGAGGATAGACGATGTAAATGGAAAGTGTCTGTGTGTGGTAATTGGACAGCACTGACTGAAGTCGCCCGGCCTTGATGTCGGCCCCGACAACGAACGTCGGCGTCAGCGTGATCCCGATCCCCCGTAGCAGAGTCTCGCGTAGCGCCAGACTGTTGTTCATTTGAATAGACCCGGAAACGGGAACAGAAATGTGGCCTCCTTCGGCAGTGAGAAAGTGCCACTGATTTGGGGACGCCTGGTATCTGTAAGTAATGGTATTGTGTTCGCGTAGATCTTTCGGCGTACGCGGTATGCCATGGCGCTGAAGATACTCCGGTGCCGCACATACTACATGGCGGCATGGACCAAGTCTCCGCGCCACCAACGATGAATCGGGAAGATCTGAAATTCGAACGGCCAAATCGAAACCTTCTTCGACCAAGTCCACCTTGCGGTCGTCCATATTCATGTCCACTGACAATTCAGAATAGCGGGAAAGAAAATCAGGTAAGGCCGGAGCAATATGCAAAATACCAAAAGACATAGGAGTATTAAGTCGCAACGTACCCCGCGGTGCGCCTTGCAGCCGCAATACCTCGGCATTTGCTTCTTCGAGCTCCTGCAATCCTCGCTGACTACGCGCATAGAAGGCGCGCCCAACTTCGGTGAGGCTGAGACGGCGAGTGGTGCGATTCAACAACCGCGCCTCCAGCCGGTTTTCCAGGCGAGTAACATACTTGCTCACTACTGACTTTGACATCTTTAGCTGTTGTGCCGCAGCGGTGAAGCTGCCGCTGTCCACCACCTTCACAAAAACAGCAATATCGGTGAGGTTTTCCAAGACTTATCTCTATTAGTCACTATTTGTGAACAGTATTGTTCAAATAAACCAGATTATCAATAGATATGAACCCAATTATTATTTAGTTAATAAGGTTCAACCATCAGCTCACATCTAGGCAACAAGCAGGAATTCGACGATGAAACCAACTTTAACACGCTTTATCCCCGTTCTAACGCTGACCATGTTCCTCGCCTGCGGTGCGACCGCAGGCTCCACGGACGAACAGGTGGGAAAAAGTGCCTGGGGCCGCGACGATGAAATCGGGCGCTTCAATCTGATGAACGACACGTCACGCCTTACGGTGCTGTCGCGCATCGGCAGCGGTAAAGTGTACGATTTAGGCGTTGAATATTACATCGGCATGCCGAGCTGGTATGCCATCGGCGATCCGCGTTACCAGTTTTGGCTCACCCACACACCACACGGCACCGTGGTGGATGACCCACTCAACGTCGGCAAAAAAAAGAACGAAAGGGTAAGCTATACCGGTGATGCGGTGTCCATGTACACTCACATGGGCACACATATCGATGCATTGAATCACTTCGGACTCAACGGAAAGATCTGGAACGGCTTTGCGGTCGACACGCATCTGGGCGACCGTGGATGGAAGAAGGCAGGCGCCGAAACCATCCCGCCCATCATTGCCCGGGGCATCCTGATCGATGTGGCTGCGACCAAGGGGCTGAAGATACTGCCGCCCTCCTATCGTGTTACAGCCGATGACCTTCGCGCGGCGCTCAAGCGCCAAAACGTGGACCTTCACGCTGGCGACATCGCTCTAATCCGCACAGGTAAGATGCAGCAATATAGTGATGAAAAGGCGTTCATGTCCAAACCACCAGGACTGAGTCTCGGTGCTGCCCGCTTTCTAGTGGAGGAAAAGGGCGTGATGAGCGTGGGTGCCGACAATCTCAGCTTTGAGACCTTTCCGCCCGAAGTGGAAGGCAACTGGATCCCGGTACACACCTACCTGCTCGCCCAACATGGCGTGACTATCATGGAGTTGGTGTATCTAGAGGAGTTGGCGAAGGACGCTATCTACGAGTTCGCATTTATCGGTGCCTCACTCAAGTTTCGTGGTGCGAGCGCCGGACCAATGCGCCCCATCGCTATTCCATTGCGAACACAAAAAAAGGGAGCTAAGCCATGATGGCGTCCCAAGTCCGGGTAGCGGGTTGGACCAGAACAAATTTTATAATCAGTTAATGGTCAATAATTAAAAAATTAGTCGCATCGAAAAAGTATTGTCGATTTCGTTTCTCGCTTTACAAGTATTACAGAGAATCAATTATCACATCATGCTCTATGAACTTGAAACCAGCTTCAAGCAGATGGCCTCTTTGATTAAACAATACAATAGCGCGTGATTTTCGTGGGGATCCATCAGCGTGTCAGATTAGTGGCAATACAGCGAGCGTTCAAGGTTGCACTCGTATGCTCCCAGCGATTGTGTTTGTAGAAATCAAAAATAATGAAAATACCGCAACATATCCTATTGTTTTACGTTTCATACTATCTATCCTCTGGATTTTTAAATTAGTTACGATACCATTTAAATCTGCCGTTTTGTTTTCGATCGGCCCATTCTGCGGAGAGGATTCGACTATCCTAATGGCGCCAGCAGAAACACTCACTGGCGGGCTAGGACACCCGATAATCCCCTTAAGCGTTGTCTGGGTTGATTTTGTTAGCAGTCGCTTCCCACACCTGGCTTGTGCAACTCGGTATTTTAGATCCAGAAAATATTCATATTATTCACTATAGCGCACCGAGTTTCTTTTTATTGATAAGCTTATCCCTTGTGCGAAAAAAAGAAAAAGAGCTGGCCTCCAGCTATGAGAAATTACATATATTAAATAAAAAGAAGACGCTTTCAGAAGAGCGTACGCGAATCATGCGTGAAGTTCATGACGGATTTGGAGCGCACGTAGTCGGCGCGCTGGTGATGCTCGATACTGAAAAAGTTAATTTAAAAAAGTTATCAGATTTTCTAAAGTCGTCTTTGATGGATCTACGTATAATGATTGACGCTCTTGATCCGAATATGCACGAAATTTCATTAGCGCTTGCCATGTTAAGAACACGCGTGGAACCCATATTAAAAAACAAAAATATTCTTCTCGATTGGGATTTGTGTAATTTACCAGACGATTTGGTATTCAACCAAAATAAAACGTTAAGTCTGCTTCGAGTTTTGCAAGAACTCATTACCAACGTTATGAAACACAGTGTTGCTAGCCAAATAAAAATGGGAGCGTCTATAGAACGTTCTGCGCAGCAGGGAGTATTATTAAACCTGTAAATCGTATTGTTTTAGCCGTTATGTTAATTTTTTCTGTAAATCACGCTTTTGGAGCTGAACCATCAGTGGCCATATACGGGAATATTTGCGATATTCAAGCGAATGACGCTGCTGGTAGTTGGAGAAATGCCTGATTACTGTTGAAGAAAGGCAGGTTTGCGCCCAACATGGACAGCAGATGTACAAAAATGTTTTTAGCGCGTGCATATCTAACTTATTCCAAGCTTATCCACCAATATTAGCTCAGTAAGCGAAAAGTGAGTTAATTCATACTACTGGGGTTAGGTTCTTTATATTATAGTGAAAAATAATTATGCTAAATAATTTGAATATGACGCTCAACCTGACCCCTTTTCCCTCCTATTTAATAAATAACACCGATGAGGCAAGAGAAGTGTAACCTAAGTAACAGCGAGACTGATTTATTTGTATTTAACTGTGATCGACCGTAGAAAACGGTTTTTGATAACTGTCGAACCTCAAATGAAATGAAGGAGAAAGATTATAGCTAAATCAATTCCCAATGTTTCTTCGAAAAAGCAGCTCAAAACTGCATCATCCGACTCTGCATCTAAGTATAGCGCCACTGAACGGCAGCAGATGATCGCCGAAGCCGCTTATTTTATTGCGGAAAATCGCCATTTTACTGCAGGCAATGAACTCGGTGATTGGCTGCAGGCGGAGCACGAGATCGAAGCCATATCGCTAGCACAATAAAGAAGGCCGGAGCACCGCAGGTTAAGACGCCGGACTTTGAGGTTGATGGCGTCTGACAGCAGGCTTAATAGGAGTAGCAGGAATGAAGAAGAAGAAAATTCTCTTGGTGATTGTGCCGTTGGTTTTGCTGATTTTTGTTGCTTTGTTATGGCGTGAGGATAAGCAGGTTGCTGATGGCGCGAATGTAACGCTCTACGGCAATGTCGATATCCGTGAGGCCCGGTTGGCCTTCAATGCCAGTGAGCACATCAAGGAGATTCTGGTGCAAGAGGGTGATTATGTCGTCCAAGGTCAAATGCTGGCGCGCCTGCATACGGAATTGCTTGACGCGCAACTGGCTGAGGCACAAGCGTCGCTGACGGCCCAGCAGCAATTAGTTGCTAAGCTAGAGGCGGGCAGCCGGTTGGAAGAAATTCGCAAGGGCGAAGCGGAACTGATTGCCGCCCGTGCCCGAGCAAAATCGGCTGTGGATAGCTACAAACGCCTGGCGCGGCTAGCAAAGAAAAAACTCGCCTCGCCAGAGGATGTAGAGAGTGCGCGCTCCTTGGCCGATGCCAGCCAAGCTCAAGCGGAGGCGGTGAAACACGCGCTGGCTTTGCTTAAACTCGGTCCCCGTAAAGAGGATATTGCGGTAGCCCGCGCTCAGTTGGCGGCAGGCGAGGCATCGCTGACGCTCGCCCAGCAGCGATTGGAGGACACTAATCTTCATGCCCCGGCCAATGGTGTGATTCGCAACCGTATTCTTGAACCGGGCGATATGGCGTTTCCGCAAACGCCGGTGTTGACTCTGGCCTTTATTGATCCGGTCTGGGTGCGGGCTTATTTGCCGGAACCCATGTTGGGACGGATCGCGCTGGGGACCAGGGCCGCCATCCATACCGATAGTTATCCTGACAAAGCATATGAAGGCTGGGTCGGGTATATTTCACCCACGGCCGAATTCACTCCCAAGACGGTACAAACCCCGGAGTTACGCACACGGTTGGTTTATTCCGTCAGGGTTTTTGCCTGCAACCCACAGAATGAGTTGCGTCTTGGTATGCCGGTGACCGTAATCTTGACTCTCGATCAAACGATGTCGGCCGATGGTGCCAATCGCTGCAGTCCATAGCGATGGACGATCATCCGCTTTTATTTTCCGCTGTTAGTAAGCACTTCCTCAGTGGCGGCCAACAGGTGCAGGCGTTGGATGAGGTGAGTTTTTTCATCCAGCGAGGCCGGGTGACGGGTTTGATCGGCCCTGACGGGGCGGGTAAGACGACCCTCATGCGCCTAGCCGCCGCCCTGTTACAGCCCAACGCGGGACAAATTTTTGTTTTGCAGCAGGATGCTGTAGCTGAGCCGTTGGCGGTGCAGTCTTCCGTGGGGTATATGCCGCAGCGCTTTGGTCTCTACGAAGATCTCAGTGTGCGGGAAAATCTTGATCTCTACGCCGATCTGCAAGGCGTACCGTTAGAAAAGCGCCCGGTGCGTTATGCTGAGCTGATGCATATGACCGGTTTGGCGCCTTTTACCGAGCGTTTGGCGGGTAAGCTCTCCGGTGGCATGAAGCAGAAATTGGGGCTGGCTTGTGCCTTGTTGCGTTCACCACGAATGTTGATGCTGGATGAACCCACCGTCGGTGTTGATCCTGTCTCTCGCCGTGAGTTGTGGCAGATCATTTATCGACAGGTGCAGGAAGAGGGCATGAGTGTGCTGCTGAGTACCGCCTATCTGGATGAGGCGGAGCGATGTGACGAAGTGATTCTGCTCCACGAAGGTAAGCTGCTGGGGCAAGGCAGGCCGGATGAGTTCAGCCGGGTCTTGGTAGGTCGTACGTATCAGGTCAGTGCTGCCGGCATCTCTGCGCGCCGTTTGCAGGAGAAACTGAATCGCGCCCCGGGGGTGATCGATGCCCTGATGGAAGGCGAGACGGTGCGGATAGTGACGGAGACGGCGCAGGCGCCAGCCGCTGAAACCCTGCTTAAGGGCCAGACGGATGTAGTGATTTCATTGGTCGAGCCACGTTTTGAGGATGCTTTTGTAGCCCGCTTGAAGCGTTCTACCAACCCGGCTCGATCTGGTTTGACGATGAATTTGAACATCTCTGCGAGCGCGGATGATGAGGTGATCTGCGTGCGCAATCTGGTGCGCCGATTTGGGGATTTTGTCGCCGTCAACCGGGTTAGTTTCAGTGTGCGCCGGGGTGAGATTTTCGGCTTGCTGGGCGCCAACGGGGCGGGGAAATCCACCACCTTCCGGATGCTCTGCGGTTTGCTGCCCGTCTCTGGTGGCGAAGTAGCGGTAGCCGGTCATGATCTGCGCCGCGCAACTAGCAGCGCACGCCGCCATATTGGTTACATGGCGCAGAAGTTTTCGCTCTACGGTGACCTGTCAGTGATGCAAAATCTGCGTTTTTTCTCTAGCGCCTACGGTCTGCATGGTAAACGACAAAACGAGCGTCTGGAATGGGCGCTGGAAATTTTTGAGCTGTCCCTTTACCGCAGGGCTAATGCCGGCGACCTACCCCTGGGTTACAAACAGCGCCTCGCCTTCGCTGTGGCGCTGATGCACGAGCCAGAGATTCTCTTTCTCGACGAGCCCACCTCCGGCGTTGATCCCCTGGCACGGCGAGAGTTCTGGGCTCGCACCAACGCGTTGGCCGAAGCGGGGGTAACGGTGCTGGTCACCACCCATTTTATGGAAGAGGCTAACTACTGCGACCGATTGGTCATCATGGCTGATGGAGAGGTGCTGGCCGAGGGGACACCGCAGGCGATGAAGGCACTTGCTCGCACCGTCGATCAACCTGACCCCACCATGGAGGATACCTTCATCCAGCTTATCGAGCAGCGCAAAGCGAAAAGAGAGGTGGCATGAAACCGGTCGCTCGGATGCGTTTGTGGGGAATGATTCGCAAGGAAAGCCTGCAGATTCTGCGTGATCCGTCGAGCATTTCCATTGCCTTTGTCATGCCCGTCGTGTTGTTGTTTCTGTTCGGTTACGGTGTATCGTTGGACGCGAAACATATCCCTATAGGCATCGTGATCGAACAGCCGGACACGGCGACGCAATCACTTGCGGGGGCCTTTGAACGCTCCAATTTTTTTCGACCGCTGTACTTCGACGCCATTCAATCTGCACAGCAGGCACTGGATGAGCGCAAAATCGAAGGTATTGTTTGGCTGCGTAACAATTTTTCCGTCAAGCTGTTGGCCGGTAATGAATCGCCTATCGGTGTGTTCATCAAGGGTGTCGATTCCAATCAGGCCAATATTACCCAGGGTTACATTCAGGGCACATGGCTAGCCTGGCTGGGTCATTATGCCGAAAGCCGTGGTCAGCCGCTGTCCATACCGGTAAACCTGGAGCAACGGGTGTGGTTCAATGCTGCGTTGTCCAGCCGTTTGTTTTTGGTGCCGGGTTTGATCGCCATCATCATGACCCTGATCGGTTCGCTGCTTACCGCCATGGTGGTGGCGCGCGAGTGGGAACGTGGGACCATGGAGGCGTTGATGGTGACGCCGTTGCATAGGAACGAGATACTGGCGGGCAAACTGATTCCTTATTTTGTATTGGGCATGGGTGGCATGTTATTCAGTGTGGCGCTGGCGGTATGGCAGTTTGGTATTCCCCTGCGTGGCTCCTTCTGGCTGCTGATGCTCAGCTCTGCTCTGTTCATGTTGGTGGCACTCGCTATCGGCCTGCTGATTTCCATCGTTTCAAAAAATCAATTTGTGGCGGGACAGATGGCGATTATAGTGACCTTTTTGCCCGCATTTATTCTGTCCGGTTTTTTGTTTGATATCAACTCCATGCCGGGATGGATACAATTCATTACCCACTTGGTACCGGCACGCTATTTTGTGGCCATTTTGCAAACTCTGTTTCTGGCAGGCGATGTGTGGCCGGTGGTACTGGCCAATATGGGCGCGCTGTGCATCATGCTGTTGTTCTTTTTTACCTTGGTGTGGCGTAAATTCCATAAACGCTTGGAGTAGGGCATGTATTTCAGACTGATCTTTGCACTGGTCATAAAAGAGTTTCTCGCCCTGTTGCGGGACAAGCGTAGCCGCTTCGTCATTATTGGCCCGCCCATCGTGCAACTGCTGGTATTCGGCTTTGCTGCTACCTACGACCTTAACGATGTGCCGGTGGCGATTTATAACGAGGATCGTGGCAGTGCTGCGCGAGAGCTCGTTAGCCGCATCGAGGGCTCGCCGAATTTTCAGGTTGTCACCTATATTGATCGTGACAGTGAAGTCGCTCCCCTTATCGACAACCGGAACGTGTTACTGGTGCTGCACATTAGCCAGCGTTTCAGTGCCGAACTGAGGCAGGGCAATAGCACGTCAGTACAGGCAATATTGGATGGCCGCAATTCCAATACGGCAATGATCGCTATGAATTACCTGCGTAGCATCCTGCTGGACTACAACCATAACTGGCTGGCAACACAGGGTAAAAGCAGTTCACTGGTCATCTTGAAGACGCGTGCCTGGTATAACGAGAATTTGCAATCGCGCTGGTTTATCGTGCCCGGCATTGTTGGTCTGCTGACCCTGGTGGTGACTCTGTTGGTGACGTCACTCTCGGTGGCCCGGGAGCGTGAGGCGGGCACTTTCGATCAGTTGCTGGTAACGCCTCTGCGTCCAGTGGAAATCCTTATCGGCAAAGCTATTCCCGGCATGGTCATTGGTCTACTGGAGGCCACGCTGATTATTGTATTGATGGTGATCTTTTTCGACATCCCGCTGCGCGGCAGCCTCGGTGCATTGTATTTGGGTATTGTGCTGTTTTTGCTCTCTGCCGTGGGGGTCGGGTTGATGCTCTCTGCCATTGCCACCACCCAGCAACAAGCGATACTGGGTGCCTTTCTGTTTCTCGTCCCTGCGGTCATCCTCTCCGGCTTCTCCACGCCTATCGCCAATATGCCGGAACTGGTTCAGTGGCTGACCTACATTGATCCGCTGCGCTATTTTCTGGTGGTGGTGCGAGGCGTGACACTGGAAGGTGATGGTTATGCGTTGTTGATACATCAGTACTGGCCAATGGCAATCATTGGCTTAGTATCTTTGGCGATCGCTGGCTGGCTGTTCCGGAGTCGGATGTATTAGATGTGGATGAGGCAACTTTGGGTAGTGGTCAAATTCTGCGTCCGCGTTCGCCTACTTGGCAAGGAACTGCTAATGGCTAACCCTAAACGCTTCGTTGAAGCGTGGCACAAAGCCGGAACATTTATAGGAAATTAAAAAGGCAGATTCGAATTGTAATTATAGTGGCATCAATAATCTACCACCACAAATAATAAAACCCAACACAGGATAAAAAGGTAATGATAAATCCCGCCATATATTCGGCCATTGGGCGGTAGCGATGAAAACGTGGATGGGCTCTCATTATTCCCGCCACTAAAAAGCAGAATAAGAAGATATCTGCGCCATTGTTTTTCGTGGTGGTTCCGCGAAAAATTAAAAAAAGATCATTGTCATCTTTGCCTTGTGCGCAAACACCAAAGCCATCCGTATGGTTGAGTATGACTCTACCTCCAACTTTAGCTTTTAAGTGCCTATGTGGAGAAGAGGTTTTTTTTCAGTTTGCTTGAAGTATGTCTGCTCAAGAAAATCGTCCACCAATCTTTGGTTCTGTACTTGATAGATTCTTTGTGCCAACTCAGCAGCGTCTTGTGGACTTATTTTGGGCATGTTAATCCTCCAATGATTCTAGCTGCTTCCATTCGCAGAGTGTTTTAGCCAATGAGTGATCCAAATGGGGAGTCATTTGTTCATTTGTGAGTTCGCAGGAAAGACCAATAGGTTTACCACCAAGCTCACCGAATAAGTGGGAGCTCGATTTTCCCGCACTCCAGATAAGAATTTCTTTTCCTTGATATTCAACGGTGATTTCTTGGCCAACGGAGAGCTGAACCAAGGGGTTTTCCTTGTAAGTTACGATTTTTTTTGGGATGCTGAAATTGCCCTGATCGTCAACATAATAGAATTCTGTTTCGCCTTCTTCGTCTTTCCAAGCGACCCAAAGCTTTATTTTTGCGCCTGCAGCCGGCTTGCCTTGGTAGGTTATTTTGCCTTCCAGAGGTGAAAATAATACTGC
>VAPL010070189.1_pt1 | contig 11149 bp, 9 predicted proteins | sample 3395061 | NCBI WGS metagenome assembly VAPL01 (sample SAMN08290444, study PRJNA428436) | hydrothermal vent metagenome | isolation source: Deep-sea hydrothermal vent chimney 2 | place: Pacific Ocean: Juan De Fuca Ridge | depth 2182 m m
AGGCTAGTAAAAGCGAGTAAAATAACTAGCCACCAACGGTGAAAGTTATTGAAATAGTTGATCAAGCGGTTTATGTTAGGAAGTGACTGCACAGTGATAAGCTCTTAATTTTGTTGTAATTTATAATTTTCCATGTGTCTGCTAACGACGTGCTGGCGGTTAGACATGACGCCCAATAGGATAAGACTGTGGTTGGTTAGGTGTGTTCATTTATGATAGTACGCAAATAATGTTAAAGAGTTTTCTTTCAATATGATGGATCATGGGCTGAGCCTATGCAGGTAACACTCCAGGATCAGCGTATGGTTTGCCCCATATCGGTTTATAAATAAGCCTTATTTGGGTTATGCTAATAGAAGCAGATATTTTTCCTATTTTAGGGGCATGTGCCGCGTTAGCTTCTGCTTTGATGTGGGCGATGTCAGCGATTTTGTTTCGCCAAATTGGTGACAGCATGTCTGCGACGGCCATGAATTTTGGCAAAGGTATTGTTGCGCTGGTTTGCCTTGGTATTTTATTAGTATTTTCGGGCTTTGGGGGGACCGAAGCCTCAAGCATTATGTATTTAGCACTGAGTGGATTAGTGGGCATTTGTTTAGGCGATACGCTTTATTTCATGGCGTTAATTCGCCTGGGGGCTCGGTTAACCCTATTGATAGGCACGCTCATTCCGGTGGTGACTGGGATGGCTGCGGTTATTTTGCTGGGTGAGCAATTAACCATTAGCGCTTGGCTAGGTATTTTTATCACTCTATCCGGTGTGGCTTATGTGTTATGGGAACGTGCGCCGAGTGGGCGCGATCCGATACAATGGCGCAGTGGTTTATTATATGGAGTATTGTTTGTCTTTGCCAATGCCGTCGCTATTTTGTTAACAAAAATAGGTGTTGTGGGTGTGCCGGCATTAGATGCGACTTTTATTCGTCAAGTGTGGGCGGTGGCAGGGCTGACTTTTTTTGGCTTAATGACCCAACAATTGGTGACTTGGCATGAGCCATTAAAACAAAAAAAACAGTTTAAGCGGTTTATTTTAGCGGCCGTGATTGGTGCATTTTTAGGGACTTGGTTATCCGTGGTGGCGGTTAAATATACACATGTAGCCATTGCTGCAACCCTTAATTCGACGAGTCCTTTGTTTGTTTTGCCGATGGTGGCTTGGTTTTTTAAAGAACGTATTTCGGCAAGAGCCATTTTTGGAGCGTTGGTTGCTTGTTTAGGTATTGCATTTTATTTTTTTAGTTTGGCTTGATCTTGTCAAAAACAATTAACAATACCATTTAGGAATGAGGGGGAGACATCATGTGTATTCGTATAAAATTTTTTTTATTAATGATTGTACTTAGTTGCAATATTAGTTGGGCGAAAGAGAGGTTAGAAGTTCCCATTGGCATTTCCCCGGTAATGAGTTCGGCGGCGATGTTTATTGCTGTGGAAAAAGGCTATTTTGAAGCCGAAGATATTCAACCCATCATCAATCCTTTTAAGGCCTCAGGCGCTAAAATGGTACCTTTTTTAGCGACAGGTCAACTGTTTGTTGGGGGGGGGAATGTGAGCGCTGGGATGTACAATGCCATTGCTAATGATATTCCCATAAAAATAGTTGCAGATAAGGGGACGGTGAGTCCAGGCCATGGGTATTTGGCATTATTAGTGCGCAAAGATCATATTGATAGCGGGCGCTATCAAAGTGAAAAAGACCTGAAGGGTATGACCATGGCAATCACCGCGAAAGGTGTATCACAACAAATTGTTACGGAACGTTATTTAAAAAAAGCAGGACTGTCGCTCAACGAGATTAAATTAGTGACTTTGGCCTATTCCGACATGATGATTGCATTGGCCAATCAATCCATTGATGCCACGATACAGATTGAGCCGTTTGTGGCGGCGGCGGTAGATAAAGGATTTGCGGTGCGGGTGGCGGGCAATGATGTGATTTATCCCAACCAACAGAGTGCGGTCATCATGATGTCACCAATATTTTTAGAGAAGCACCCAGCCCATGCAAAAGGTTTTATGATTGCTTATGTGCGTGGATTGCGTGATTATAATGATGCCTTTAAAAAGGGAAAAGGGAAGCAGGAAATCATTTCTATTTTAACTAAATATACACGGATTAGAGACCAGAAAATTTATGATTCAGTGGTTCCCGTTGGCTTGCATCCTGATGGTTTAGTGAATATCCAAAGTCTTAAAGAAGACGCTCAGTGGTATTTTGAACATGGCTATCTAAAGGCCATTCCAGATATCGATTCGATTGTTGATTTAACCTTAATTGATCATGCAGTTAAACAGTTAGGGCCATACCAATAAGGAGTTTAGCGATAATATATGGCATTTGTTGTTGCAGAAAAATTATCTAAAATTTTTCATCACAAACAAAAAAAAACAGCGGCTTTTTGTGATTTGGATTTTTCTGTGTGGCCAGGGGAATTTTTCGCGATTATCGGACCAAGTGGCTGTGGCAAGTCAACCTTATTACGCACGATTGCCGGCCTAGAGCCACCGACATCAGGTCGTCTTAATATGGGGGAATCGAATGGTTTAGTCAATCCATCCATTGGCATGGTATTTCAAGAGCATGGTTTATTTCCATGGATGAGTCTCAAGCGCAATATTGCTATTCTTTTAGAAAACAGCCCACAGATTTTGCGTCAGCAAATTGATAGCATTTGTGAAGCGTTTCTAGAGAAAGTAGATTTGCTTGAATTTCAAGATTATTATCCTCATCAAGTGTCTGGTGGCATGCGTCAGCGGGTGAGTATTGCCAGGAGTTTTGCGATTAACCCTGATCTTTTATTGATGGATGAACCGTTTGTTTTTTTGGATTATCAGACTCGCCAAACGCTACAATACCTGTTGTTAAGCTGTTGGCGAGAATCTCGAAAAACGATTTTATTTGTCACGCATGATATTGAAGAAGCGGTGTTATTAGCTGACCGTATTTTGGTGTTGACGTCACATCCAGGGCGCGTTAGTGCCGTGATTAACGTTCAATTAATGCAGGCAGATGATCTTTTTGAAAAAAGAAAAGATCCATTGTTTTTGCCTTTGGTCGAGCAATTAAGTCAATTGATTCGACTAAAGAATGAATAACGTGAACTGGATGGGCAATAGTGGGTTGCTGAGGATGGCTTACAAGGAACTTTAAATCACCCAGGACTTCAAATAAGCATGTCATTGTAGAATGATTTTTTTTCGGCTTTTAGTCTTAACAATAAATAGCAATAAGGGTGAATGTTATGTCAATACAGCGCTGGATAAACCAAGCCCAGCAACAGCTTGATGCATTTGATGTAGAAAAAATCAAGGCGACCGGAATTTTGCCCGATCAGGGGGCAAAGTTTTTCCCAGTCATTGGTTACCCGCCATTGACCATGTTTAGCCGTATGGATCAGACGCCCTTATTTAAGGAGTTTTCCTGCCGTCAAACGCGCGCTATGATTGCTTATGTTCATATTCCATTTTGCCCATCACGCTGTACATTTTGTCATTGGATTACTAAAACCAAAAGTAAAGTCGAGGAAGTTGATGTTTATTTAGATTATCTTGAGAAAGAGATGGTCTTGTATAAAAAAAACTTGGGATATGATGCCATTCCAGTCGAGTCCGTGCTGATTGGAGGTGGTACGCCGACGTATTTGACGCCAAAGCAAATGGCACGATTTTTAGCATTTTTTACTAAACATTTTGATTTATCTGGGTGTACTCAGTTTTCGATGGAAGCTGAGCCAAAAACTTTATTAGGTCAGGCGGGTTTAGAAAAACTCACGATCATGAAAGAATATGGTGTGCAGCGAATTAGCATGGGAGTACAGTCCTTTGATAATGATATTCTTGCTTATATGGGGCGCGTGCACTCTAGGCAAGATACCTTGGATGCCATTAAGCAAATCCGAACGGCTGGCATAGAAAATATTTTTATTGACTTGATCTATGCTTATCCGAATCAATCATTATCGAGTTGGGCAGAGAATATGTTAACCGCTGTCAATTTGGATATAGAAGGTTATCAGTTGTATCGCTTGCGCATAAAGCAGCATGGTGATCGGCAAGGAAATATTATTAAGCAAATGGAAAAAAATCCTGCGAAAATGCCGATAACGGATGATATCTTATTAATGAAATCACTGGGGATTTTATTATCCAAAGCGCATGGTTTTGATGAGTACCAAACACGAATCTTTGCTAAAAATTCCCATGACATTTCTCATTATTTGCGCGACTGGTGTTGCCGGTTAACTGATGTTGTTGGCATTGGTGTATCATCCTGGTCAAATATCCATAGTGTGTTTGCGCTGAATGTGGGTGATCAAGATCTCACATCCTATTATTCGCTTATTGATGAAAACAAGGTAGCAATTAATCGGGGTAAATTACGTACTCGGGATGATGAAGTGCGGCGTAGTTTTATTTTACCCTTAAAAAATATGAAAGTTTCAAAAGCCTTTTTTCAAGAATTAATTGGTGTGCCGCTGGAAATTTATTTTGCTGAACAGATAAGTTATTTAAAAGGATTGCATTTGCTTGATGAGAATGATTCACATGTCTGGTTAACAGAAAGTGGTCGATTTTTCGCAGATGAAGTGTGTACCCAATTTTTTAATCCCGACTACTTACCTTTTCCAGAAGTCATGCGCATACCAAAAGCGGCATTTGGTTGAGACGCTTTAGACGTTGGATTTTTTTTCGTGCCAGGGCAGCAACAGACGCTCAAGCACGTCGAGCGTATAGGCAAATATAAAACCTAAGCCACCGATGACAAAAATACCAGCGTACATCGATTTAATGCTGAACGTTTCCCAGGATTGCCATATTAAATAGCCAATGCCCGCATCGGCACCAGAAAACTCAGCGGCCACGACAATGACCAAGCTGTAGCCGATGGCGAGCTTTAATCCAGTAAATAATGAAGGTAATATGCCGGGTAACACGATGTGAAAAATTAGCTGGGCGCGGCGGATTTTATAAACATGGGCCACGTCAAAATAAATTTTTGGCAGATGATCGACGCCATGCAATACGTTAATTAACACGAGGAAAAAGCTGCCAATTGCAACAACGATAATCTTGGATAATTCGCCAATGCCGAAAATTAACATAATTAAGGGCAAGATAGCAATTTTAGGAATAGGGTAGGTCACCATAATGATCGGATGAAATAGGGTTCTTAAGGGGTGATAAAGGCCCATACCAATGCCAAGAATAATACCTAAAGTTGATCCGGACAAGTAACCATACCCAATGCGGGATAAGCTTGCGGAGATGTCGGTGAATAAACCTTCGCTAGGGCTCACAAAGAGTAAATGATATAATATTGCGCTAGGGGGAGGGAAAAAACGTTTGTCTAATAAGCCAAAATAAGTGGCAGTTTCCCAGCTAATTAATAAGCATAAAGGGGATATTAAGTACAATGCAAATTGTTTCATTGAGGATGCCCCTTAAGGTTACGTATGTTTTTTGATGGCTAAATAAATAAAGGCTCAATATGGAGACCGGGGTCGTATTTGACGACTTGAGTCAACGAGCTCATTTGGACAATATTTTGCAGCTCTAATACAGCATTGGATTATTTGTTGCGTTTATTTAACCGAGTTGATTGTTTCAGCTTGGTTTCAGTCTGCCATTTTTCCACGAGTTTGGAGTTTATATTAAGCCATAAATCATATCGCTTTTTGTTAGGGGGATGGCGGGATTTGTGCGTGGAGTCATTGAATATCTAGGCTAACTCTGCTAAGTTTAGATAAAGTGATAATATCTAACGTAATTAAAATAATAACTTAATCTAGCGGTGGAGGGGACCATGAATCGACGCCAATTTCTTAGGCGGAGCGCCGCTGGTATTGGGTACTGCTCCCTTTCTAGCGCGGCTCTATCATTACCTATTCCTGCAAACGCGGCAAGTCATCGTTATTTTGAATTTGTCGCCGAAGCGGTCACTAAATCGATGACATCGGGCGTTGATGCTTTGGTTTGGCAGTATACCGACATGAATCAGGCGGGTCTTGGTGGGTTGGGATCGAGTGTTGTTGTTCGGGTCGGTGATTCAGTCACGATCAGTTTAACTAATCAGCTTGATCGTCCCATTGATTTATCAATCAAGGGTATATTAGAAAATTATTTAGCGTGTCCGGTTGGCAAATCCATTGATTATAACTTTACCCCACGTAAAGCGGGTGTTTACTTATATCGCGATAAACGAAACCAGTGGCTTGGACAAGCGATGGGTTTGGCCGGTCCGTTGGTGGTGCTACCCAGTGAAAATGGGGCCGGGTTGAATGGTGGCTCAGCATTGGTTGATCAACAATTTGTGCTATTTTTTAACGAGTATGATACTCGGCTTAACGAGGCGATGAGTGCGGGTTCCTCCTTTGATATGTCATCATACGAGCCTAACTATTTCTTTGTGAATGGTTTGAGTTTTCCGGGGACTTTGACAAGTCAAGACACCTATTTAGACGTAGCGCTAAATAGCAAGGTGGCGATACGTTTAGTCAATGGTGGGTTAATCTATTATCCCGTACATTTTCATGGTTACCATGTGGATGTTGTCGCGAGAAATGGGAGTACTGAATTGGATGTCGTTAAAAAGGATACCTTGTTGCTAGATTATGCTGATTGTGTTGATACGATATTATCGGTCAATCAGCAAGGGCAATATCCCATTCATTCGCATTATATGCCTGCTGTAACGGGCAATGGTGTATACCCTATGGGAAGCATTGTATTGATGAATGCTGTGTAATGAGCTGTTTTTAAAACACTCCGACTGGCACAATACGACGCTAAAAATGGGTTATTCGTATAATATTATAGAAAGCGTTCAAGTGGGTGAGACGAAGAATGCACGAAAAACATGGCAAACAGACCTTGCAGCCCTCTTCTCGTTGTGAGCAGGCTAAGTCAGATAATTCTGAAACTGAAACCATTGATCGATTAAAACGATCTGTTCTGACGGGGACCGCCGGGAGTTTCTTGGGATTGGCGGGTTGTATTTCTGAGCCGTTTCCAGAAAAAAATCAAGCGAAGGTGAAAAAAAATAGCACAATACCGCCAGCGATTACTGATACAGCAAGTACCTCAAATGACGATGAGTCAGTTCAACAAATTGACATATTGGCGGAACCCGATGTCCCGCCTCAACCAGTACCTGCCACGACCAATCCACGTGCGTTTACTTTTTTAGGGCCTTCAGTAACAACCGTTGGGGTAAGTAACCTTGAAGGCCAACAAATTATGTCGGATGGTCAGGCGATTTATGTGTGGGGTTTTCAAAATATATCCGGTGCGAGGATTGGTGGCTTTAACAATGATCGGGTCGTCCCTGGCCCCGTGATTGAGTTAATTGAAGGGGAGCAAGCTGGTATTACCTTGAGTTCCCAAATGCCTCATTCTATCCACTTTCATGGACTTGATGTTGATCAGGCCAATGATGGGGTACCCCTGACATCTGGCTACGTTGCCGGTTTTAACGGTGTTTTGCCAGGTAACTTTGGGCGCGTTAAAAATTACCCTCGCTTGTCCTCACCCTTCGAATATACTTTTTTAGCTCCGCAGGCGGGGACTTACATGTATCACTGTCATGTCGATACCGTATTACATGTAGAGATGGGGATGGCGGGAACTGTTATTGTTCGCCCGCCAAATAATAATGTACACGAGGCATGGGCCGGTGGACCGGTGTATGATAAAGAGTATATCTGGCAATTGCATACCTATGATAGTGCTTGGCATCAATTTTCAATCAGTAACAGCAATACCGTGCGTTATCGGCCAGACTATTTCATGATTAATGGTAAAGATGGTGCGGATTTATTAAGTGACACGACTACCGCAATTGTGGCGGAAGCCGGCCAGCGTATTTTGATACGCGGGGTAAATATTGGAAGTTTACCCGCATTAATTCGACTAGATAACATTCCCTTTGAAGTCATCGCATCCGATGGCCGACCGCTAAAAGCACCGATGATAAGGCGTTCGTTATTTATTGGGGCTGGTGAGCGATATGATTTGCTGTTTACAATGCCCTCGGCTATCACGGCAGCTGTTGGTGTGGATTATTTCAGTATCTTTGCGGCAGGTCCGAATGCTAGGCCGCTAGGAAGTGCAGAGACATTAATGACAAGTGTTTAAGTAACCACATCTTTCGTACCCAGTCATCTGATTTTGCTTAATCTTGATTCCTCACTGGTTTTTCTTCGCTTGGCAATACCATCAGCTATAATACTCGTTTTTTTACATGCCTTAATGCGAAACACCGGTTTATTTGAAAAGGAGGAGAAGCCTCTTAGATGCGTCTGCCTACCAATTGCAGAGAGGCGCACCCAAGAAGCAATTTTTCTCTATGATAGAACTGGTTCCGTTACATTGAAGCTAAAGGCAACAAAACGAAAAAGAAAAGCGTGAACCCTAAAAAGACAACTGGAACTGTCGCATTACCCATAATCAACTCCTCCTCTTAAAGTGTTTCATTCTTCTGGTGTTATCTGAAGTGATAAGCGCTCGAAGAATATCGAATTTAGTCAGCATAAACTGACGTTGATCGATTTTAATGGTGCCAGGCTTTTATCAAAACATTCCGCCTTAATATAAGCTTAGCGAGGTAACATATCGCAAGTTTTTCTTTACTGCAAGACCTTGTCCATAATAATTTGGATTAATTTTGTTGGACGCACCCGGTGGCGCTGAAGAGCCGGTGCTATCGGTTATCGAAAATGAGTATGGTTTTGCCGGTGAAGGAGGGATATTATGGGGAAAGTAAGCAACAAAAGCCTGAAAAAAGCTGGGGGAGGATGACTGCCACCCAACTTTTTCTGTACGACATCATGTGCAATTTAGAAATTATCGATCATTGGGTATATGCAATGGTTTAATTTGGGTGGGTGACCTGTGTTAAAAGTAACATTGGATATTTCACCCGGCAAATTTCAGCAATATACGACCTAAACGATAGTCATTGTGCTACCCAGTAGCGCTAAAAGAATAGATATTACAGCAAGATAAATGCAATATATTGCATCATCGGATGAAATATTTGACTTGTCTTTACCCACCAAACACCCCCTTTCTTGAGTTAATTAGTATGTCATTACCATATTTATTTTATGGTAAGAACGTCGCCACCATATCATTCGATAAGTTAAACTTGCAAGATAAATATGCATTAAAAATTTGTGGGTTCACGATAAGCCTTTTTTATAATATGGTATTATGTATATAAACCATAAACTTAAAAAGGTTGACTGGACCATTAAGTTGGTCAATATCGGATTAAAGATTATTTTTCAGTAAAAATTGTTCGGTGGGTTTGATGCTTATGCTTCGATTGTTATCTGTTGAGTCAAGAGGTAGGTATCGTAAGGTTGTGGAGCGAGGTTGTGAGGAGTTCTTTTGTGTAAAGGGGCAATCAAATTGCCCCTTTAGCAATAAAACGTAGGTTTCTCTGCGATTTTATTGGAAGTGAGACATGGACGCGCCAAAGAAGGCTAATACCGTCACAATGATGGCTAAATAAGCAACGTAGATGAAGTCTTCTTTACAAATGTTTTGAAATTGCTTTTCCATTATTATCCCCCTGATAATATTAAATCATACATGATGTCTAAATGAAGCTTGAAAAACATATCAAAGCACTCATGTATTATGCAAGTCATTTTTGCTAAATGCTTGAAAATAATTGATGCTCACCGTAGGATAAAGCGCAAAATGAGATGTAACTCATTTATTGTATTGATAATTTTTTTATTGTGTTGGGCAAGCGAAAGTTTTGCAAAAAGTGATGTCTATGTGGCGGTAGCGAGTAATTTTTTGGTGGTGATTAAAAAGCTTCGCTTAGATTTTCAGCAAGAGACGGGCATTGACTTAAAACTTAGCAGTGGTTCAACGGGGAAACTATATGCACAGATCAAAAATGGTGCACCATTCGACCTTTTTTTAGCCGCTAATGCGAGTGAGCCTAGGCGATTGGTTGATCAGGGAAAAGCCGTACCTGATAGCCTGTTTACCTATGCACGAGGTCAATTAATATTATGGCGCCGTAATAAGCAGGCTGGAACGTTAGATGGTGAAGCTGTTTTGCAACATCACAATGCGATCCAGCGGATTGCGATGGCTAATCCTAAAATCGCCCCTTTTGGTATCGCTGCCATGGAAGTCTTGAATCGCATGGGATTGTATTCTGTATTGAAAAGCAAGATTGTGAATGGAGAAAATGTGAGTCAAGCCTTCCAGTTTGTCGCTTCTGGCAATGCAGATCTAGGATTTGTGGCCTTGTCTCAAGTCAAAGCGGCAAGTCAAGGAGGGAGTTATTGGATAATCCCCCCGGACTGGTATGCACCGATAATACAGCAAGCCGTGCTACTTTCCAGAGCGAAACAAAAAAGGACGGCGATCCATTTTTTGATGTACCTAAAAAGCCCTCATATACAGCATCGTATTAAACATGAGTTTGGTTATTTGTAGCGGGTAGCTAAGGTCCCAAATTTGGAGGATGCAGCCTGCCATTATTCCTGTGTTCAAGGTTCGCACCTCTAAGTGTTGACGATTGTTTTTTATCATTAATATTAGGGTGTATGTGAATATTCAGGCGATTTGGATTACAATTCAATTAGCGTTCATCACAACGCTGCTATTATTGATAATTGGCCTGCCTTTGGCCTTGTGGCTGGCGAATACCCGAAATCGTTGGCGGGTCGTGGTTGAAGCACTGACGGCGATGCCTTTAGTGTTGCCTCCCACTGTGTTAGGGTTCTATTTGTTAATTTTATTTGGTAGTGATGGTGCCATCGGGCAATTGTGGTCTGAAATTTTCGGACATCCCTTATCATTTACTTTCACAGGCTTGGTGTTTGCCTCTTTAGTTTATTCGTTGCCTTTTGTTGTGCAGCCATTGCAAGGTGCTTTTGAGCGAGTGGATGTCGCCGCTGTTGAAGCGGCGTATACACTGGGCGCTTCTAAACTGAAAGCCTTTTGGACGATTGTCATGCCACAAGCTCGGCGAGGAGTATTGACCGCCACGGTTTTAGGTTTTGCACATACGGTGGGTGAATTTGGTGTGGTACTGATGGTAGGGGGCAATATTCCAGGGCAAACAAAAGTGGTATCCATCGCGATCTATGAGCATGTAGAAGCATTGGAGTATGGCGCCGCC
>VAPL010453796.1_pt1 | contig 11149 bp, 8 predicted proteins | sample 3395061 | NCBI WGS metagenome assembly VAPL01 (sample SAMN08290444, study PRJNA428436) | hydrothermal vent metagenome | isolation source: Deep-sea hydrothermal vent chimney 2 | place: Pacific Ocean: Juan De Fuca Ridge | depth 2182 m m
ATTAGCGGTTACGGTCGTTGTAAAAAATTCCAACTGCTCATCATATTCACTTTCAAAAACCAAATGTTCAGGTTGAATATATCCGTTTTGTTGTAATATTAATGCGCGTTGCACTACATTTTCTAATTCCCTTACATTTCCAGGCCATGGGTAATTTTGTATCTCGACCATTGCATTTTCTGTAAACATAGGTAAAGTCTTCCCTTCTTGTCTGTGTTTTTTTATTAATTGCATTGCCAGCGGCAAAATATCTCCTACTCGATCTTTTAATCCTGGAATCTTAATAGGAAACACATTCAAACGGTAATATAAGTCTTCTCTGAATAACCCTTGCTCTACATATTCTTTTAGTTTACGATTAGTTGTCGCCAAAATTCTGACATTTAACTCAATTTTAACTGGACTACCCAAACGCTCCACTTCCTTTTCCTGCAAAACTCTTAATAACTTAGCCTGTAAAGCGATATCCATTTCAGATATTTCATCAAGCAACAATGTTCCCCCTTGAGCTTGCTCAAATTTACCTGGCATTGATTGTATATCTCCTGTAAAAGCACCTTTTTCATATCCAAATAACATGGCTTCCAACATATTTTCTGGGATAGCAGCACAATTGACTGCGACAAAAGGACCTTTATGATATAAGGAATTTTGATGAATAAATCTGGCCAGAACTTCTTTACCTGTGCCACTTTCACCTTGTAATAGAACAGTAACATCGGTTTTCGCTACTTTTGCTGATAATGCATATAGCTTTTTCATTTTCTCATCAACGATGACTCTATCACCAGATTCTTCAACTTCTGCTGTGACAAATTCTGCAACTTTTTCTACCAATGTTGAAGCTTCAAAGGGTTTAATCAAATAATCTGCCGCCCCTGATTGCATCGCCTCAACTGCTTTGGGAATAGTCCCATAGGCTGTCATCAACAACACGGGAGTTTCTGGATGTTTTTGCTGTATATTATTCAATAATTGGAATCCGTCCATGCCTGGCATTTGAATATCACTCACCACTAATCTAAATTCATTTTTAGCGAGCTTACAGAGTGCTTCTGTGCCATTCGTTGCTGAAAGAACACGATAGCCTTCAATTTCTAAGGTATCACAGAGTGCTTCTGATAAATCCAAATCATCTTCCACAACTAGTACATCATACTGTCTCATAATTGTTCTCCCATGTGTGACATCCTTGTTCGGATAAGGTTGGAATATATTGGTTAATACACGGTAAGGTGATGGTAAATAAGGTTCCACTTTGCTTTGTCGATTCACATACAATTGAGCCACTATGTGCTCTGACCACACTATCAACTACGGCTAAGCCTAAACCTGTACCATTTATTTTAGTTGTATAAAAAGGTTCAAATATCCGCTGTTTTACACTTTCCTCAATACCCTGACCATTATCATTAATTTGAATTTGCAAACTTGTTTCATCTTTTAATGAAACTGTCATATGGATACTTCCATATTCTGGCAACGCTTCAACGGCATTGTTTAGCATATTCATAATGGCTCCCAATAATGCATCTTCATTTCCCATCATGCTGTCAAGCTGAACTTCATTTGTCAGATTAAACCTCTGATTTATCTCTAAACAATTATCATGCATATTATTAGCAATACGCTTTAACAGTTGATGTAAAGAAAAAGCTTCCATAGTCAAACGACCTTCTTTTGCAAAAATAAGCATGTCATTAACTTGCCTTTCCAGATAATGTAAGCGCTCAAGAATTTTGTTGGAAAATTTAATCCTACTGTTATCACTGACTGAATCTTTATTCATCTGTGAAGCATATAAAATTGCGGTAGATAATGGAGTACGGACTTGATGTGCCATACTTGCAACCATCTCCCCCATTGATGAAAGATGTTTTTGCTGATTGACACGATCCTGCAACAAACGCAGCTCACTGACATCTGATAGCAGAATGATTTGACCAGCTTCATTATTTAATTGACTACGAGTCACACTGACTCTTTTACCATTTTTTAATTGCCATTCGTGTGGCGTATCATATAAAGCTATCAAACTACGATGAACCACATCTGACCAGGATAGCCCAAGTAACGGTTCTGCTAAATATTCGATTGCAATCTGATTACAATCGACTATTTTCCTTGTATCATTTAACACTATGACAGCTGCCGGTAGTGCGGCTAAAATTTGCTGTAATCTTACGGCAAGCTTCTCTTTTTCAATCAAGGTTTTGATTCGTTCATTACGTGCAGCTGTCAATTCTTCATTTAAAGTCGCCACTTGTTTTTGTAACTGTTGATAAGAATCAGAAAGTTTTTCTGAAAGCTGATTAAAAATCTGAAAAGCATCGGTAAGCTTTTCAGTTTTTAAGGATTGAGGATTGTTAGAATTAGTCATATCTGTCATGCTTTCTATTGTTATGTTAATAGAAAGCAAAAACCAGACCAAACAAGTTAGGCTTTTATTTTCAATCGCTTGAAAACAAATGCCAGTGATTTGACTCTATTTCAATTTTTTTTAAAAAAGTATTATCGCTACGATAATTCATATTTTCTGAGTTTTTCAACTAAAGTCGTACGTTGCATATTAAGTAATTTAGCCGCATGAGCCACGACTCCATTACATTCTTTAAGAGCCTGCTGAATTAGATCAACTTCTAGATTACTTAAATATCCTTTTAAATCGATCCCTTTTTCCGGTAATTGGGATTTCATTGATGATGAACTGGAAGAATTATTTTCTGGCATAAGCTTTAATGTTTTATTCTCAGTTTCAAGCCCAAGCTGTTGAATCTTTTCAAGATCCAACTCATCAGGAATGACATACTCCTGAAATTTTTGTGGAAGATCATTGATATCAATTGTACTGTTTGGATGGGTTATAGCCATTCTTTCGATAAAATTTGATAATTCACGTACATTTCCTGGCCACGGGTGCTGCATCATTAAAGCGAGTGCTTTGCCCGTGAATTGAACACTATCTTGTTTTGCAGCGTGCATGCGTGCGATTAAATCTTGAATAAGCAACGGAATATCTGCTGCCCTTTGTCTTAATGATGGTAATTCAATTGGAAAAACATTTAAGCGATAAAATAAATCTTCTCTAAACCGTTTTTCCTTAATTTCATTTTCTAGGTTACGATGCGTTGCAGCGATAATTCTGACGTTACACGCTATTGTGACATTACTTCCTACACGCTCAAAGCTACGTTCTTGTATTACTCTTAACAATTTAACCTGCATGGGCATGGGCATGTCGCCGATTTCATCAAGAAATAAAGTCCCTCCTTCTGCCATTTCAAAACGCCCTTGTCTTGTTGTTAACGCTCCAGTAAAAGCCCCTTTCTCGTGCCCAAATAACTCACTTTCAAGTAGTTCACCCGGAATTGCTCCGCAATTAACAGGAACAAAAGGTTTCTCTTTCCTTCCAGAAAAACGATGTAAAGCTTGTGCAACGACTTCTTTACCTGTCCCTGATTCACCTAAAATTAGAACCGTAGCATCTGATCCTGCTACCTGGTTAATCAGCTCTCTAATATTTGAGATACTTTGACTGTTACCTGCTAAGCCTTTACTTGCCACTCTATTTTGTGACATCACATTTGCCTTTTGAGGCAGTGGGATTTGCTTAAGTGTTTTAATAAACACTAAATAGCTGGTTGGCCACTCTTGTATTTTTGTCACCATTTTAGAAATAGCAGTGGAGACTTGAAACAAAGTACCTTTCTGTATAAGTAAGATAACCGGCAAACCGGGTACTGTCTCTGTAACAGCTCTTATTAGCGCCGCTTGTTTCTCACATCCATTGACTATAAAAACAGCACTTAAATCATCAAGCTTGTTCAAAAAAGAAAGATAGTCAGACGTAGTAGACACTGAAACTTGATACTCCAAAAAGGATAAAATAGTTTCAAACTGCTGGGTTATCGATTGTTTATCATCAATTAACAAAATCTGTGACAAAGCCATGTGTTTACACTCTTTCCTAAACTATCTATAATTATGAAAATATGTTGCGTACTTAAGGTTAACTAATGAATCACCTAGTTTTAATATCATGTGCATCACCTTAAAATTAAGCAACGAATTAATTTATAGTCAAAAAAATAACTTATTTCAACCTCTTGTGCACACTTCTTCATGTTATTTGATAAATATACATCCGGTTTAGACAAATAAATTTCAATTCTAACCTTGACAAATACCCCACAATATAGAAACTTAGCATATGTTTAACTATTTATGAGTCACTTTCTTTGAACGACATTCCACTCAATGTACTGTTTGGCATACTTGCCGCATTACTAGTGCTTTCTGCATTTTTTTCTGGCTCCGAAACAGCGTTAATGACTCTAAACCGTTATCGCTTACAACATCTAGTCAAACAAAAACATAGGGGCGCAATTAAAGCGCACAGATTATTACAAAGACCTGATCGCTTAATTGGTTTAATATTATTAGGTAATAACTTTGTTAATATTCTAGCTTCATCATTGGCAACTGTTATTGCCATGCGCCTCGGTGGAGATGAAGCCATTGCCATTGCTGCTGGTCTTTTAACACTAGCTGTACTCATTTTTTCAGAAGTAACACCGAAAACATTAGCCGCAATAAAACCTGAACTTCTTGCTTTTCCTGCCGCTTGGGTTTATACCCCCTTACTAAAAATTTTTTACCCCATCGTCTGGATAATTAATTTAGTTGCCAATCTGCTACTTCGAATAATAGGAGTTAATGTCGCTAAAAACAAATATCAAACACTCAATAAAGATGAATTGAGATCTATCGTCTCCGATGCTGGCAACTTAATGCCTACACGGTATCAACACATGCTATTAGGCATTTTGGATCTTGAGACAGCTTCTGTTGAAGATATTATGACTCCACGTAACGAAATTATAGGTATTGATTTAGAAGACCCCATTGAGGCTATCATAGAACAAATTCAAAACAGTCCACATGCCCGTTTACCCATTTATAAAAAAAGTATAGACCGCGTCATAGGTTTCCTACACTTAAGAACCATACTATCCCTTATCAAAGCCCCTAACTTTGACAAACAAAGTATTACCAACAATATATCTAAACCTTTTTTTATTCCAGAAAGCACGCCTTTACATAAACAAATACAAAGTTTTAAAGTAGAAAAATTACGCATTGGTCTAGTGGTTGATGAATACGGTGATGTCCAGGGTTTAGTAACACTTGATGACTTGTTAGAGGTTATCGTCGGTGAAATGGTCTCGGAAGATGCTGATGTTCAACAACAAAATGATGGAAGTTACCTTGTTGATGGAAGTGTTACCGTTCGTGAACTCAACCGTATCACTCAATGGTCACTGCCAACAGAAGGACCAAAAACCCTTAATGGGCTGATTATTGAATATATGGAAACCATCCCTGAAGCGGGTACTAGCGTCCGTTTGCATGGATACCCCCTAGAAATTATTAAAAGTGATAAAAAAACAATCAAGCTAGTAAAATTCCACTCCGAATAGAAGATAGTTTATTTTACCTTTGAAAAATGAGACATTTAACCCAGCAAGCCTAAAGATTATGTCTATACTGTAGGCTAAGTGAGTCAATTTTACGAGAGCAATGGCAAAATTTACGGTTTACTTTAAAGATAAGGTTATTAAATCCCATCTATTTGATTCTGGGGTCATTCATATTGGCCGCGATGAAACCAATGATTTAACTATCGATAACTTAGCAGTTGCACCAGCACATGCCGTAGTTATTTTGAAAGACGATAGTTGCATTATGAAACAACTAAATGATGATTTTCCCTTAATTGTTAATAATGAAAAAAGCAAAGAATCATTACTGCAAAATACTGATGAAATAATTATCGGTAAACACAGACTGATATATAACACCACCGAAACAATACTCTCTGCTAATATTGTTAGTTCTGCAGATAAAGATATTAAATCTCTGAATGGAAAATTGGAACAATCAGTTATACTTCCGGATGCCACCCTACAAGTGTTAGATGGTCCCCATATAGGAAGAATGATGCCATTGAAAAAAGCAATGACTCGTCTTGGTCAAAGTGGCACAGGGGTTGTTGTTATTTCAAAACGTAAAGATGGCTATTTTGTTTCTGTGTTAGAGGGTGATTCTGAAATAACTGTCAATGGCAAAACATTAGGTGATCAAACCTTATTATTGAATAACAATGATATTGTTGTTGTAGATAAAGTTTCTATGCAATTTTTTATTGAGCACTGATGATGAGTGAAATTATCAACGATAAACGACATTTTCATCGTATTTTATATAATTCTGAAGCAACAGTTACGAATGAAACAGACTCATTATCTTGTACAGTCATTGATCTTTCCTTAAAGGGCTGTCTTTTACGCTTTCAAAGCCCGTGGGCAGAACCACTGGAAAAAATATACACTCTAGAGCTACAACTATCTAACGATATAAGTATCACCATGCAAATTAGTGTTTCTCATGTTATTGGCAATGACGCTGGATTTAAATGTGAACATATTGATATTGACAGTATCTCACAATTAAGACGACTAGTTGAACTCAACCTGGGGGATAGTGAAATACTTGAAAGAGATCTACTTGCTCTGACAAGTGCAAGGGAATAGCCAGCGAAAATCAATATTCACTTAGTACATCTAACGCTTCTGAGACAGTAGAAACAGCACTAATTGTCAATCCTTCAACCGTCACTTTAGGTGCATTGGCTTTGGGAATAACAGCTCTCTTAAAACCATGTTTTGCTGCTTCATTTAATCTTGCATAGCCATTAGCAACAGGCCTAATTTCACCATTTAAACCAATTTCTCCAAAAACCACTAGATCATGAGGAATCACTCTATCCTTGAGACTGGAAACAACACCTACAACAATCGCTAAATCAGAAGCCGTTTCTGTTATTTTTATTCCTCCCACTACATTTGCATAAATTTCGTCATTTGCTGTAAAAATCCCAGCATGCCGTGATAACACTGCCAGTAACATAGCCAATCTATTCTGATCCAAGCCAACAGCCAGACGACGAGGGTTTCCATATTGACTTTCGGTAACCAAAGCTTGAATTTCTACTAATAAAGGCCGAGTTCCTTCCCAAAGAACTGTAACTACACCGCCTGAAGAAGGTTTTTCAGAGCGCGATAAAAACATCGCAGATGGATTTTTTACTTCTTTAAGTCCTGCAGCTCCCATAGAAAAAAAACCTAACTCTCCCACACTGCCAAATCTGTTTTTATCTGATCTCATCACTCTAAACCTTGAGTCATCAGTCGATGATAAAATCACTTGGGCATCGACAATATGACTCAAGGTCATGGGCCCTGCCAGCGATTGATCTTTGGTAACATGACCCACCATAAAAATAGACACATTGTTTCTCTTTGCATATTGGGTTAAATAACTAGCCGATTCTCGCACTTGCGACACTGAACCCGGTGCCGTATCAGAATCAATAGAATGAACCACTTGTATCGAATCAATAATTAATAACTCTGGTTTTTCCACATCAACACAATCACAAATTTTTTGTACTGAAGTTTCTGCAAGCATTTTAATACTACGGGTATCAAGGCGTAGGCGATGTGCTCTTTCAGCAATTTGCTGTAAAGACTCTTCTCCAGAGACATATAATACAGACACTCCTTTTGCAGCCGCATTAGCTATCGTTTGTAATAAAATCGTACTTTTACCCGCCCCTGGGGCCCCTCCTATTAATACGACACTACCGCTAACTATTCCTCCTCCGAGTACACGATCAAACTCTTGCAACCCCGTTGAGATACGAACGGATTCGGCTAAATCGACATCAGATAATAATTTAACTTCTGAACTAACACCGGCATAACCTAACTTATCCTCTTTTCTTTTATTAACCGACCCTAATCGCACTTCCTTGATGACATTCCATTCACCACACAGACTACAATGCCCGGCCCATCGAGGAAAATCAGCACCACATTCAGTACATACATATGCTGTTTTTTGTTTTTTAGACATACAATAGATATTTCAAAACCAGTAAGTTTTCATCTCATTCTTAGAGCTGTTCTATTTCTACTCTTTGAGTAATTCCACATAATAATGTATAGGGGATCGTATCTGAGTATTTGGCTATTTCTTCAATTGCTAAACCATCTCCCCATAGTGTCACCGGATCACCCTCTTTGGCATTTGGTTGATTACCTAAGTCTACTGTTATCATATCCATAGACACTTTTCCAATAAGCGGCACTTTACAACCATTAACTAATAAAGGTGTTCCTGTTTTTGTATAACGTGGATAACCATCCCCATAACCAATAGCAACAACACCAATTTTTGTACTTTTTTTACATACCCAACTGCCGGAATAACCCACAGTTTCACCCGATTCTAAAGTTTTTACTGCAATTAATCTCGAATGAAGGCTCATCACGGGTTGTAATCCCCATTTGCTTGCCATCTGATCACTAAAAGGAGAAACTCCATACAACATAATACCCGGACGCACCCAATCTGCAACAGAATCTGACCATGCAATAATTCCCGCAGAATTAGCAATACTCTTTTCTCCAGGAAAGTCTTTTACTACATCCTTAAAACGTAACACTTGTTTTTTTGTGATTTCACTTTCAAGATCGTCTGCATGCGATAGATGTGTCATTAATGATACAGGTTGATGAACCCCCTTGCATTTCAACAACCGTTGATAACTTAAATTAAAATCTGTTTGCTTAAAACCTAAGCGATTCATTCCGGTATCAAGTTTTAACCATACCGTAATTTTTTTCCCCCCTTGATATCGTTCCAAAATATCTACTTGTCCTACCGAATGAACAACAACATCCAAGTCATATTGAATCAGATTATGTAATTCGACTTCACAAACAAAGCCTTCAAGAATTGTAATTCTATTATTAAATCCTGCCTGTCTAAGCAAAATCCCTTCATCTACACGCGCGACAGCACAGGCATCTACTCCATCCAATATTTTCGCTATACGCAATAAGCCATGTCCATAGGCATTAGCTTTAATAACCGCCATAATTTTAGCTTTAGGTGCAAATTCTCGAACTTTTTTTAAATTATGTTTAAATGCAGCTAAATTCACAACCGCATAGGCAGCTGACACCATTAATACTCCTCATCAGCGTAGGGATCACCGGCAAAGTTTTCAAAACGTGTAAACTGCCCTAAAAAGGTTAATCTTACTGTCCCTAGTGGGCCGTTTCGTTGTTTTCCAATTATAATTTCCGCAATACCTTTGTCCGGACTGTCTTCGTTATAGACTTCATCTCTATAGACAAATATAATTAAATCGGCGTCTTGCTCAATAGCACCCGATTCTCGTAAATCTGACATCACAGGACGTTTATTGGGTCGCTGCTCCAGGTTTCTGTTCAACTGAGACAATGCGACTACCGGAACATTAAGTTCCTTAGCTAAAGCTTTTAACCCCCGGGAAATATCTGAAATCTGTTGCACTCTATTTTCACCACTAGAAGGTGACTGCATCAGTTGTAAATAATCTAAAACGATAAGCCCCAGTTGACCATGTTCACGGGTTAGTCTTCTTGCTCTTGCTCGGACTTCAGTTGGGGTTAAAGCGGGTGTATCATCAATAAATAATTTAGTTTCGGCCAATAAATTTATTGCAGAAGTCAGGCGTGGCCATTCATCATCTTCCAATTTTCCCGTTCTTACTTTATTCTGATCAATCCGTCCCAACGAAGACATCATCCGCATTGCTAAAGCATCCCCCGGCATTTCCATACTAAATACGGCAACTGGTTTATCACCTTTAATAGCTATATTTTCTGCTAAATTCATAGCAATCGTTGTTTTCCCCATTGAGGGACGACCCGCAACAATAATCAAATCCGCTGGTTGTAGACCTGACGTTAATTCATCTAAATCTGCAAAGCCTGTACTAGCACCAGTAATGTTACCTTCTTGTTCATATAGCCTTTCTATTTTATCAACAGCATTTGCCAATAAATTTTTGATTGATCTAAATCCACCTTCCTGTCCACGTTGTCTTTGTTCAGCGATTTTGAATACTTCTCTTTCTGCATTTTCTAATAAGTCAGCAGTTTCACGTCCTTCGGTATTATAAGCAGAATCAGATATATCTGTCCCAACATGAATCAACTGCCTAAGCACTGATCTGTCTCGCACAATATTGGCATAGGCAACAATATTTGCAGCACTCGGTGTGTCCTTAGCCAGCATTGCCAAATAGTCTAAACCACCCACATTATCTAAATTATCAGTGGCTTCTAATGATTCAGAAAGTGTAATGACATCAAACGGATCCTGCTTTTCTGCTAATTGTTCAATAGCATTAAATATCAGGCGGTGATCTTTTCTGTAAAAATCATCTTGGTAAACTTTATCAGCAATAGAATCCCAAGTCTGATTATCAAGCATTAAACCGCCCAAAACAGATTGTTCAGCTTGAATTGAATGTGGAGGGATTTTTAATGACTCAACTTCATAGTCAGGAGCGTATGAATAATCTTCCATTATTTTAATTTTTTTGTAACACAGGCCTACTATTATATAGAAAATACTAAGACATCTGAAAATAGCTGAAAAAACCTGTTTTTTCAGGTATTATCTAATTTGGTTGCCCTATTTCTTAACTCTGAAGCAACAGTTGAATTCTCGTTGCTCTTCAATATTAAAGTAAACAATATGACACAAGATGAATTAAAAAAACAAGTCGCACAAGCTGCTCTAGAATATATAAAAGGAGAATCCATTATCGGTGTTGGAACTGGCTCTACCGTTAATTTCTTTATTGATATGCTGGGAGAATATAAAGGTCAAATTAAAGCAGCCATATCTAGTTCGGATGCAACAACAGAGCGTCTTCAAAATATTGGTATTAAAGTCATTGAGTTGAATGAAGTTGAAAGTATTGGTGTCTATGTTGATGGCGCAGATGAAGTAGACCCAAACAAAAAACTAATCAAAGGTGGTGGCGGAGCGTTAACTCGTGAAAAAATCATTGCAGCAGCCAGTGAAAAGTTTGTTTGTATCGTAGACAGCACAAAAACCGTTGAAGTATTAGGTAACTTTCCTTTACCTGTTGAAGTAATTCCAATGTCACGTAATTATATTGCCCGTCAACTTGAAGAGTTAGGCGGCAGACCTGTATTGCGTAAAAACTACTTAACGGATAATG
>VAPL010249010.1_pt1 | contig 11146 bp, 6 predicted proteins | sample 3395061 | NCBI WGS metagenome assembly VAPL01 (sample SAMN08290444, study PRJNA428436) | hydrothermal vent metagenome | isolation source: Deep-sea hydrothermal vent chimney 2 | place: Pacific Ocean: Juan De Fuca Ridge | depth 2182 m m
GACTTCGGGGAGGTAGTTGACTAAAAAGTTCTCTCCGTTACTAGTTGTCCAGATTTGAGGTGCCGTTTTTATAAAACTAAATAGTTTATGGGCATCATAAGCAATATCCCAGTCTTCTGTAGCACCGGGCCGAAAACCAAGAATACTCTTATCTGAATAAGTGTTGGTGTCATCGGCAATTTTAAAAGTAAGTGTCTCTTTTTGGTTTGTTACAGAAGCTATTTTGTGATTATTAGTACCATCGTGTACACGTGCGGCAGCAGGAATAGTTAGGGTTGTTGGAGAAGAAGTCTGTACAAAAAACCCGTTGGTAGAAGGAATGATATCTCCGGACAACACAGCATTATAATTTCCGGCACGCCCATTCCATACTTCGGCCGTTCCTGACACGGTTGCGGGTAACGACCAGTTGGCATTGTTCCAGGTAATAGCAGACGGAAACGGGTTCCCCAGGAGGTTCCAGCCATCTCCCTTCCCCGAAGTGTAAGATAAAGGGACACTCACATCGGTATTATTAAGTGTTCCGCTAAAGTTTTTGGGCGAAAGGGTTTGGTAAGCAACCAGGAAGCCATTTCCATTGGTGAGATGGGTTATACTATTTCCGGAAACTTTGTCGTTTAGCCAGGTATTGGTAGTTTCATTCCATGCATACAGGTCATCGTTGGCTCCGGGAGTAAAATCAGAGCCGTAAATAGCCATGTTGTTAACCGGAGAACTAATTTCGTGCCATCCATTGTCCTTGCCTGGAGAGTATGCGGCAATACGCCTACTCACAGTAGCTTTACCAGTAACTGTACCGATTATAATAAGAGAACCATTACCGGAAGAAGCAGATTCAATAACCAAGCCGGTTTTATCAGAGTTATTGGTAAGTTTACCATAAACGGTCATATATTCGGCTCCGGGTATTGTAAGAGTTGCACCGGAATTAATAATCAAATTATTACATGTTGCCGGATTTGTTGCTGTACCATGTGCGGAAGGCTGTGTCCCTCCCGTAGGGATAACAACAGCTACCCCTTTTGACGGGATATCTCCATTACTCCAGTTGCTCCCTGTACGCCAATCTGTTGTACCTGTTGTTTGCCATACAAGCTCATTTTTTGCTCCGGGAGTACCCTTTCTGTCAAGACCTGCATCATCCCAGTCGTTTGACAGATTAGAACCATCACCGGAATAATCAAATCTGTAGAATAGGTGTTTATTTGTCCAGAAAACGGTAGCTGACGGGGTATTGTTGAACTTATCCAGAATACCGTTGTTATCGTGTCTTAAAATTAAACCGTCTTCACCGCCGTTTAGATACATATTTGATAATTCAAAGTCCGGATTAAACCCGTAAACAGTATTAAATTCAGAGGCAACCCTGGCAATAACAATATAGCCATGTGCCACAACAGACCCTGTTAAATGAAGGGTTGCAGAAGCGGTGGTCGCGCCATTGTTATAGTGTTCCAAATCTACTTTCCCCAAACTTAATACGTTGGCGGTAGTATTATAAATTTCCACATAGGTAGCGTTGGTGGCCGCGGTACTGTTAACTTCCGATATTTTCAAATCTCCGACGCCTGGTTCTATTGCTAACACATCCGTAGTGGCGCTTGATAGTGGTACGGAACCATCCGTTTTAAAATTAATAGCACCTCCCAAGTTGGTGTAAGGATAGATTTTGAAATGGTAGGTAGTGGCTGTGTCACAGTTGGTGAAACTATAAGATGTGGTACCGTGTGTAACTTTAATATTGCCCGAACCATCCATTAAATTGGTGTCGTTGTTGGGGTCGGTACCATCTGTCGGGTTTGCAACTGTACCTGTATCAGCAATGATGAGGTAGCCGTCAGGGATAACTATTCCATCATTTTCTGTCCAGGATAAATTAATTTGTGAAGAACCAGCTGCTGCGGCTGAAAACCCGGTTACATAATTGGTTGGCTCCTTTTTATACGTGCCTGCAGTTGCTGTTACCCCACCTGAATAGTTGGCTGTTCCGCCCACCGACCATGCCTTATAATAATAATGTGTATCTGAAGTGAGGTCCGTATGGCTATATGAAGTAGCATTTCCATTATACAGAACTATGCCTCCGCCAGGAATGTCATCTCCTGCTGCATAAGTTGTTCCGTCTGTCGGTGTTCCGAAAGTATTGATAGAATTCCACACGACCATTACGTTATCTCTATTTTCGTTTTGCGTCCAGGAAAGATTAATTTCTGAAATGGACGCGACAGTGGCTGTGAAATTGGTGGGGTTGCCGGGGCTGGTACTACTGCTTCCCAATGTTTGGTTATTGTTTAGGCTTCCTTTCGTGGAGATTGCAGGGCTTTGCCAGATAAAGCTACTATACTGTAAGCCGACTCCGGCCAACTGCAAAGAATATCCTATTGGTGTTGAACTTGTTTCGGAAACCCCAACGTCAACAGACGTTTCCCCATTAGCCGGGCCATTTGTTGCTACAAAAGAACCTTCATAGCTTAAAAACTGACCCGATACCAAAGCTCCGTTATAACTCAAAGAGAAACCATCAGGAGCGCCATTCTGTATGCCTGACACAGCCCAATAGTAAAAAGTATAGCTTCCTTCCGTATTGCCTTTTGTAAATTTGTCAACTGTTTTACTACGATAAGAGGTTCCGTTGCCACCGTTGTATAGGTTTATCCGAAAATCTGATAATGTATAGGAACCAGTATTTTTAATAACTATTTCAACAAATTCCCCGGTATCTTTTCCCGTGTTATCATAGTGGAATTCGTTGATCCAGGCGTTTTGGCTTTTTGCTACATTAAGAATAATAAATGCAAACAGCATGATAAGTAAAAGTTTTTTCATAATCAAGGGTTTTAATGAATAAACTTGTTCGAAATAGTTTTTCAGTCTTTAAAAGCACGGAGAATAATGGGTTTTCGTGGTGTCTGTTGTTATTGTACAGCAAACCTATAAAAAGATTTGTTATAAAACAAATTTTCAGAGCAATAAAATGTTAAAAAACAGCAAGTTGTCCCAATCTGGGAACAGAGTCTCGCTGTGGGATAAACTCCTAAAATGGGAATTGGTTTGTATATCTGTTTTTTGGATTTGAAGAATGTTAAATAATTTGCTCTCTCTTATTTTTGTTTGCAGGCGGTTGGCTTAAAGTGTATTTTTGCAGTCTGTTGTAAAAGAAAATACTTTTGAAACTCATTATTGACATTGGCAACACGCGAACCAAATTCGCTGTTTTTTCGGGTGATAAAACGAAAGAAGTCTTTGTCACCGAAAACCTTTCGGTGAAACTGCTGACAAGAGTAGTGGAAAAGTATCCCGCCATTGGCTCTGCTATTTTGTCGTCAGTGAAAGATTATCCTCCGGAGATCGATGCTTTTTTACAAGCGAGGTTTTACTTTTTAAAGTTGGACAACCGAACGCCGTTGCCGGTAAAAATTTTATACAAAAGTCCGCAAACACTAGGCAAAGACCGCATGGCCATTGCAGCAGCATCGCGGGCGTTGTTTCCCGGAGAAAACGTACTTGCCATTGATGCCGGAACTACCATCACGTATGATTTTGTTAACAAAAAAGGGGAATATCCGGGCGGAAGTATTAGCCCCGGCATACAGATGCGACTAAAAGCTTTACATGTATTTACCGGAAAGTTACCTTTGGTAGAAACGCTTATTTCTGATATTAATTTGGTTGGCAACGATACGCAAAGCTCCATTCTTTCAGGTGTTCTGAACGGGGTTGTAGCCGAGGTGGATGGGATTATTTCAGCCTATAGGGCTCATTATCCGCAATTAAAAGTTGTACTCAGCGGGGGCGATGAAAAATATTTTGATAAACGGTTAAAAAATAACATCTTTGCACTCCCAATTTTTGTATTAAAAGGGCTGAAGGAAATTCTGGATTTTAACGAAGATAAAAAGAAAGAATGAAGATTAAAAAACTTGGTTTTATTGTTGGTTTGTTGCTGTTGACGATTGGCTTGAATGCCCAGGACATTAACTCTCCGTTTTCCGCCTATGGGATAGGACAGTTGTATGGTGAAAATATCAGCTCACAGTTACAAGCCATGGGTGGAATTTCTTTTGGAATTACGGAGAAAAATATTCTGAATATGGCCAACCCGGCCAGTTATGGTGTTTTCGATTCGACCACCTTTATCTTTCAAACCGGTATTACCGGTAATGTGAGTACGATTCAAAATACGGTACTTAAACAAAAGACTAATTATGCTACGCTGAGCAATATCAGTATGGGCTTTCAGGTAACCAGAAGGTGGCACGTGGCATTAGGAGTTACCCCTTTCAGTAAAGTAGGCTACGATACCCGGGTTTCACGTGCTATTCAGCCCACCGGCACTATCCTTAACGACAGGTATGGCAAAGGAGGAACTGCCCGGTTGTTTTTTGGGAACGCTTTTAACGTGACCAAGAATCTAAGACTCGGAGTAAATATTAACTATCTTTTTGGTAATACCCGGGGTTACAACATTATTTATTTTCCCGATTCACTTTATATTTTCGGAACCAAGCAGGAACGTTATGTCAAAGTAAATGACTTTTTGTTTGACTGGGGTATCCAATACGATATACATCTGGCTAAAGACAGGAAACTTACCATAGGAGCTATTTACCGGAATGCAGTTCATGTGAATGCTACAAAATCTACGATAACTTATACACTTACTGGTGGTTATGAGGGCACTATAGATCATCCGAGAGATACTATTGCTTATTCGCCAGGAGAGAAAGGAAACATTTATATTCCGGAGACTTATGGTTTTGGATTCTCTTATTCCCAAAGAGGCAGATGGCTTGTTGGCCTGGAGGGTGAATGGCAGCCATGGTCGAAGTTTAAAAAATTTGGGGTCCCCGATTCGCTTGAAGATGCCTGGAGAATATCGGCCGGTGGTGCTTACACACCAAAGCATACCACCATTTCTCCTTTGCGCAAAAGAATGACCTACCGGTTTGGCGGACGTTATAATCGGACATATGTCAGGTTATTTGGCTATCCTATTAATGAATATGCAATTACTGCTGGTTTCACCTTCCCTTTTAAACGTACGCGGAACAACATCACGGTGGCTTTGGAAGTCGGTAGCAGGGGAGCCTTAAAAGATAAGCTGGTTAAAAAAACTTTTTTCAATTTCTCTTTAGGAATAAATATTGTAGAACATTGGTTCTATAAACGTAAATACAGATAATTAAACTAAATACTTTGTGAAATGAAAGCAAAACTTTTCATCTTTTTACTCGGAATGGGACTTAGCTTCTCGGTTTTGGCCGGAACGCCTATTGTTAATAAATTTGTCCCTCAGGATAACAATGGCCCTAAATACGGCAAGGACAGTATAACATGTCTTATGAACCTGTCGCTATATACCGAATCTTTCCGCCAGTGGAGGCAAAGTCACTACAAGAGCGATGCTGTAAAAGACGTTATTGGCCCCTGGAACTGGGTTCTTAAGAACTGCCCGCGTTCTACGGAAAATATTTATATTGATGGGGTAAGAATCCTAAAATATAAATATAAAAAAGCTACGACAGAAAAACAGAAAAAAGGCCTGATAGATACACTTATGATGATTTTTGATCAAAGAATAAAATATTTCCCTAACAACTACAGGACACATCTTCCTCAGGAAGGATATATAAGAGGCCGGCAGGGCATTGCTCTCTATCAAATTTCTCCGGAATCTTATGTTAAAGTTTATCACCTTTTGAAAGAGGCTATTGATACACAGAAACAGAGAAGTACTGCTGCTGCCTTTGCTTACTATTTCAGAGATGTGGCTAAAATGGTTCAAACCGGTAACCTGGATACCATCGCGATTATCAACGCTTACGATACCATTACCGGTTATCTCGATGCCAATATTGCGCAATTCAAGTTACAAAATAACAACCGCAAGATTGCGGAATACAACAACGTAAAGGGCTATATTGAAATGACCTTTGAGCCTTTTGCAAACTGTAGTGTCCTGGCCCGGGTTTTTCGTAAAAGATTTGATGCAACACCTGACGACTCGGTACTGCTGAAAAAAATTATAAACTTGCTGGAGGAAAAACAGTGTTACAAGGAACCGTTGTATTTTGATGCTATTGTAAATCTTTACAAAGAGGAACCAACAGCAAAGTCAGCTTTCCTTATCGGGAAAATGTTGCTACAGCACAAAAAGTACAAAGAAGCATTAGACTATCTGGGCAAAAGTACTATGATGAAAGACACCAGTAACCTGGTAGAAGATTATCTGCTGATGGCTCAGACATACCGTACCCTTAATAATTTCAGTAAAGCCCGCGAGATAGCACAAAAGGCTATTCGACTTAATCCGCACAGCGGAATAGCTTACGATTTTATTGGTGATTTGTATGCTGCAAGTGCTCAAAAATGTGGTAATAACTCGTTAACAACAAAAGTTGCCTATTGGGCTGCTGTTGACAAATACAATCAGGCCAAACGCGCTGACCCCGGAATGGCACAAGCCATGAATAAAAAAATTGCTATTTACAAAGCACATTTCCCCACACGGGAAACCTTGTTCTTTTATAACATGAAGCCGGGACAAAGGTACAAGGTAGGTTGCTGGATTAATGAAACAACTATTGCAAGAGCCTCTAACTAAAAGGCCTGCACGAAAAAATATGATACGGAATCTGTTAAAAAGCGTCGTTATTGTTTTGGCAATAGGGGCGCTTTTTTCTTGCGAAAATAATATGAAGGTGGTTCAGAAGATTAACGCCGAGGATACCCTTGCCGCGTTAACAGCTACCGATATTCATTATATACGGACTGATTCCGGACGTAGACAGCTGATACTCAATAGCCCGCTTCTGTTAAAATATGGTGGTGAAAAACCTTATACTGAATTTCCAAAAGGATTTTCTATCGCTTTTTATGACACAACAGGGAAGATTATCTCAACAATAAAAGCCAATTTCGGTATCCGCTGGGAGAAAAAAGGGCTACTCATTTCCAGAGATAATGTGGTGGTGAAAAACCTGAAGACTCAGGAGCAACTCAATACGGAGAATCTGATATGGAACGAAAAGAAACATATAATTTACTCTCCGAGTTTTGTGAAAATTACCAGCCCCGGCCGGATTATCTTTGGCGACAGTATGGTGTCCAACGAAAATTTCACCAAACGAACTATCTTTGGTATCCGCGGGGTGGTTAATGTGGAAGAAGATACCACCAAATAAGATAATACCTAACTTTGTACACAAATTAATGACTACAACAAAGGAAAAACCGTGAGTATTGTCTGGATTGTGATTCTTCTTTCGCTGCTCTTATCAGCATTTTTTTCAGGAATGGAAATTGCTTTTGTAAGCTCCAGCCGGCTGAAACAGGAGCTTGACCTGAAAAGAGACCTGTTACCAGCCAAAATTCTCTCCTCGTTCTTTACGCATCCTTCCAGGTTTATCGGGGCACTGTTGCTGGGAAACAATATTTCATTGGTCGTATACGGCATTGCCATGGTAAGGGTTCTCCAGCCTGCCATTTTGCATTGGCTGCCGCCATCCATGCACTCAGAATTCTACCTGTTGCTGTTCCAAACTATCCTGGCCACATTGCTGATTCTTATCGTTTCGGAATTTATTCCCAAAATATTATTCCGCATAAATCCGAATACCATATTAAAAACGTTTGCCATCCCGGTATGGTTATTTTACTACTTGTTTTACCCAGTTATCTTTCTCTATATCGGTATTTCCGAATGGATAATCCGGCTGTTTCTCCGTGTGGATGTCTCCATCGATAAATATACTTTTAGTGCTATCGACCTGAACGAATATGTACAGGAACTACATAAAGAAAAACAGGAAGATGAGCCTTTTGTTCAAGAGATACAGATGATGCAGAATGCCATTGAGTTTAAAAACATTAAGTTGCGCGATTGCATGATTCCCCGGACAGAAATCGTAACTTCTGATATCAATGAAAAGATTCAGCATCTGCGCAAACTTTTTACCGAAACAGGCCATTCTAAAATAATGATTTATGAAGGTTCTATTGATAACCTGCTGGGATATGTGCATGCCTACGATATGTTTAAATATCCCGTAAATATCCGGGAGGTTATGCGCCCGGCAGAGATTTTTCCTGAGACAATGTCTGCCAGCAAAGTGTTGAGCCTTTTTATTAAAAAACACAAAAGCGTGGCTATTGTCGTGGACGAATTTGGCGGGACCTCCGGAATGGTAACCATGGAAGATATTATTGAAGAAATATTTGGTGAGATTGAAGATGAGTACGACACGGATGAAGTAATCGAAAAGCAACTTTCAGATACGGAATTTATTTTCTCAACTCGTATTGAAATTGATTATCTGAACGAGAAATACAAATTTGAGCTTCCCGAGTCGGAGGAATATGAAACCATTGCCGGTTTCATTTTGCATCATCACGAAAGTATTCCGCTCATAAACGAAGAAATTGAAATACCCCCTTATACTTTTAAAATTTTGAAAGCTTCCGGAAACCGGCTGGAGGAAATCAGGATGATGATTAATAAATAGACTCGCTTTGCCATTCCTTTTTCGCCCACCGGGTATTATTTTACTGATTTTGTCAACCGAAAGAGTAAAATTGAGCATTTTATTCGCAATAGAACAGCTGTTTTTCCCGCTTTTTAAATCGTTGGGATGTCCCGGATGAGCTTATTACCCTGTTTCCCCAATTAACTGACTGATACTAAAATCAAAATTAGTTCCGATTGTTTTTATATATCATATCAATTTGTACATTTGCAGCTCGAAATAAAAAAATAAATAATTAAGATAAGATGGCAGCTATAGGCAGTATTAGAAAACATTCTACTCTTCTTGTGATTGTAATTGGTGGCGCGCTGATCGCCTTTATTCTTGGCGACTTTTTGAAAAAGAGCAACAGAAGAGATGTAAATGCCGGGAAAGTGGATGGTGTGGAAATTACTATTATGGGTTTTAACAAGAAACTGGATGAAAATATTGAAAGCACTAAACAACAGCAACGTACAAAAAGCCTGAATACTGATGAGACTTTCCGTGTCAGAGAGCAGACGTGGGAACAAATTGTCAAGAAAATTCTCATGGACAAACAATACAAAGACCTGGGAATTACCATTACTACTGATGAGATGTTCAACCTTGTTCAGGGATCCAACCCACATCCGTTGATTAAACAGTATTTTGTGAATCCCAAAACCGGCCGTTACGACCGCAATCTGGTAATCCAGTATCTTCAGAATTATAACCGCCTTCCGGAAGCTGCCCGTCAGCAATGGGTAAAGCTCGAAAATTATATTATGGCTGACCAGTTGCAGGCCAAGTACAACGCTTTAATTTCGCAGGGCTATTACGTTCCCAAAGAGTTAGCACAGAGGCTTTATGAGGCTCAGAATACAAGTGCCAGTATTGAATATGTAGCTGCCCGGTATTCGAATGTACCCACCAATAAAATTACAGTTACGGACGCCGATTATCAGAAATATTACGATACGCATAAAGGAGAGTTCAAGCAAAAAAGCGGCAGGGCTATGGAGTACGTCTCTTTTAATGTGCTTCCCTCCAAAACGGATATCGCCAAAGCACGCAAAGAAGCAATAGCCACTAAAGCAGATTTTATTGTCACCGATAACCCGAAACAGTTTGCTCGTGCCAATACGGACCATCCCTACGATACTTCCTGGTTAAAAGAGGGACATTTGCCCGTATCCTTCGACTCAATAATGTTTCATTCCAAAGTAGGTACGGTTTCCGGCCCTATCATCGGTAACAATACTTTTATGATGGCACGGCTGCTCGGTGTAGCTACGCGGCCAGATTCCATGAGGGCATCGCATATTCTTATTGCCTACAAAGGAGCTTTACGTGCCGAGCCCGGCATAACCCGTACCAAAGAAGAAGCCAAAAAACTAGCCGATAGTTTATTTGCCGTTTTAAAACACCACCCTTCAAAATTTAAAAAACTGGCTGACAAATATTCTAACGATGGTTCTGTTACAGCCAACCACGGCAATTTGGGTTGGTTCACCGATGGCAGCATGGTTTCGGGCTTCACCGAAGGTGTAGTAAAAACCAAAATCGGTCATTTTACTGTTGCAGAATCACCGTTTGGTTTTCATGTGATAAAAGTTACCGGTAAGAAAAATTTCAACCGGAAGGTGAAAGTTGCCCTGATTACTCAGGATATTATTGCCAGCAATGCCACTTATCAAAATGTCTTTGCCAAAGCCAGTAAAATTGCATCCGAAGCACACGATCAAAAAACATTTGAAACTATGGCCAGGAAAAACCACCTGCAGCTGAGGGTTATACCCAGGATGTACGAGAACACCTATACTATTCCCGGTCTGGAAAATGCCCGTAGCATTGTTCGCTGGGCTTTCAAAAGTAGTACCGATGTGGGTGTCGTTTCCAATGTTTTCGACCTCGAAGGCCAGTATGCCGTGGCTATAATAACCAAAAAATATGAAGCCGGGATTCCTTCGCTCGAAGATGTGAAAGACCAGATAAAACCGTTTGTTATAAACGAAGTGAAAGGCAGATACCTTGCTGAAAAAATGAAAGCTTTCAATGGTAACCTGGACAAAATTGCAGGCGCTATGAATGCTAAAACGCAATCGATGAACAATCTTACTTTTAATACCCGTAACATTGTCGGTTTCGGTATGGAAGACAAAGTGATTGGAACCGTATTTGGCATGAAAGACGGGAGCACCAGCCAGCCGCTTGTGGGCAATGCTGCTGCTTTTGTTGTTAAACTGGATGCTTTGAACAAAGCTGGTAAATTACCCGATTACAACGCCTTTGTAAGTTCTTATGTGAATGCTTTCAAACAGCGTGTACAGCAGGGCTATCCTTACGTTGCCATAAAAGATGCTTCCGATATTGTAGATAACAGAATTACCTTTTATTAGTCAAGGTAAAAATATCCAACAAAAAAGCCCGGTCTTGCCGGGCTTTTTTGTTGGATATTTTTTGTGCTTTCTTCCCACCGGCCTTACCTGAAAGCGGTTCGGAATTGAATGAAAGAGTTATCCCCCGTTTTTAACAGCAACAACCTGTGCAGCAATACTCACGGCAATTTCGGCAGGAGTTTCACTGTTGATGGGATAGCCAATGGGTGCATGTATCTTTTTCAGCTGTTCTTCAGTAAATCCTTTTTGTTTTAACCGGCC
>VAPL010054156.1_pt1 | contig 11143 bp, 8 predicted proteins | sample 3395061 | NCBI WGS metagenome assembly VAPL01 (sample SAMN08290444, study PRJNA428436) | hydrothermal vent metagenome | isolation source: Deep-sea hydrothermal vent chimney 2 | place: Pacific Ocean: Juan De Fuca Ridge | depth 2182 m m
ACAAATGTTGGTGCCATCATCGACGACAGCCGTTGGCCGCATGGCCATTGGTGAAACCCGTTTGGGTTGAGGTCTTCTTCGCCAAGCATATTATTGAGCATGAAACCACACTCACCGACCATATGGCCGTTGCCTTCGCCGTTTGAAACTGTCGCCGCTGAGGCATTGCCAAAGCTGTCGATAACGCTGATGTGGGTGGTGCCTTTGGACGTGATGGTCTGGCTTTGCAGATCAGCTATGGCACGCGTGATTGTCTCGTCACATGACATTAAGTCAGGGTCATCGAAAATCGCCTGTTTTGTATGATCAATCGCCTGCAAAATCTTGGCCACTGATACACCGTCAAGCACCTCGCCCTGATCTTCCAGCCGTTGCGCCAGCGCCAGCCCAAAGCCGATCAGGCATCCACCGGCAGACGGTGAGGGATTGAGGAACACCTGGCCACCGCTGCCAAAAGGCTGAACCAGTGGCTCACGCTCGATGGTGGTGTAGGAGTTGAAATCATCGGCACCAAGATGTCCGCCAAGCCTGTCGGCAAGTTCAGTGATTGTATGGCAGATGTCGCCCTTGTAGAAAAAATCGGGACCTTGCTTGCTTAAAGCCTTCAAGGTTTCGGCCAGGTGTGGGTTTTTGAAGATATCACCGCGCTCAAGCAGGTTTCCATCGGGTGCGAAAACGCAGCGCGTATGATCAGTATTGAGCAATATCGGCTCGACAATCCTGAACAATCGCGCTTGAAAACCGTCAATAACCACGCCGTTTTCAGCCGCCTTTATGGCGGGTTGCAAAATGTCCTCTATCGGCAGCGTGCACAGGTTTGCATCGATTTCAAAACACCCGGAGACGAACCCCGGTGTGGCACTTGCCCCCATGCCAATGAGGAACTCCTGCCGCGTGGTGCCAAAATCAGCATGGATTGGCTTGAACTCAATGTCGGATTGATCGCGCTTCTTCCGCGGGGTTTGAACAAAAAAATCCAAAACAGATGTTGTGGATTGATTTGCCTGATGTGCCATCAAAAACCCGCCACCACCAAGTGACGATAACACCGGCTCACACACGCAAGAGGCAAACAAGGCCGCCAGGGTTGCATCAAACGCATTGCCGCCCGATTGCAACATTTGTGCGGCGGCGTCGCCCGTAATTTTGTGACCGGCGGCAACGGCTCCTTTGGCTTTAGTGTTTGTCATATGGTGCCGGATTATTCAGTAGCAGCCCTCAACACAGGGGCAGCTTCGCGCACATCTTTGTCGACATAATCCTCAAACTTTTCAAAATTATCTATGAACATCTGCACCAGTCCACCGGCTTGCTCATCATAGGCGTGTGGGGCATCCCAGGTTTCGCGTGGTGTGAGAATTTTAGCATCGACGCCCTCAAGTGCCAGAGGCACCTCAAAGCCAAAATTGGCATCAGTGCGCATTTCGGCATCGTTGAGACTGCCGTCCAGTGCCGCAGCCAGCAGCGCGCGCGTGGCTTTAATCGGCATGCGCGAGCCAACGCCGTATCTGCCGCCGGTCCAGCCGGTATTAACCAGCCAGCAACTGACATTGTGTTTGGCAATCAGATCCCGCAACAAATTGCCATAGACACTTGGGTGGCGCGGCATGAAGGGGGCACCAAAACAGGTTGAAAATGTCGCTGTTGGTTCGGTCAGACCTTTTTCGGTGCCCGCAACTTTTGCTGTATAGCCCGAAAGGAAATGATACATCGCCTGGGCTGGTGTGAGGCGTGCAATCGGCGGCAATATGCCAAAGGCGTCCGCAGTCAGCATGATGATGTTTTTTGGATGCCCGGCAATGCCGGTGCTGCTGCCGTTGGGAATATAATCCATCGGGTAGGCAACGCGGCCGTTTTCGGTCAAACTGGTATCATCGAAATCAAGTTCACGGCTATCTTCATCCATCATGACGTTTTCGAGCACCGAGCCAAAGCGCTGGGTGGTCGCATGGATTTCAGGTTCGGCTTCTGCCGACAGCCGGATGGTCTTGGCATAACAGCCGCCTTCAAAATTGAAGATGCCGTTTTCAGACCAGCCGTGTTCATCGTCGCCAATCAATGTGCGCGAGGGGTCCGCTGACAATGTGGTCTTGCCGGTACCTGACAGTCCGAAGAAAACCGCAGCATCATTGTCCGGGCCCACGTTGGCAGAACAATGCATCGGCATAACGCCTTTGGCTGGCAAATCGAAGTTTAACATGCCGAAGACAGATTTTTTGGTTTCACCTGCGTAAGATGACCCGCCAATCAAAACAATACGTTTGGTGTAATTGCATGCAATGACAGTTTGGGAATTTACGCCATGGCGCTCGGGGTCAGCTCTAAAGCTTGGCAGGTTAATAACGGTAAATTTTGGCGAGAAACCTTCCAGCTCGGCTTTCTCAGGTCGGCGCAGGAGATAGCGGATGAAAAGCGCATGCCAGGCATATTCACAAAATACCCGTGTCGGTAATCTGTGGGCGGCATCAGCGCCGCCAAAAAGGTCCTGAACAAAGATATCTTTGCCTTGGGCGCAATCCATAAAGTCTTTGTAAAGAATATCAAATTTTTCCGGCGACATGGCAGCGGCATTATCCCACCAAACAGTATCGCGGGTGGTATCATCTTCAACGATAAATTTATCGTTGGCTGAGCGTCCCGTATGCAAGCCGGTTAAAACCGCCAGCGGGCCGTTTTTGGCTACTTTGCCTTCACCGCGAGCAATTGCTTCTTGATACAGTGCTTCTGGAGGGTGATTCCAGTATACAGTTTTCAGATTTTTAAATCCGCTATCTTCAACGCCAACCTGACCAATATGCGGCCCTACATGTTTCACTGCTTTACTCCCGTAGGCTTACCAATAAAAGAAGACTATTAAAGCGCGCGGGCGCGCTCGGCAAGCTCAACAAAGGTATGTCGCACATTATTTGCAGATTCAAGTGGTTTGGTAAAAGCCAGCCGGAGAGTTTTTCCTCCGGCAATGAGGTCGCAACCCTCAATATCACACCCCGACATTTTCCAGTCAGCAGCATCTGCACCCAGTAGTTTTGTCGCAAAAAGCTGTATCACATCATTATGGTCTGAATTCATATGTTCAATAATGTCAGCTTCAGCCTCAACCAGCACATCGCTACACGTGCCGGTGGTTAAAAATTCAGCCGGATCAACTTCGTAAATACGGCCAAATCCGCCGACAAAATGTATCATTTCAATGCGCATGGAAAAAAAGTGAAAATCAGCAAACTCGGCATATCCGGCAGCTTCAGGATTGCGGCTGAGATAACGCTGGCGCTCAACCGCTGAAATATCAAAATCAGCCGTTCCCACCAAAGAAGTACGACCGAGCGCTAACGGGTCACCGGAATATCCCGCTTCATGCACCATCAGGGAAATACGCGGGTCTTTGCGAATATTCTGGGTGTGAAGGGCCAGATCAGAGGTTAAAAATATTGGTGCGCCATATATACTGGTGGCAATGGTGGCATAAGAAACATACGGATGCCCGGTATTTTGATCAATAGTCCCCAAAGCCCCGGTCTTTGCCGAGCGCAATACAAGGCGCGGTGCGGCTGTTTTATCAGCCCCATCATTGTCATTGGTGTTGTTCCCGTTTTCAGAAGATGCGCTGGCGGTCGGCATTAATTATCTCCGGTTTTTGACATTTTGTGGCATTCTATCAGCTTTACTGGTATTTGCCACCAACAGACGTTTGAATTAACGCCACAATTTGCCCATGATATCGACCTAGGGAAGTGCCGCCCCAACAACAACTGGATTTACCAATGCCAACAATAGCACTCGTTGATGATGACCGGAACATACTCACTTCGGTGAGTATTGCGCTCGAAGCGGAAGGATATCAGATACAAACCTTTACCGATGGCACCTCGGCTCTGGCAGGGTTTTCAAAAAATCCGCCAGATATAGCCATTCTCGATATCAAAATGCCCCGAATGGACGGCATGGAGCTGCTGCGGCGCATGCGACAGACTTCAGAAATTCCGGTTATTTTTCTAACGTCCAAAGACGAAGAGATTGATGAATTATTCGGCCTGAAGATGGGTGCCGATGATTTTATCCGCAAGCCGTTTTCACAGCGTCTGCTGGTTGAGCGGGTAAAAACCATTTTGCGCCGGTCGCAATCACGCGAAAGCACAGGTAATGCTGAACCTGCAGCCGGGGCGATTGAACGCGGCAAGCTGGTGATGGACCCGGAACGCCACTCCTGCACCTGGGCTGAAAAATCAGTGGTGCTGACGGTGACCGAATTCCTCATTCTTCAGGCATTGGCCCAGCGGCCGGGGATTGTTAAAAGTCGGGACAGCCTGATGGATGCAGCCTACGAAGATCAGGTCTATGTGGATGATCGCACCATCGACAGCCATATCAAGCGGTTGCGCAAAAAATTCAAGGCCATTGATGATGATTTTGATGTGATCGAAACACTCTATGGTGTTGGTTATCGCTTCAAGGAAGGTATGTAACGGTTCATGGTTGCGGAGACAGATACCCGCATTAATGCTCCAGCTCACCAGGAAACGGAGGCTCGGGAGAATAAGAAACACTCGGGCAATCGCATCAGGAGGAAAATACCGCTTTTCGGCTTTTCGTCCCTGACGCGGCGCATCGTTGTTCTCAATCTTGCCGGTCTTGTGTTATTTGTTTCCGGCATTCTGTATCTTAACCAGTTTCGCGCCGGCCTGATCGACACCAAGGTTCAAAGCCTGCTGGTCCAGGGAGAAATTATCGCCGGGGCCATCGCCGGAACCGCCACCGTCGAAACCGATGCGATAATCTTTGATCCCACTCTTTTCCAGGAACTGCCGCCCGGTGACGCAGCTTCACCGGAAGAAGATGATATAAACGGCCTTGAATTTCCGATTAATCCCGAACGCGCCGCTCCCATTCTCGAACGTCTCATTGTTCCAACCAAAACCCGTGCGCGTATTTATGATCGCGATGGCGTGCTCATTGTCGACACTCTCAACTTGCGCAACCGCGGCAGTATTTTAAGGTTTCCTCTGGCTCCTCCCGATGTGGAAACAGAAAAAACTTTCGCCGTTACCATAAAAGAATTGTGGACCACCTTGACCCGCTGGATTTTCTCAAGCGATTTGCCGGTTCAGCGCTAACTGGGCGGTCACAATGGCCGTGCGTTCCCCGAAGTCGTCAATGCTCTGGCTGGCAGCAAGGCCAGTGTGGTGCGGGTCAACGAACAAGGTGAGTTGATTGTCACCGTCGCCGTTCCCATCCAGCGTTATCGCGCCGTTTTGGGCTCACTGGTGCTGTCAACTGAAGGCGGAGATATTGACAGTATAGTGCGGGCTGAACGCGGCGCTATTTTCCGCGTGTTTCTGGTCGCAGCCAGTGTTACGGTTTTACTGTCGCTTTTGCTTGCCGGAACAATTGCCGGACCGGTCAAGCGTCTGGCGCGCGGTGCTGAACTGGTGCGGCGTGGCGGCACCAAGGCACGTATCGAAATTCCTGACCTGACCGACCGGCGCGATGAAATCGGTTATCTCTCCGGGTCTTTGCGCGAAATGACCGAGGCGCTTTATGGTCGCATCGATGCCATTGAAAGGTTTGCCGCCGACGTTGCCCATGAGCTGAAAAACCCTCTAACCTCACTCAGAAGTGCCGCTGAAACTCTTCCCCTGGCCAAAGATGAAGCCGTGCGCCAACGTCTTTTAAAAATCATAGAAGATGATGTTAAACGTCTCGACCGCTTGATTAGCGACATATCAGATGCTTCGCGACTTGACGCCGAACTAGCCCGCGAAGAAATGGAGCCGGTTGATATCGCCTTGTTATTGAAGGCGGTAGTGGCGGTCGCCAAGGATACCAAGCCAAATAATACCGGAGCAATTCTTCTCGATATTGAAGAAACCGAAATGGGGCCAGACGCCTATGAGGTTGAAGGCCGGAGTATCCGCCTGGGTCAGGTCATTCGCAATTTGCTCGACAACGCCCAATCGTTTTCACCCGATGATGGTACCATCACCGTCATTGCCAGAAGAAAGGGCGATAAGATTGAGATTGTCATTGAAGATGAAGGCCCCGGCATTCAATCTCAAAACCTGGTCAAAATTTTTGATAGGTTTCACACTGATCGTCCAGGAGCAGATGATTTTGGCAAACATTCCGGCTTGGGCCTGAGCATTTCAAAACAGATAATTGAAGCCCATCAAGGCCAGATATGGGCGGAAAACAAAATCAGCAATGACGCTGACCAGCATATTACCGGAGCCAGTTTTCACGTCATACTACCAGCCGCTAATGCTGTCGTCAGTTAAGGTATGGCGTAAATGGACCCGGAAACATCTGAATTAAAGCATGGCACCTTTGTTAAAGTCGGCGCGCTTGGTGTGCTTGTTTTAGGCACCCCCGGCAGCGGCAAGTCCGCCCTGGCTTTGGCACTGATTGATGGCGACGGGCGCGGTATCGGCAAACATGCCCTTGCCACCACACTGATAGCAGATGACCAGGTTCACCTGTGGTACGACAATACCACTGCGCAGGTTTTTGGCAGGCCGCCAGAATCAATTGCCGGTTTACTGGAAATCCGCGGCCTTGGAATTGTACAGGTGGACTATGTGGCGCGTTACCCCGTTGGACTTGTGGTGCAAATCAGGCCAGAAGACAGGATAGAGCGATTACCGGATTTTCCCGCAACCAGCATTGACGTCATGGGGCAGGCCATTCCGATGATTGAGATCTCAGATCATAATACAAATGCCGCCGCAATCGTCAGGGCAGGCGTATGTGTACTTCTGGGATGTAATACTGTTGAAAACACCACGGTAATTCGTTAGCTTGTTTTCCGGCAGTCAGCTTTCAGTAGTTTGAGAAAAGGTGTTGAATGATTGGTCTTGTTTTGGTGACACATGGCGGTTTGGCCGATGAATTTCTTGCGGCCATGGAACATATTGTCGGGCCGCAGGAGCAGATTGGCGTCATATCTATTGGCGCTGATGATGATATGGATCAGCGCCGCGCTGATATTGTCACCGCCGTTGAAAAAGCCGACAGCGGCGATGGCGTTATTCTGTTGACCGATATGTTCGGCGGCACCCCGTCAAATCTGGCAATTTCCCTGCTCGATAATAAAATGGTTGAAGTCATTGCCGGTCTTAATTTACCGATGCTGATAAAGCTCGCCAGCGTGCGTGTGGACAAACCTTTAAGCCAGGCTGCCGATGACGCCCAAAACGCCGGCCGCAAATATATCAATACCGCCAGCAGGCTGCTTCAGGGTGATGGGTAAATTATCTATGGACACTGAAGAAGATGCGCCCGAAACCATTTGGCTGCGGCGCGAACTCACCATTGCCAATGAACGCGGCCTGCATGCCCGCGCCTCGGCCAAATTTGTTAAATGTGCTGAGGTCTTTGATGCCGACATCAAAGTCAGCCGCGATGGCCAGACAGTAATCGGCACATCCATAATGGGCCTGATGATGCTTGCGGCTTCGCGCGGCTCAACAATTCTGGTGGAAAGCTCAGGCCGTCAGGCGACCGAGGCTCTGGCGGCTATCCAACATCTTGTGGAAGGAAAGTTCGATGAAAACTGAACTCTTTTTCCAACCCGCCCCGGCCAGACATAATAATATATAAAGATTTCTTTATATGTTTATTGCAGTTGAGCAAAACCACTGCTATAGAGTGATTTTTAAGGCGAGTATCTGAACCTGGATATTCTGGTACGCTACCGGGCAAATGCGCCCGATCATTTAGGATAAATTGAATGAGCCAATTCACCGATTATAAAGTTGCTGATATTTCTCTGGCCGAATGGGGCCGCAAGGAAATAACCATTGCTGAAACAGAAATGCCGGGCCTGATGGCTTTGCGTGAGGAATTTGGCGCAAGCAAACCGCTAAAAGGCGCGCGCGTCATCGGTTGTTTGCATATGACAATCCAAACCGCTGTTTTGATAGAAACGCTGACCGCCCTGGGCGCCGAAGTCAGATGGTCTTCATGCAATATTTTCTCCACCCAGGATCACGCAGCCGCCGCCATTGCTGCTGTCGGTATCCCGGTTTTTGCCTGGAAAGGCGAAACAGAAGAAGAGTTTGAATGGTGCATTCACCAGTCCATCAGCGGCGACAAAGACTGGCACAGTAATATTCTGCTCGATGATGGCGGCGATCTCACCAAAATGGTGCATGATGAATATCCCGACATGATTAAAGACATTGTTGGCGTTTCCGAAGAAACCACCACCGGTGTTTTGCGTCTTTACGACATGGCAAAGGACGGCACTCTCAAAATGCCCGCCATTAACGTCAATGACAGTGTCACCAAATCCAAGTTTGACAATCTTTACGGCTGCCGCGAAAGTCTGGTCGATGGCATCAAGCGCGCAACTGACGTGATGATTGCCGGTAAAGTTGCCGTTGTTTGCGGATTTGGCGATGTTGGCAAAGGCTCAGCTGAAAGCCTGCGTTCACAAGGTGCGCGCGTTTTGGTCACCGAGATTGATCCAATTTGTGCATTGCAGGCCGCCATGCAGGGCTATGAAGTGGTGCGCATGGATGATGCCGCCGCTCACGGCGATATCTTTGTAACCGCCACCGGCAACAAGGATGTTATTACCCTTGAGCATATGCGTTCTATGAAGGACCGGGCGATTGTCTGTAATATCGGCCATTTCGATTCAGAAATTCAGGTCGCTGGCCTGCGCAATTTAAAGTGGGAAAATGTCAAGCCTCAGGTTGATGAGATTGAGTTTTCCGATGGCAAGCGCATCATTCTTCTGGCTGAAGGCCGTCTGGTAAATCTTGGCTGTGCCACCGGTCACCCGAGCTTTGTTATGAGCGCGTCATTTACCAACCAGGTGCTGGCTCAGATCGAGCTTTGGGAGAATCATGAAACTTATGAAAATCAGGTTTATGTGCTGCCCAAACATCTGGATGAAAAGGTAGCCAGACTTCACCTCGGCCGTTTGGGTGTCCAGCTGACAACCCTGACTGATGATCAATCAGAATACCTTGGCATCCCTCAGGACGGACCCTATAAACTGGAGCATTACCGCTATTAGAAATTGCCGCTGGCAATACAGATATTACATTAAAAGGGCACCTCAACGGGGTGCCCTTTTTACATATAACACTTTAAAAATACTGAACAGTGTGGGACTTTGTGAAATTTGCATGTATACCAAAATGAATCAGCTGCCCGTGGTGATTCGTTTTTAGATCTGTTTAGGTAATTTGCAACCTCATTACCCTCGGTGGCACTAGTCTTGGGGAGAGCCTGTAACAGAATGTTCACAGGCCGGATGTTAAATGTGTCAACTGCACAAGAATGCCATACTGGCCGTCTTATTTGCCGGGGTTTTTACCCGCAGCATTAGTGCGGCCTCAGCCGCCGTTGATACCACCGAAACAGTACCATTTTATCTAAATTTTTTTAAAAAACTCAGCCAGTGGATAGGCGAGGGACTGGCCCTTTTACCATCCCTCGGGTTTGTGCCGTCAATTGGAGGCATCTGGGGTTTTAGTGCGGTAATTTTCGTATTTCTTGCTGTATTTTCCGGTATTTCCTGGCTGGTTTTTTCACGGTTTTCAGCCCGGCGTGACGTTCGGCAGGCGTTGGCAAGAATCGACATCATGCAAAATGAACTTGATGGTGTCACCACAATCCTGACCTCAGGTGTAAGCCTGTTGTTTGTCTGGGACAAACAGGAGACCGCCAGCCCACGGGTTTTCGGCACATTGACAAATGATTACGTGGTACCGGAAGCTCTGGAAGATCGCGCTGATTTCTCAAACTGGCTTGATCCTGCCTCCTCATTTGATCTCGGTGAAAAAATTTCCGCACTGAGAGTGAGCGGCAAGGCCTTCAACATAATCATCACCACCAAATCCAAAAAACAGCTGGAGGCTGATGGCTGCATTGCCGGTGGACAGGCAACACTCTGGCTCAAACCTCCATCCGAGCGCCAGATAAAACTCGGGGCTCGCGAAGATGCATTTATCAGACTACAGCATGATACGGAAAAATTCGCAGCCCTTCTCAATGCCCTCCCCCAGCCAGTCTGGCTACGCAACCAGCTGGGCCGCTTACAATGGGCCAACGCTGCCTATATTGCCAAAGTAAACGGTGAAAATCTCCAGCAGGTTATCAAACAACAGCTGGAGCTATTGCCTCCGGCCCAACGGCTTCGTGCGTCAAACATACACCGTGAGGGCGGAGACTTTAAGGATGTATGCAGCATTGAGGTGGGGGGGCGGGAATTCCTCTATGATGTTTGCGAGCGCAATTTGGGCAATGATTTTATCGGGTTTGCCGTTGAAAACGGTGAGAGCAAAACGCGACCTGGACAAAACCCGAGCGCGCAGGACATGCGAAATCATTTGCTGGAAAATTTACCCATCGCCGTTGCCCAGTTTGACGCTGGAAAAAAACTTATCTTTACCAATGAAGCTTTTTCCAGACTTTGGGATATCGATGCCGAATTTCTGTCGTCCGGTCCCACTGATGCAAGCGTTCTTGATCGGTTACGTGATAATCGTTGTCTTGAAGAGCGCGTCAATTACCGCGACTGGCAGTCGGGATGGCTTAAGAAAAATGCCGCCGGGGTGCGTCATACCGATTTGTGGCATTTACCCGATGGCCGCAGCATTCATGTTACCGTGGAGTGCCAGAAAACCGGTGGTGTTACTTACTTTTACGAAGATAAAACCGAATCTCTCAGCCTGGTAAGCCGCCATAAAGAGATGATGAACGTCCAGCGCGCCACCCTGGACAATCTGCAGGAGGCGGCAGCGCTTTTTGGCTCGGATGGCAATCTCATATTATTCAATCCGGCCTATGCCCGCATCTGGAAACTTTCGCCCAAGCTTCTCGATACCAATCCGCACATTGACGAAGTCATCAGCTGGTGCAAGGTCGCCCACAATGACGAGATGGTGTGGAAAGAACTTAAACTCGCCGTCACCGGCATCAGAGAGCAAAGACGTTCGCTTCAGGGTCGCCTTGAGCGCCGCGACAAAACCATTTTAAGCTTTACCACAGTGCCTTTGCCCGATGGCGCAACACTCCTCGTCTACGACGATATAACCAACACAGCCGCCATAGAAAGAATGCTGATTGAGCGCAATGAGGCTTTGATGGCCGCGGACAAGCTAAAATCCGAATTCATCTCTCATGTCTCCTATCA
>VAPL010808152.1_pt1 | contig 11143 bp, 6 predicted proteins | sample 3395061 | NCBI WGS metagenome assembly VAPL01 (sample SAMN08290444, study PRJNA428436) | hydrothermal vent metagenome | isolation source: Deep-sea hydrothermal vent chimney 2 | place: Pacific Ocean: Juan De Fuca Ridge | depth 2182 m m
GCTCACATGAGTGGTTTTAGTCCTGAATTTATTTTAGATGATATTCAAGTGCTAGCAACCGACAGTGATAAACCCGCTGCGATCAAATTAGCTCAAGTGCGCTTACGGGTTAATTTATTACAATTACTATGGACTCAAGGTTTATTGCCTTCAAGCGCGTTAACCCTGGTTGGTGCAGAATTATCCATTATTCGCAAAGAAGATGGTAGTTTATCTATCTACGGCTTAAGCACAGACGATGCTGATCAGCCCTATTGGTTATTAGAAGGGGGGCGCTATGAAATTTTAAATAGTCATATTATCTGGTTGGACGAGCAGCGTAACGCTGCGCCTATCATATTTAAAAATGTAGACTTGTTACTAATAAATGATAGTGCAGGACAAGATCATGAAATTCATTTTCTAGCCAAATTACCAGAAAAGTATGGCAAGTCATTGCGCGTTTCAATGTCCATTCAGGGCGATGTTTTTGCAGCGGATAATATTAATGGCAGGGTTTATATTGAAGCACAAGATATAGTTTTATCTGAGCTGATCTCTGGCGAAATGCCCCTAAACTTAAATTTACAGTCAGGTATGGGCAGCTTTAAATCATGGAGCCAGTTTAATAAAGCTAGCTTATCAACCATGACAGGCAGCATACAGGCAGAAAACCTTATTCTTGAAAAGCAACAGGGTAAGCAACAAAAATTGCTGCATATTAATGAACTCAAGACATCCTTCAATGTATTGAATAACGATAAAGGCTGGGGATTAACGGTAGCAGATTTATTGCTTAAAACAGATGATCAGCAGTGGCCTAGTGCAACATTTAGTCTTGCTAGCGATAACGCATTTAATCAGATAGCAGCTTCAATTCTACAATTGGATTTAGAGGAATTGACAAGATTAGTACAATTTTTTACACCCCTGGATATTTCAGAAAATAGTCTAGTTAAAAAACTGGATTTAATGGGGATGTTAAAAAACGTGAGCCTATATATTGATAACGAAAATTCGCACTATGCTGTTAATGGTATATTTAACAATATTTTTACTCGTGCTTTTGATGGTTTTCCTGAAATTAACAACCTGACAGGGAATATTAAAGGGAGCGACAAAAGCGGTTCGGTTATTTTTAATACGAATGAAGGTAAAGTACATTTCTCTAAATTGTTCAGAAAGTCTCTGATTATCGAACAAATGAAAGGTGAGCTAAATTGGCTGCAAACCCTTGAGAAATGGCAAATCACAACTGAACACTTTGTTTTAAACACCAAGGATTTTCAAACAGAAACCAAGGTATTGGTCAATATTCCAAAAAATGAAGAGCCTGTTTTTATGGATTTACAAGCATCCTTTTCCAATGTGCAAGATATAAGTCATGCCTCGGAATATTATCCAGTGAGTGTAATGGATGAAGATGTGGTTGACTGGCTCGATAATGCTTTTGTATCTGGAAAAATTCCACGGGGGGATGTGCTGGTTTATGGAGAAATGGACAAATTTCCCTTTGTTGAAAGCCAAGGTGTTTTTGAAGTGTTGTATCGCATGGAAGATGTCGAGTTGCAATATAACTCGGACTGGCCCAATTTAAACAAGGTATCCGCAGAGGTGCTTTTTTTAGAAAACAGTGTAACAATCGACATGTCTCACGCGCATGTCGATGGCTTGACAATAAAACATGCGCTCTTAGAAATCCCCTCTTTTGCCACCAGTGACCACCTACTGGTTAAAGGGAAAATAGAGGGCAAGCTTATTGACGGTCTGCATTTTTTACAGAAAACACCCCTTTCCACAACTGCAAACAGTGTTTTAGCTGCCATTACACCCAAAGGTTTAACCCAGGTTCATCTGGATCTCAATATTCCATTAGCCGATAACGCGGAGGTGGAGGCTAATGTGATAGCTCATTTATCTAATGCATCCCTGAAAGTTAACTCGATTGACCTGGATATTAGCGAAATATCAGGTGACTTACGATTTACCGAGACAGGCTTATTTAGCAAAAATATTAATGCCAGAACACTGGGCTTTCCCCTGCTTATGAATGCCTACAGTAATACTGCCAAAACTATAATAAATATAAACGGTAGTACCGATATTCGGCATTTGAAACAACAATTTGATTTTTTTGATAGCTGGATATTAAAGGATCAGCGCTTAAAAGGATCGACAGCCTATCAACTAAAACTGGATTTACCCGCAAATATCAATCAAACAGCAACACTTGCTATAAGTTCACACCTGGCCGGTATTTCAGTTGATTTCCCTGAAATATTACATAAAACAGCTAAGGAAAAGTCATCTTTACGGGTATTAATGGATCTTAATGACAAGCAAATATTACCGCTTTCATTGCATTATCATGATGACCTTAAGCTTGCCATGAGTATTAACAAGCAGAACAATGAAATACATTCTGCTCATATTGTCTATGGAAAAGGCCAGGCAACAGCCCCTCTTGAACCGGTAATAAAGATAGAGATTGAACGTGATAAGTTTGATTTAGCACAATGGTTGCCATTTATCGATCAAGCTCAAACAGAAACAAACTCAGACAATCCGGTACTTAATAACATCCGTTTACTTACAAAACAATTACAGTGGCAAGAACAAGCGTATGGTTCATTCGAACTGGCTATGCACCGTTTAAATGGACAGTGGCTGGGAAACATTGCCTCCTCAATAGCAAAAGGAGCGTTTAGCTTACCCAAAAAGCAGGCAAAAAATGAAGCCATAGAACTCAATATGCAATATATAAATTTGACAGAATTGTTGAAAATTGATTTTCAACAAGATGATTTTACAGCCCAAAAGCTACCCCTTATCCAGGTGATAAGTGAGCAATTATGGTGGAAAAATACTAATTTAGGTGCTCTAAAAATAGAGACAGAACGCATAAACGATGGCATAGGTTTTAAGCATATTGATGTCATATCAGATCAACATAAAATTGAATTAAAAGCAGACTGGGTTAAAAATGCCGGAGTAGATGCCACTTACATGGTTGGCAGCGTGACTACCAACAATTTTGGTGGTTTTTTATCACAATTTGAGTTCGAGAACGACTTCAAAGAAAGCAAAGGAAAAATTGACATTGATGCACAATGGCCCGGTTCACCCTATCAATTTTCTATTGCAACAGTCGAGGCAGAGATTGATGTGCATCTGAAGGATGGGCGTCTGGTGAATGTTGAACCGGGTTTTGGCCGCGTTTTAGGGCTTATCGCCATGGAGCAATGGTTTAAACGCTTAACGCTTGATTTTGGTGATCTTTATAAAAAAGGCATGAGCCTGAATAGCATCACGGGGTATTTTTTAATGGCAGAGGGAAAAGTGTTAACCAGTGATTTACTGGTAGATGCAGTTCCAGCACAAATTTTTATCGCGGGAAAAACTAATCTGCTTGATAATACACTTAATTATAGCATGGGAGTCGTTCCAAAAAGTTCGGGCGCATTGCCCATAGCTGGTACAATTGTCAATAGTATTGCCGGAGTAATTACCCAGGTTTTTACCGATGACTATAAAGAGGGGTTTTTCTTTGGTTCACAGTATAAAGTAGAAGGTCAATGGGATAATATTCAGATTCTTCCAGTCCATGAACAAGATGGTATCTTAAAGAAAACATGGACAGGTCTCACTGATTTTTCATGGATGAGACCGGCAACAAAACAAAACAAAGCAAAGCAACAAAAATAATTATACGAGATAAAATGAGTAAATGTGCAGCCATACAAATGGCATCTAGTCCTTATGTTGCTTCCAATTTACTGGAGGCCAAAAAATTAATTACTGAAGCAGTAAAAGCGGGTGCAAAATTAATCGCCTTGCCTGAAAATTTTGCTTTAATGGGTGTTAATGAATTTGATAAAGTCAAAGTGCGTGAGCAAGATGGTGTCGGCACGATTCAAGATTTTTTAGCAGAAACAGCTAAACATCATGGTGTTTGGTTAATCGGTGGAACCGTACCATTGGTAGCAGATGACGATGGCAAAGTGCGGGCAGCGTGTCTGATTTATAACGATCAAGGCGAAAGAGTGGCGCGTTATGACAAAGTACACTTATTTGATGTCAGCGTACCGGATACTGGTGAAGAATACAGAGAATCTGATTCCATTGAGCATGGCTCAGAACCTCTAGTCATTGATACCCCCTTTGGTCGACTAGGTATTGCCGTATGTTACGATTTACGGTTTCCGGAATTTTTTCGTAAAATGCAACAGCAAAATGTTGAAATAGTGGTAGTCCCCTCGGCATTTACAGCAGAAACTGGCGCCGCACACTGGGAAGTATTATTACGAGCAAGAGCCATAGAGAACTTGTGTTATATTATTGCGCCAAATCAAGGCGGCTTCCATCTTAATGGTCGAAAAACCTTTGGTCACAGCATGATTATTGACCCCTGGGGCGGAATACTGGATTGTTATAAAACCGGAGCCGGTTTTGTTTGTGCAGAAATAGACAAACAACAGCTTGAAAAAATTCGAGTGTCATTCCCTGTTTTAGAACACAGGCGTTTTTGTTGCCAATAATTATGAATTCAAAGTATTACATTTTATTAGCCACATTAATAATCACATCATGTTCAGAGCCTGTAGCTACAAAATATAAAGATACTACAGAACTGGAAATACCTCCCACTATAAAGGTAGTGGAGCAAGCTGCATCATTACCAGAAGCAAATAATGAGCTGGCAGAAACAGCCTCATCCAGTAAAGTATTATTAGCAGGTTCAGAGCAAGTGCCTGTCATAAAAATAAAAAAGTTATTTGATCGTTCCTGGAATCTTGTAGAACAAGCGTTGAAACTCAATGACATAGAAGTCAAGGATAAGAACAGAGACCTGGGCGTTTTTTATGTTCTATATTCTGGAGAGGAACAAACAGCGGATAAAATGCAGACTTTGGGCAAAATTTCTTCATTCTTTTTTGGCAATGATACTAAAAAGTCCGGTTACAAATTGACTGTCGCCTGGCATGTAAGCGACACAGAAGTTGCGGCAGAAATAGTGGCAGAAGACGATGACGAATTACTGGATGATGACAAAGAAAAAGAAGATAAAGAAGATTTTGTAATCTCGGTTGATAATAGTGCTACCCTAATCAATATTTTGTATAAAACATTGAAACATGACCTGGAAATTAACTGAATCTTGTCAATAGCTTTTCTTGCACTGCTAACAAGCCAATGTACTCACCTTCCTCTTCTTTTCTATACAAACATTTTAAAACACTCCCAAATGGATATATTAAACCAGGTTAAACATTCAATACTTTCCCCTTATGGCATGGAGGAAAAGGATATTGATAAGATTATGGATAGCATGCTAAGCACCACGGTTGATGATGCAGACATTTATTTCCAGTCCAGTCATTTTGAATCCTGGGTGTTGGAAAGCGGAATAATAAAAGAAGGTTCACATAATATTGAACAAGGTGCCGGCGTCAGAGTAGTTTCTGGAGAAAAAACCGGTTTTGCCTACAGTGATCGTATTGAGCTTTCGGTATTACTGGAAGCTGCCAATAATGTCAAAGCTATTGCCAGACAAGGTCAAACAGCAAAAAATAAAATAGCTAATATAGGCGGCTGGACACCTCGCTATGCGGCTATTGATCCTTTAAAGTCATTAGCTGACCAGGAAAAAATCGCCTTATTGCGTAAGGTGGATCTTGAAACCAGAAAACTGGATCATCGAATAGAAGAAGTTATTGTCAGTTTAGTCGGCGTGCATGAAAAAGTCATGGTGGCAAATATTGACGGATCACTCGTTGCTGATATTCGGCCACTCACCCGAATGAATGTCACGGTTATTCTGGAACAAAACGGTAAGCGCGAACAGGGTAACATGGGGGGAGGAGCCAGAACAGATTACGGCTACTTTTTAGATCAGGATAAAGCCATTAAATATGGTGAAGAAGCGGTAAGACAAGCCATAGTAAATTTACAGTCCACAGAAGCACCTGCTGGAAATATGACGGTTGTACTCGGTCCGGGCTGGCCAGGTATTTTATTACATGAAGCGATAGGACATGGACTGGAAGGTGATTTTAACCGTAAAGGCAGTTCCGCTTTTAGTGGCAAAATCGGTGAAAGAGTCGCCTCAGAATTATGTACGGTAGTAGATGATGGTACTTTACCGGATCGTCGCGGTTCATTAACAATTGATGATGAAGGTATAGCAACTGAAAACACGGTATTAATTGAAAAAGGAATTTTAAAAGCATATATGCAAGATAAACTTAACGCCCGCTTAATGGGCGTAAAACCAACCGGTAACGGACGACGTGAATCCTATGCACACATACCCATGCCTAGAATGACAAATACCTATATGCTTGCCGGTAAGCATGATCCTGAAGAAATAATTAAATCCGTAAAAAAAGGTCTTTACGCTAAAAATTTTGGTGGTGGACAGGTTGATATTACTTCGGGTAAGTTTGTATTTTCTGCCAGTGAAGCTTATTTAATAGAAAATGGAAAAATAACTCAGCCAGTAAAAGGTGCTACTTTAATTGGAAATGGGCCTGATGTGCTAACCAGGGTTTCCATGGTTGGCACCGATCTGGAATTAGACCCAGGTGTTGGAACTTGTGGAAAAGAAGGCCAAAGTGTTCCCGTCGGCGTAGGCCAGCCTACTCTCAAAATAGATGGATTAACCGTGGGTGGAACAGGCTTGTAATAATCCCTCTTTTTTATCCGCAAGTTTAATATAATTAATTAAATGCAAAACCAAGAAGAAATTAATAGACTCAAAAATCTGGTTCAGGATTTACTGGATGAATCCAAAAAACAGGGCGCAACTTCGGCAGAAGCCGGCTTAAGTGTGGATAACGGCCTGTCTGTAACAGCACGTCTCGGTGAAGTTGAAACCATTGAATATCATTGTGATCAGGGACTCGGTATCACTGTTTATAAAGGAAAAAAGAAAGGTTCAGCCAGCACTAACGACTTTTCCTCCGATTCAATCAAAGAAACGGTCAAAGCAGCCTGTAGTATTGCTAATTATTCCAGTGAAGATGAATGTTCAGGATTACCAGATAAAGACAGACTGGCCACTGAATTCCCTGACCTTGATAATAATCATGCCTGGGATATTAATGCAGAATCTGCCATTCAAATAGCCATCGAATGTGAGGATGCTGCACGCTCATTTCATGCTGAAATTACTAATTCAGAAGGGGCGACAGTCAATGCCCATCAGGGCATTTCCGTCTTAGGTAATAGTCTGGGTTTTCTGCATGGGAAACAATCAACCCGTCATTCCATCAGTTGTTCTGTTTTAGGAGAAAGAGATGGCAATATGCAAAGAGATTATTGGTATAGCGTTTCTAGAAATGCTGATAAATTAGAGTCCGCCCGCGCAATTGGTATTAAAGCAGCGCAACGCACCATAGAACGCTTAGGTGCCAAAAGCTTAACAACCCGACAATGCCCTGTTTTATATTCTGCAGAAGTAGCTTCAGGTTTAATTGGCTCTTTGGTCAGTGCTATTAGCGGAGGTAGTCTCTATAGAAAATCCAGTTTTTTACTGGATTCCCTAAATATACAAATTTTACCGGAATTTATTCGCATTCATGAACAACCTCATTTAAAAATGGCTCTGGGCAGTGCTCAATATGACTCAGAAGGTGTAGCTACAAAAGCCAAAGATATAGTCACAGATGGCATAGTACAAAGTTATATTTTAAGCAGTTATTCAGCGCGTAAATTAGGCATGGAAAGTACCGGAAATGCGGGTGGCAGCAATAATTTAACGCTAGAGACCGGAAATAATGACTTTGTTGCTATGTTAAATCAGCTAAATACCGGTCTATTGGTAACAGAGCTGATGGGGCAAGGTATAAATAGAGTCACAGGCGATTATTCCCGTGGAGCCTCCGGATTTTGGGTGGAAAATGGAGAAATTCAATACCCGGTCGAAGAAATCACCATAGCTGGCAATTTAAAAGATATGTATAAAAACATAGTATCTGTAGGCAATGATGTAGATTACAGAAGTAATATAAGAACAGGCTCCATATTAATAGAGCAAATGTCAGTGGCTGGAGAGTAGGCTTGTAATCAAGCCTGGTATTTGAAGTTAAAAATGTAGGATGTGCTAACGATAGGAAACACATCCTACTTAAACGTGCATAGAATAACTTGGTCAACTGACGCAGTTTTTCGTACGCGTTCTTTAATATATTTTACTTAATGGCAGTAAGCTAAAACATGGACATGGGTTACACAAATTACTAAAACAAATGCTGAGCCTTTACTGCAATTAAACAGACACTATTTGTTTTTTAATAAATCTCTTATTTCAGTTAATAAAACTTCTTCATTAGAAGGTTTGGCTGGTGCTTTGGGGGCTTCTTCTTCCTTTCTTTTCAAGCTATTCATTACTTTAACAGCCATAAAAATAGCCAGTGCAACAATAATAAAATCAGCAATGGTTTGCACAAAAGCACCGTATTTAATGGCTACCGCAGGGACTTCTCCGGCTGCTTCCTGAATAGTTACAGCCAGATCGGAAAAATCAACGCCTCCCATCATCACACCAATGGGTGGCATAATAATATCTTTAACAAAGGATGAAACAATTTTACCAAACGCCGCACCAACAATAATACCAACAGCCATATCAACAACATTACCTTTGACCGCAAAATCTTTAAATTCTGAAAGCATACCCATTTTATTATTCCTGTTTTTTTTATTAATAGGAAGAAAATTACTACTAGCCGTTTGGAAATAGAATCCGATAAGCAGTATATTTTCAATCGAAGGTAGAGTATAAATTATTTTTTAAAAATTAACCACTTAGAGATTTTTAAAAGTAACATATGAGTAACTTGTGCGGAAACCATATTATGTATGGCCTATCCTGTAATACTTTCAACTTGTTTAAGCACTTCACTAGATGCCAGTTCCAGCCCTTTTTTATAACTTTCACTGGCTTTAATGGTATCGCCTTTTTTAATTAACACGTCACCCAGCATATGGTAAGCCGCAACGGTAGGGTCAATGGCTACGCTCTTGGTTAAATATTGTTCTGCTTTTTCCAACTGAAAACATTTAATGCTTATTTTGCCTAAAACTCTTAACAAAACAGCATTACCTGAATGAACAGACAACCATTGCTCAGCCGTTTGCAACTGGTTTTTATGATCTTTTGTTTGAATATTGCCATATAACACCAGCAGGGTTTCATCCCATCTATTTAAAAGAGTCTTAACAATACTTTCTTCCACTTTCTCACCTGAGCCTGCTTCAATCATGGCGGCGAAATATACATTAGCCATTCCTTGCATCGTTTGAATAAATTCAGGAATACGCTTCCACATAGCCTCTATTTCATTAGCATCACCTGTTTCAGCAGCTTCTTTTAATAGATGAGTCAAGGTTTCTGTTTCTAATAATTTAACCTCCGCTTCCATCAGGACTTTATTCTGATGCAGCGATGGAATTAATTTATGCAAGGCATCCCAGTCCCCGACTTTTTCATAAACCTGATGTAACATTTTAAGAACACTGGCATGGCCTGAGTCAATAGACTGTAATTTAATCAAGGTATTTAAAGCTTGATCAAACTGATTAGATGATAAATGTAATTCAGCCTGGGTCAGTCCCACCGCAATATCAGATTCTCCAGATTTTTCACTGGCAGCCCTAAGATATTCATCTCTTTTTTCGATGGCACCTCGTGATTGTGCCGCTTTTGCCGCTGTCAAATAATGCAATAAAGGTGCGCCACTATTTGAGGCATGCTTAATTAAGGTTTTTTCTGCCTTTTCCCAATTACCTTCTGCTGAATCGACTAAACCAGAAATTAGAGCTTCCTGAGAGCGATTAAATTTAATGTTTTTGCCTTTACTTTTCATCTTACCAGGTAATCGTAATAACGCCCCCAGCAACCTGAATAACACATACAGTATAAAAAAAACAATAATCTGACCTACCGCAAAAACGACAACAGAAGTTTCCAGAGACCAATGTCCAAATCCCATCAAAACATAACCTGGGTCATCATAATCACTCAACCATTGCTGAATAAGGAAAGCAGCGGCTATAGCTATGCAAAGAGAACCAATAAAATACAAGATATTTTTCATGACAATACTCTCTTAAAGGCTAGTTGGTGCAATAATAGCTTCCTCTGTAGAGGTATTATCTTTGGGTTGCCCCCGTCCTTTATCCGTTTCAAGACGAAGCTTTATAATATCTTTGAGCATTTTGAAAGACTGGCTGACATCAGGAAACTCGCTTTGCATGGGTATGCCATTAAGATCGTCCAGCACAGTAGCAAAATGCTTAGCTCTGGCATTGAGAGTAAAATGACTATGCAACCACTGCTTTGCATCTAAAATACTGGCTTTATACAGGCTATCATTTTGCTGTACCAGAGCAATTTTAATCATCTCCAGTTTTATATTCAGCTGTTGCCTAATAAAACTGACTTCTTCTTCAGACAATATCTGAGTGATGGGTTGGTCTGAATGTCTTACCGTGACATAGCCTTCCAATAAATTTAATGTCGAACCTAAAATGCCGTGTTCAGTATCTTGTGAATCTTCATGCGAATGAATTTGTTTTGACTCTGTTAACGGCTTACCGGCATAAGGTAATAACACCGCCAGCTGCCCTGAACTATCCTTTAACAACTGAAGTTTAGAATAAATTCCCACTACATCAACTACGCTCACTGTACCCAGTACGGCTATTTCTTTGACTATTTGTTCTCTCACCTTGTAAACCGCTGCATCTCCACTTTCCCTCAAGCGTTGATCAGCTGCCTCTAATGCCAGAGTAGCTGTTTTAACATCACCAACCAAATGCAATCTTTGATTAGCCACGCTCAGTAAATATTCGGCATCTGCTATTAACCAGTCTCCTCGTGTTTTACCTAACTGACGTTTAATCCGGGTAAGCTCTTCCCGTAATTCATTTTCAACCATTGACAATTTTTCTGAATGTAATTGTGAAAAATCAGCTAATGTCTTGGTAAAATGATTATCTTTTCCGGCAATGTCTTCGGCAAATGCGGCAATTTGAGATTGCATGGCAGCTAATTGAGATTGGAATGCATTAAGCTGTTTACTCGCCTCAATAGCTCTCAGCTCCCCTTTATTACTTTCACTGTTTTGAGCTAATTGATCATTTTTGAGCTCTTGCAACA